>Ga0209629_10000670_pt1 | contig 19385 bp, 23 predicted proteins | sample TergutCu122P5_FD_187286 | JGI IMG/M metagenome (GOLD analysis project Ga0209629, IMG submission 187286) | Cubitermes ugandensis P5 segment gut microbial communities from Kakamega Forest, Kenya - Cu122 P5 (SPAdes) (version 2) | ecosystem: Host-associated > Arthropoda: Insects > Digestive system...
CCCCCCCCCCCCCCTGTATTTTGTCAAGTCGCATCCGCGCAGCATCCAATGACGCCGCATGTTGCGAATTTATAATCATGCCGCACCCGCACCGCGCAAGTTCCGCCGCCGTTGCAAATCCGATCCCGCGCGATGCGCCGGTGACAAGAGCGATTTTTCCTTTTAGATTTTGCATTTCATTTATCCTTTTGTATTTCCGCGCTTGCCGGTGGCTCCCCCACCGCTGCGGCAAGGTTTCGGCGCGGCGGGGCTTTTCGGTCGCACCTGCTTCTTCAGGGAATACAAATACGATTTCCGCCCGTTATAAATCGCCCATCCCTGATCGCCGTATGAAAAATGCCACCACAGCCCGTCAAAAGGCGCAAAACCGGCCTTCTTCATTACGTCGCGCAGAATCTTGCGATTCTTTCTCGCCTCGGTGCCGACCCCAGGCGCTGCATAGACAATGTTTTTATCCGTTGTATCTTCTATTTCCGTGCCGAAATCCAGATACGCCGCGGCGGCTGAATCGTATATCAGGACATCAACCGCAGCACCCGCGGAATGTCCGGTCAGCTTTGGCGCAAAGACGAACGAATGCACAATCTTGCGCAGTTCTTCTTCGGTCACGTATTTGTCGCGCAGGTGCGCGCATCGCGCCTCGTAAGCTTTTTTTTGCACCGACGGGGCGCGCCAGCCGTAAAACACGACCAGCTGGCAATCCGGTTTTATGCTTTTCAGCGCCCGGTCGGCCAAGAGCAATTTTTCCATCACGCTTTCGCGCACCACTATGTCGTCGGCGCATGGCATCAGACGGGCCAGCTCTGGGCGGGCGACAACGCCGGAACCGGTCCGCGGGATAACGACGAATGGCTCTTTATCGGCCGACGCGTCTACTTTGCTGACGGAAAGCAACTGGACATACGTGACAAAACTCTCTGCCAATTCCTTGTAAATCCTTTCCTTTTCAGTCATTTCCTTTAATTTCATTTTTCTCTCTCCTTGTTTCAGGCTATGTATCCGCAGTGGCCAGTAATTCTTCCACCCGGGCGGCGCGTTCCAGTGTGTCGTCGTATACGAATTGCAGATCCGGGACATACCGCTGGTTCATGCGCGCGGCCAGCTCTCGCCGGATTTGCGATTTCACGGCATCCAGGCGATGCTGGGTGAGCGATATTTGCTCCGTCGCGTCTCCCCCCTCTTGGGGGGGAGTGTCAGGCGAAGCCTGACGAGGGGGGGCTTCTTCCGAAAAATTATTATTTTTTATTTTATTTAGCGTAGCCCCCCCTCCCGCGCTGCGCGCGGACTCCCCCCCAAGAGGGGGGAGACACGACGGAGCATTCCGAACATAATAATACAGCCGCGCGAATTGCAGGCCGCCGTGCGACAACGCGCCGACCAGCGACACGCCCGACAGCACCGGATCGTCCGCGTAATTGTCGCGCAGTATTTCCGCCACGTGCTTTTGCACCGCGGATGCGATGCGCTCGCCGCGGTTGCCCGCGGCCCGAAGCTTTGGTGAAGAATTGTCGCGCTGTTTTTTCATTTGCCGTTTATTAATTTCATTTTCGCAATCTTACGTTCCGCCATTTTCACGCGGCCTATAAAATCTTTCGCGAGCGTGGTTATATCTTTCTTTCCGTCGCGCTTGGCGGCGGGCATGGCCGAATCGCGATCCAACAATTCATAGCACCCCAGACTGTCTAGAATGAGGCTTCTTTTTTTAACGGGATAATTTTTGGCGGCGACCATATGAAAACAGATTCCGCGCCGGCGGGCATTTTGGTAAAAACCAAAACTGCTTATTTTGTTTATGGCGGCGTCGGACAGCAAGTGCGCGTTTTCCACGATCACCGCGTCGGCGTTCCCGCAGAGCTTTTCCAGCATTGTTGTGGAAAACCTCCGAACATAATACTTGCTGGTGGTCGCCAGGTTAAAGCTTGCCGGGGACAGAACGACAAATTTTAAATTATTCCCGCGAAACTCATCCGCCAACTCTAAAACCTTGTTCGTGCGGCTCTTTGAATCATTGCCTGCATATGCCTGCATCATATCTTGATCCTTTTCGTTACTGCCTCTCTCATTTTTTATTGTAAAACACAAAATAATCATTTACAATTGGAAAAATTAAATCGTGCTGGTGGCTGGTGACTCGTGCTAGTGGTTCGTGCTGGTGGCTGGTAATTGTATATCTAAGAAAACGAATTGCATGCTCTTGACGTATCTAACCAACCACCAGCACCAGCTACCAGCCACCAGCACGAACCACCAGCACGAGCCACCACCCATGAAACTCCAAGATTATCTTCTCAAGAAAGCCGATCATCCCGCCGCGATATGGATTGTGTTCTTTCTGACCGTGTGCGATTCCATATTCCTGTTCGTCCCGCCAGAGGTATTCATGGCCCCGCCCATCGTCGCGAACAAGAAAAAGGCCCTGGCCGTCATTGCCGCCGCGTCGCTGGGCAGCCTGATCGGCGGCATCATCGCATACATGATCGGGATGTGGCTCTATGATTCCATAGGCGTCTGGCTGATAAACACCTTTGCCAGCGCGGATCAATTCGCGGCCGCGAAACAATTGTTTGAAAAGCACGGCATGCTGATTATCGTCATATCGGCCGTGACGCCGGTGCCTTATAAGCTGATCACAATCGCCGCGGGATTTCTGCGGTTTAATCCGTTTCTGTTTTTGATTGTCTCCAACATATTCCGCGCCGGACGGTTCGGGATTTTCGGGTTTCTGGTCTGGCGGTTTCAAGAACAGGCGAACGCGATTATAAAGAAATACTTCTGGCCGCTGACGCTGTTGGCCATTGCCGCCGCGGGATTTGGGATATTACTGTTGGAATTCCTTCCCCCGCGCTAGAAGGGGAAATTTTGTTAATGAATGCAAGCGCAGCGTAGCATGAATTTACAAAATTCCCCCTTTAACAAGGGGGAAAGATTATTTTTTGCTGTCTCTGATATCCTGTTTGCACTTGAAATCATCATACCAGCTTTCGCGCGGATCCAAAAATACTTCAACCACACGGTCATACCTGGAATCCGGATAAACCAATCTCCACACGATGGTCGGGTGGCGTTTTCCGACAGACGTGACCTTGATCCTGTCCTTGCTGAATCCCCTTTGGACCAAAGCGTCGCGAACCGCGATCGCGCGATACATTCCCAGACTCATATTCAGCTGATCGCTGCCCAGATCGCATCCGTGGCCGACCAGCGTGATATTCGCGCATGCGGGAACCTCTACATCCTCGTCAAATATTACGTCCAGCACGCGGTCGGCGTTTTCCTGCATATCGGCGCTGCCCAGCTTAAAATGCACGGCCCCCAACAGATTATCCGGGATGCCGGCGGCATTCGCATAGCACAATGGCAAGATAGCAATGGCGACCGCTATCGTTAGTTTTTTAAGCATAATAATCTCCCTTTATAAGATTCGCGGACCGAAAGCAGATATTGTTCCGGCCCGCGGTTTATGAACGATTACCACCCGATCGTGATTCCCACGCGGCCGGTGAAATTGTCATGCGCGTAAGCGCCGCCGACATTCAAGAGCACATTGTCGCTCACATAATGGAATGCGCCCACTGCGACGCCATACTGGTCGCGGTAAGTTCCGGCGCCGACCGACACCTGGGTGTTGCCATGCGCGCGCGCGTTTGGCACCAGCGCGGACAAGGCGGACATTCCCGCAATGCCGGCGCGCATTTCGGTGGTCAGGTTATCAACCTGATGGTTGATGCCCTGAACCTGGCTGGCAAGGCCGTTATATTTGTTGTTCAGATCGGTAAAGTTCTGCGCCGCCCAGTCATAAGTGGCGTTCAGCGAACCGACCAAGCTGCCGCCGTTGATTTGGGCATACAGCTGGCTCATATTCCCGATGTTTGCGTCGGTATTGTTGATCGCCGACGTCAGATCGGCCTTGCCGGCATTGTTTCCGGTAAAGGCGAGATTACCTTCCGCCGTCATCGCGCGGGTTTTCTCTGCGGCGACCCCTGCATCCGCATAGGTGTTCGCTGCCGTCAATGTCGCCGCATCACCCGCATCCGCATAGGTGTTCGCCGCGGTCAATGTCGCCGCATCGCCCGCATCGGCATAGGTGTTTGCCGCGGTCAACGCCGTTGCCGCCGCCGCGTCTGCATAGGTGTTTGCAGCCGTCAATGTCGTCGCATCGCCCGCATCCGCATAGGTGTTTGCCGCGGTCAACGCTGTTGCCGCCGCCGCGTCTGCATAGGTGTTTGCAGCCGTCAATGTCGCCGCGTCACCATCGCTGATCGCGGTCATCACATCCTGTCCGTCCACAATCAGTCCGCCGTTGACCGTCAGCCCGTTGTTGATCGTGGCGCTATTTTCTACGTTCAGCCCGCCGTTTAGCGTCGTGTCTTTATCAACATACAGATCGCCGCCAAGCCCGACATTGCCACCCGTGGAGAATTCGCCGTCAACGCGAAGGTTGCCATTGATCAAAGCGTCCGCGCCCACCGACAGTCCGCCTGCGGTCCCCAGGCTGCCGCCGGCATAAATATCGCCCGCGGCGTCAACCCGGCCGGCTGTCCCAAGGTTCCCGCCGGCATAAATATCGCTGTCCGCGTCTATGCGGCCGGACGTTCCGATGTTTCCGCCAGAGAATATATCGCCCGCGGCGTCAACCCGGCCGGCTGTTCCAATGTTTCCGCCGGAATAAATGTCGCTGTCCGCGTCTATGCGGCCGGACGTTCCGATGTTTCCGCCAGAGAATATGTCGCCTGTGGTGCCGATGGCGCCGGCGCCGAGCGAATCAATCCATATAGCGCTTATCCACTGGCCGGTTCCGCCCTCGGTGACCGGATCCCCAAAAGCTGCCTGCGCGGCGGAACTAATCCCTATGCTGGCGGCGGCAACAAGAGTTATCAGACTGATTTTTTTCATGGTTTATCCTTTGTTTATTGGCGGTTATTGTTGCATCCTATATAAGAGACACGCCCCCTTAGGAATGCATTCTCGGTCAATATGAAAGCACAAAAATTTAAATAATCAAGGAATTTGTTCTTAATCTTTCGCCCGGTATGCCCAGACATAATCATTATGTCTATACAAATCACATGCAATTGGGAAGATTTTCATCCATGATGGTGTTTTTGTGTTGCATTTCACAGTTTTCTGTGCTATGTTTTTTACATGGATAAACAAGAATTTCTGCGCGATTTGGGCGCATATATATCAAAAGTTCGCCGAGAGCGCCGAATCAGTCAACAGCAGTTGGCCGGGCGATCGGGCAAAATGCTTAATACAATATCCAATATAGAACGCGGATTGGCAGACCCCAGGGCCAGCACTTTGGTTTCAATTGCCGGGGCGCTCGGCATCCCTGCGCCGGAACTTTTGATCAAGAATCACAATGCGGTAATAAAGGAAGTCAATTCCGCGCTGATGACGGAAATAGTAAAGCTGCTGCATGCTTTTGATGACGCGGAATTGCGCACGGCGCACCGGGTCTTGTCCGCATTGCGCAAACAAACTTCCACTGGTTTTGCGGACGGCAAGGCTAGGGTCAGGCCCTAACCGCGCCTCTTGAATCCGGCCAGGGTTCCGATGTATTTGAAGTATTCAAACGTCCAGCGGGCGATCCGGTCGCCCTTTGGCATATTGCGCAAAGCCACCGGACAGGCGAGTATGACCGTATCCGGCAATTCGCGAGAGACCAGCAGCATCGCGCGATTCATGTGGTCTTCGGTTGTAATAATCGCGATACGGCGGAATCCGCGCGCCAAAACTATCTCTCTCACCGCCAGCGCGTTTTCATAAGTATTTTTTGATTCCGATTCCAATTCTATCCGGGGCATCAGGTTTGCCGGAACCAGTCCGCTGACCGTGCGCGCGCCGGCGCCGACAATGAACAGGCGGCGCCCCGGGAATCCGTCCAGCAGCTTTACGGCGAACGGAATGCGCCGGACATCGCCGGTCAGAACGAATATTTCGTCATCCGCGGACAATTGCGCGCAAGTGTTCGGCGTGGAAAGGCGAAACGCGGCGCCGCCGGCGACGACCGCGGCGAGAATGAGCAAAGATGGCTTTAATATTTTAAACATTGTTTATTTCAAGGTTTAATAAATCTTAAATCCGTAAATCTTAAATCTTAAATCTTAAATCTTAAATTAACTTCTCAGCACTTTCATCACCGTGCGGCGCGTGATCACGACCGACAGAATCACCAGGAAAAGGGAAAGCGCCAGCAATGCGCCCCACCCGGCCGCGCCGATGTTCATCTGCGCCAACAGGCCGGCGCGCGCGTCGTGCGCCATGGCGTTGATCAGCGTCAGGAATATTGCCGCGACGGAGAATCCGACAACGGCGGCGATCGCGGAAATGCGGCCGACCGCGAATTCCAGCTGGCGCGCGATGAATTTGTCGTGCGCGCCGATTATGTTCATAATCTCCAGCTCTCTCTTGTGAACCATGGTGATATTGCGCGTGATATACGCGACGCACGCGGCGATCGCAAAGAACGCCAGCACCATTACAAGGGCCGCGATCAGCATTATTTCCCATCCGGCGTTTATTATATTGCCCATTCCCTCGGCATGCGTCAGAAAGCGCACGTTTTGCAACGGGGCCAGTTTTTCGGACATCGCGGACACATCGCCGGCGTCTTTGAATTTCAGCTCTATCATTTTCGGGATATAATTTTTCAGAACTCCGCCGCCGCCCAGCCACGGGCGCAAAAGGCGCGAGACCTCTTCATCCGAAATGACATTCGCGGAAACCAGCCGGGATTTTTCGGCGTCCAGGATTTTTTGCACGGCCCCCGCATCGCCGCCCGGCATAATCTGGACCGACGCCATCCTGTCCCAGCCGCCGTGCATGCGCGTCACCGCCGTCCCGATGGATATCGTGATCCCCAGGCAGAGAACGGCCAGGAAAGACAGCACCGACATCAGTATCGTCAGAAACACGCTCTGCTCGCGGACAATTGAAAATATGGGCGGTTTTTTCATTTTTCGTCGTCCCCCCCGGAAAGCGCCGAGAACTGTTTTTGCAAATCGTCGGATAGTTTAGAGAAATAAGTTTTGTCTTTTTTTGACGATGGCGCGTGCCCCCCCTCTTGGGGGGGGCTGTCGTGCGAAGCACGACTGGGGGGGGCTCCTTTTGTAGATTTTACAGAAAGCCCCCCCTCGGCCGCTCCGCGGCCACTCCCCCCCAAGAGGGGGGAGACACGCGGGGTTTGAAAGCCGACATGCCGGTCTTCCACGATTATCCGCGGGAACGGGTATGTGTCCAATAAACGCTTGCTGTGCGTCGCCAATATTATCGCCGTGCCGAACGATTTGTTCATCTGGACAAACAGATCCATCAGCTTTGACGCGGAATCATCGTCCAGATTACCGGTCGGCTCGTCCGCCAGCAATATTTCCGGCTGCGTTATAATCGCGCGGGCCACCGCGACCTTTTGCTGTTGCCCGCCGGACAGGGTCAAGGGCTTTGCCTCGGCATATTGGCTCAGCCCAACCCATTGCAGCGCGCGGGTCACCAGTTTTTTCGTATATTTTTCATCCGTGCCGCGCACGCGCAGCGGTAGCGCTATGTTGTCAAAGACGGATATATAGCTGATCAGCGAATATTCCTGGAACACTATGGCCATCTTGCGGCGGAGATCCGTGACCTCATCCCGCGACAATCCGGCCGCGGATTTGCCGAACAGCTTTATCTGGCCGCGCGACTGCGGATGCAATTGGTAAATCAGTCGCAGCAGGGTTGTCTTGCCCGCGCCCGACGCGCCGGTCAGGAAATAGAACGAATGGCTGTTTATATTGAACGATACGTCGGATAACACCTCTCTCCCCCCGTCATAGCGCGCTGCGACGTTGGCAAAGGAAATCACATTCCGCGGCGCGGCGTTCGGCGCGGTGTTATCAAGAAGCATTTCGGGATTGTCCATATCCCCAGACTAGTAAAAATAAGATGCGATTGCAAGGAATCAGTTTTATTGCGAATACCATTTATTTCCCGCTTGCATATAAAAGAATACGAATGTATATTTAACCCAGCTTTTTATATGCCAAAAACCAAACAATAAATAATGTCAAAAAAAGAAACATGCTTTTCACCGGTCAATATGCCAACCGACATAGCGGTTATCTGCCCCGTTTTTGGATTGCGATTCACGCATTTCTACAATGCGCCAAAAAACTACGATTCTTTTATTTTTACAAACAACCCAAGCATAAAACCTATCATAGAGAAAGCCGGCTGGAAATACGTGTTTGTTGATATGCCCTTGACCGACGACGACTTGATTTCAACAATGCAATCCAAATATGTCAAGTTTCTGCAATTTTTGAATGACAAAAAATTTTCGGATTTTAAGAAATACGGCCGGATTATACATACGGATCATAAGCTGGAATTGAAAGACCGGCATATAAGGAAAATCGTTAAAATTCAGAATAAACCCGTCCTCCAACGCAATCATCGGGTTAAACGAACAAATATATGGCAAGAAGTCGCGGGATCCATGCAGCAAGAAAGATACTCGCAGCACGCGCGCGATATGGTTGATTATATCTGCAAAAAAATTGATCAAGGATACACCGACAGCTGCGCCGCGCATCAATTATGCACTAATGGATTATTGTCATATCATAAACCCGATAATCCGAAAACGCGCCGCTTTCTGTCAGAGGTTTATAATGACGGATGCGAGACGGAAATATGCCAGGATCAGATAATATGGTTTATGGTTGCGCAAAAATATTCAGACATTATCCATGTAATTGATTGGCATGACCTGGACATACGCTGGCGCGATCCCGCAAAGAGCGAATGGATTTTGCCCATGATTTTAAAGTTAAGACGAAAAGATGCCCATACTATTTTGCTGTTATTCGGGCTGATTCCGTTTTTTAAGATAAAACGAAAAAAACCAAAAATATGACGCAAGGCCAGAATAAATTGATTTCTAGGCGAACTTGCGCAACAAATTAGATTTGCTATGACAAGAGTATTCATAAATATATTTTGCTTTATTATTTGGCCGCGGGAATTGCGCAAAAAAACCCGACACTGGCTGAACAAGAAGCTGGCCCCGCGAATAAAAATCAAAAAGATTCGCGATATTAAACCTATAAATTACAAGCGGATTCCGATTTATGTAATCGTGTTCAATCAGTTGTCGTATCTGGCGAGGCTGGTGGATTTTTTGGAAGCATGCGGATATGAAAACATACATTTGATAGACAACCACAGCAGTTATCCGCCGTTACTGGAATACTTGTCCAAAACAAAGCACACGGTGCATAGAATGGATAAAAACTATGGGCATATGGTTTTTTGGAAAAGCGGAAAGTTTGAACCGATAATAAATAGCGAGTATTATGTCGTAACGGACCCGGATATCCTGCCCACGGAAGAGTGCCCCGCGGATTTTTTGGACGTTTTTTACAGGCTGCTGCAATGCGCGCCCAGGGCGAATAAGATAGGATTCGCGCTGAAAATAGACGATCTGCCCGATTCTTATCAGAACAAGGGGAATGTCTTGGAATGGGAATCGGCGTTTTGGAAAAGAAGGGTGAAAAACAGCCTTGGGCTAGACATTTTTGAGGCCGAGGTTGACACAACCTTTGCTTTATACAAGCCCAAGAAAGAACGGAAAGTTAAGAAAGGCCTTTTCTGTTCAAACGCCCTCAGGGTCGGGGGACAGTATTCCGCGCGGCATCTGCCATGGTATCAGTGCCATGACACCCCAGAGCAAGAGTTCTACAAAAAAACAAGCAACGTCAGCGCCAGCTGGCTCCACCAAACCAACAAGGCTTTTAATAAAAAATGAAAAAACCAAAACTATCCGTTCTTACCCCGTTATATAATACGAATCCCGTGCATTTGCGCGAAATGATTGAAAGCGTGCTTGGGCAGACATTCCGTGATTTTGAGTTTTTAATTCTGAATGATTCGCCGGATAACAAAGAATTAAAAACCATCGTTGAATCATACAATGATCCGCGAATAAAATACTTTGAAAACAAGAAAAATATCGGAATCGCAAATTCTTATAACCGGATGATAGATGTTGCGCGGGGCGAATATTTTGCCATTTGCGAACACGATGACATATCTGTTCCCGAAAGATTCGAGAAACAGGTCGCTTTTCTGGATAAAAATCGCATTGTTGGTGTTGTCAGCGGACAATATAGGTATTTTGACGGCAAGGAAAAATACACCTCCGCGCATCCTGAAAACAATCGCGATATAAAATACATGCTGTTAAGGGGCGGTTGCTATATCGCGCATATGACTGCGATGATCAGACGTTCTGCCATGAATGGCGTGCGATACGAGGAACGTTTCTCGCCATCTATGGATTATATGTTGTGGTGCAGACTTATGGAGCATACTGCGTTTCATAATTTGCAGGAAGTGTTAATAAATTACCGCTTTCACGATAATATGACCAGCATAATCCAAAAGAAAGAAATGTCGCTGGCTACTAGTGAAATTTTGCTTTGGGTTCAAAACAGATACCCCGCATGGATGACATCCGAAGGCGGCGGCGGCAATAAGAAATTAAGCTTGTTTGGATTTATCCCGCTGCTATCTATAAAGTCTTGTAAAAATAAAACGAACAAACGTTGGGTAAAATTGTTCGGCATAATTCCAGTTATAAAAATAAAAGGATAAGAAATGAATATTGTACTGATACTGCTGCCATTGGTTGCAACCGCATTAACGTTGTATGCGACAAAAAAGATACGCAAGATCTTCAAAAAAGAAAAAGAAATTTTGCATCTTTTGGGAAATGTAAATCCAGGTCTGACCGACCCGAATGGTTTTGGCGGCCTTGATATGAAGCTTGATGGCTTGAACATTCCGTCAAAATACCGCAAAATATTCTATGAAATGACCGACGGCGACATTTGCATAGACTGCGGCGCGAACAAGGGAAAGTTTATAAATGCGTGCCGGCATAATGATGCAACGGTTTTTGCATTTGAGCCGAACCCCGTGTTGGCGAACGCCCTGGCCCGTTTCAACCGCGATTCCGACAAGGTTCATGTTATCAATGCGGCGGTGGGCGCGGTTTCCGGGACCGCCGACTTTATAAACGACCCTGATAATTTTGGGGACGAAGGCGGGAATATTGTCGGCGCTTATTCAGAGCGCAAGACCAACAAGCAGTCCGTAGAGGTAATAGATTTGGCGGATTTTCTGGATAAAAACATAATAAAGAAGGACAAGAAAATATACTTGTTAAAGATAGATATAGAAGGCGCGGAGTTTGATTTAATCCCCGGCCTGGTTAAAAACAAGATTCACGAACACGCCAGATATATTGTCTGCGAAACCCACGCGAGATTCTTTCCGGACGGCACGGCCAAGCTGGAAAAGTTAAAAGACCTGATTGCAAAATCAGGGATTACGAATATAGATTTGGGATGGGTGTAAAAAATGAAACAATTTTTATTAAAATCATTATTTCCGCAAGAAAATTATCGCGTCTGCATTGAACGGTATATGCGCCTGCACCGGCTTGATATTTGGAATTTATTAAAAATCCGCAGGTCCGCCGTAAAATCAGACAAATTATTCAAAAAGAAAAATTGTAAAAATTATCTGTCTGTCTGCGCGATTGCAAAGGACGAGGGGGAATATATAAAAGAATGGCTGGATTACCACATTTTGTTCGGGGTTGATAAATTTTATTTATATGATAACGAAAGCACCGACAATATGGCGGAAGTTCTGAAACCCTATATAGATCGCGGAATTGTAGACTATACGGTTTTTCCGGGCCAAGCCGTGCAGATGAAGGCATACGAAGACTGCATTCAAAAGCACAAGAATGATACGCATTGGATCGCTCTTATAGACTTGGATGAGTTCATCGTTGATACAGAGCCGGGCGATATAAAAAGCTTTTTGAAGACAATTGAAAGATTTCCGGCTTTGCAGCTCAGCTGGATGATTTACGGGGACAGCGGGCACAAGAAAAAAACCAAGGGAATGGTGATAGAAAAATTCAAATCGCATGCATTGCCACAACATGAAACATACCCTAAACTCATTATCAATCCAAGATTGTTTTTATATTTTGTGGACTGTCACATCGCTGTATTCGTTGATAAATACGCGGTTAATACAAGGCTGGAGGCGGCCGACCCATTTTCGGCAAAAATGCCGTGCGCCATTAATGATAAGTTTCGCATAAATCATTATACGATTAAATCTTTTGATGAATATATGGAACGGCGCACAACAAGGCCAATTGCGTTTGACGGCGTCATGGTTCCAAGAGAAAAAGTGCTGGAAAACTATGCATATTGGAATCGCAACGAGGTTAAAAATGATCCGATTATGGACAAATACATACAAAAATTAAAAGAAAAAACGGGGTAAAATACCCCGTTTTTTAGCATCCAAACGCCCTATGATAATAACTTACGCCGCTATCCCTTTGACCCCCCAACACTTTGACGCGTTCGCCCATCCCGCCGCGCCAGCGATAGAATGATACCTGCAACTTAAGGCTGTTTTATCGGATATTTTTGTTGAAACAGCATTGTTGTTATTGGCATCCAATGCGGTTGCGTTTGTGTGGTAATTCGCGTCTTTCATTGGTATCGGAAATGTGATAATTGGCGCTGCGGTCGCCGCTGTTATCCCCCCCTGTTCGCACCATCCGCTTTTGTATTTGCGATACCAGCCGGATGTGTAATCCGTGCCGGAAAGACCCGTCGCCGATGCCACAACGTAATCCGCCATGTCCGACGGACCGCCCGCCGCGGCCGCGACGCTGATCGTGCCGTCGGGTGCGACGGTGACGCCGCTGCCGACCTTTACGCCGCCCAATGCCGTCGCGGTCGCCGCCGGCAAATTATACGCCGCCGGAATTGTCGGCTTGCCCGTTAAATCATTATAGCTGCCGCTGGTCGCAACCTTTGCCAGAGTTGCGGGATCAAACCCGCCGCCGCCCGCGCCGACGTCCGACATGCGTGCAAGGCGTGTTCCGCCCGGCGTCGCGCCGTCATGCACGCGGAGCGTCTTTGCATCCGTGTCCATTGTTATTTCGCCAATCGCGCCGGTAAACGACGCGTGCTCTGCCGTTGTTCCGCGGCGGATTTGTATTTGTCTGGTCATTTCTATATCCTTTTGTAAAAAGTAGGGGCAAATAATTATTTGCCCCTACAAAAATTCGTATTAAAAAAACCGCCCATCATGGCGGTTATCTTTGGGATGTATTATACCACAAATCACCTAAAAAATCAATTACATATATTGATTCGTATTTATGTGCTGGTTTGATTACCCCGAAAATCTAAGGCGCACGAGAAAGTGCCGCCAAGATTTTCGGCCCTTCTGAGAAGGGCAATTTAGTGCTCATAATTTTAAGCAAATGAGCGCGAATTCCCCTTCTTAGAAGGGATGGAAACCTGGGAGTGCGCGATGTTGCGCACGACCAAAGGTTTCCGGGGTAGTCACTTTAATTTTACATTTGCAACACACCGCGTTATGCGGTATGTTGGTCTCAATAAAGCCGAGGTTCATCATGTTTCGCACCATCATTTTCAAAATCGCGCTGGCCGTCTGGTTTACGCTTTGGGCGCCCTTGCTGCTTGTCGCGCTGCCGTCCGCATGGCTGACGCGCCGCTTTATGGTGACGGACGCGTGGGGCGTGTTGCAGGTCGCGCGCATTTTCGCAGGGATAAAGTATAAAATCCATAATTCTCCTTTTGCTAATCACCAGTCACCAATCGCAAGTCACCAGTCACCAATTATCGCGTCCAAACACATGTCTATTCTAGAGGTCGCGGCCCTGTCCGTCTATGTCCCGAACGTTTTCTTTATATTAAAGCGAGAGCTGATGTGGATTCCGATATACGGATGGGCGTTCGCGCGCATAGGGCTGCAGCCCGTCAACCGCGCGGCGGGCGCGACGAATATGAACCGTCTTGTCGCAGAGGTGGATAAAAAAATTCGGCGCGGAATGACGCTGGCAATATTTCCCGAAGGCACGCGCGCCAAACCCGGCCAGCCTATAAAAATAAAACGCGGCTTGCTGTTTATCGCGGAACAACTGAACCTGCCCATTATTCCGGTCGGAACGGATTCCGGAAAATTCTGGCCAAAGAAGGGGCGCATGCATCCCGGCACCGCGAATATTTACTTCGGGCCCGCCCTGGCGCCCACCGCGACACTGGACGAAATCGCCGCAGCGATTCAACGCCGCAGCGCGTAAGCATAAGGAGATTTACATGACCGAAAATTTATTTCCTTATCCGGATTTTCTCAAAATATATGCTATATTGGATCACTGCAGGGAAGTGCAAGTTTTATCCGATCAAGAGCGCGTACTAAAGGCAACAAAAGATGCGTCTAAAGAATCTGTGAACTTCCTGCACGGCAAATTGAACAACGAGCTGGCAGATCTGGCTTTATTATTGGAAAACTATTTTAACGACAAACCTGCATTATTAAAATCGCGCCGGGAAAAAATCCGCGGCCACCATGAAGAAGATAAAAAATGGCTGGCTAAAATTCATAATTCTGTTACCAAAAAATAATCATTACTCACACCACGACTGTCGTTTGTGGCCCGCATACGGCCGCGCAAATTTTTCATCCAGCATGACTTCGCCGATATTGCGGCCATCGTAATCTTTCACAATCGCATCTATCCGACCCAAGTATTTATCGTCTTTCACATCGTAAAGCCGGATGCGCTTTCCCAGCGGCAACAATTCAGCCAAGCGTTCCTTGGCCGCGATCGCGCCATCGGTCTCCGACTGGCACTGGCCGTTCATTTCCGGCGCGTCAATTTCCAGAATGCGAACGCGCACCGTAATTTCGCCGCCATTCTTCAATTCAACCATTGCAGAGAAAGTATCGCCGTCGGTGACATACTCAACAACCGCATCAACCGGACCGCCGATGGTGTTTTTAGGCGGCTGTTTCGTCTTTGCCATTGCGGGGGCGCAGAGCAGAGAGAATAAAGAAAGGAACAGTAGTGCTCGTTTCATGTTTCAAGTGGTTAGCAAACCCTCCCCGCCGCCCATTCGGGCGGCACCCCTCCAAAGGAGGGGAATTAGGGCAGCGTCGGCGACCATGTTGGCTCCAGACCGGAGAGGCCGTCGGGCAGCTTTATTTCATAATCATTCTGGCCCATGATGTCCACGCTGCGGATATGGCTCTGGCGGCCCTTGCCGTCGGGCATTTTTTCGGTTTCGTAATAAACGACGCGACGGCCGCCGGGGGCCCAGCTGGGGGCCTCCATAAACCAGCCGCTGGCCAGGATTCTTTCATTCTTGCCCGCGGGCGTCATAATGCCGATATAGAATGTTTCATCCACAATTTTCGTAAAGGCGATAAAGTCCCCGCGCGGGCCCCACGCCGGCGTCGCATAGCGGCCGTTGCCAAAGCTCAGCCGTTTATCCTTCATCGTTTCCAGGTCCAGGATGTGCAGCTGCTGGCTGCCCGACCGGTTGGAATTGAACGCCAGCTTTTTCCCGTCCGGCGAATACGAAGGCGAGGTATCAATATAATCGCCCGATGTCAGCTGGCGCAACGTCTTGTCCTCTATATCATATTCATACAAATTCGTCGTGCCGTTTTTGGCGAGAGTGAGCGCGATGCGCGTCCCGTCCGGCGAAAAGCGCGGCGCGAATGTCATCCCGCCGAATTTGCCCAGACGCCGCTGCTCCCCGGTGTTCAGGTTCAGCGTCCAAACCATCGGGTCGTCGTCGCGATAGGACAGGAATACTATCGTCCGCATATTCGGCGAAAAGTGCGGCGACATCACCATGACCCGGTCATCAGACATGAACCGCATGCCATAGCCGTCGCTGTCCATTATTGCCAGACGCTTTGTCGGCGACCGAATGTCGCCGCTTTGCCCGATGAAGACTATCTGGGTGTCAAAATATCCGTGCTCTCCCGTCAAACGCTCGTAAATCCCATCCGCCATAATATGCGCCAGACGGCGGGCGGATTTCGCGCTGCCCTGCAAATCCTGGGCCTCTATCTGTTCCTTGCCCGCGACATCCCAGACATAGTATTTCAGTCCGTATTTGCCGCCTTCGGCCTCGTAAAGTTTTGCCTGGACCAGCACCTGGGCCTTTACCATTGACCAGTTCGCAAAATTCGGCATATCGTCCATCCGGACATTTTCCGGAAACGCATTCTTGTTTATAATGCGGAACAATCCGGTTGATTTCAGGTCGGCAACCACGACGTCGCGCAGTTCTGTCGCCTGTTTTTTTAATTTCGCCGGCGCCTCAAAATCCTGAATCGCGATCGGAATCGGCCGAAAGTCGCCGGCGATGATATCCACTTTTAACTCTGCATTCGCAGGGCCGAACAAGAACAGACCGCAAAAAGCAAAAACCAAATACAATGATTTCCTAAACATATTTCCTTTCCTTTCAAGTTGGTTTGATTCTATTAGAGCGGCCGCGAAAAAGCAACCAAATTGTAATAGTCAAATTATCATTAAATGTCATCCCCGGAATTTCCGAAATCGCGCCAAAGGCGTAGTATGAGGAAATGTCCGGGGATCCGGTCAAACAACCCAGACCCATATACAAAAGCCCATACGCGCGCCATTACACCGGACATCACAAATGTATTGACATGTGTAAATACAATGGTATAGTGACTTGCGAATACAATGGTATAGCAAAAGGTATTGATATGCCAAATGTGATGCAGCAGTTGTTTGTAATGAACATAGAGACCTTGCTGAAAGAATACGCCGTGTTCCGTGCGTTCAACAAATCCGACTGCGTTATCAATATGCGTATTCCCAAACCCATCCTGGATAAAATCAAAGAACTGGCCGAAGGACAGCATGTCCCCTATCAGTCGCTGATATCCAGCGTCCTGTTTTCGCTGGCCAACATTCCCGAAGACCAGATCAAGGGAAAACCCGGCGCAAAATAACAACCAAACTAAAAAGAATTAATATGAGCACACAAATATCCGTTTCCACTGATCAAAGAAAAAATCCCACGGTTAAATTTGAAGACTTCCGCCCCATGCAATTCTCCAATCAGGAAAAATGCCATGCTTGTATAAACGATACGGGCGGCTTTACAATATGCTATGGTTTGAGGGGTGGTTTGGATGTGTTCACCCAGGTCTGCGCGTTCGTGCGCGAAGACAAATACCTGGACCGCGTGGTTAAACAATTAAGCCGCAAAATTCCGGCAAACAAAATCAGACAAATCAAGAAAGCATTGGACGGCCGGGACGGTCATTAAATGCAGGAATTATGAACCATAAAACAATCCCCCTCTGACGAGGGGGATTAATTAATCCGCGCGTTCCGCGGATTCCAAAGTTTTCGCGCTCTGCGGTTCCCCTCCCTCGGAGGGGTGGCATCTCGCCGCAGCGCAGCGCAGGCGGATGACGGGGTGGTTGCCCAAATTTAAAAATCAAATAAAACCACCCCGCCGTCCGTCGCGCTATCGCGCGCCGAGACGGCACCCCTCCACAGGAGGGGAACCACGGCATCGCCCCTGTGCCCCCGGAGGGGAACACATTACTTCGCCCTTTCAACGTATTCCATACTTTCCGTATTGACCACGATTTTCTCGCCCTGTTCCACAAACACCGGAACCTGGACGCGGACGCCGTTGTCCAGAATCGCGGGCTTTCCCCCGCCGGCCGCGGTTTGACCCTTTAACGCCGGCTCGGTCTCGGCCACAATCGCCGTCACGGTTTTGGGTAAGTTTATGGATACCGGATGGCCCTCTACAAAATTTGCCATGACCTTCATTTCCGGCTGCAAGAATTTAACCTGCTCGCCCAAGCTATCATTGGGCAAGGTAAACTGTTCATAATCGGACAGGTTCATAAAATAGCTGTCCGTGCCGTCGGTATACATAAACTGGCATTCCACATCTTCCACCATCAGCTTTTCAACCTTGTCTTCGGCCCGCCAGCGGTCGCCGCCCTTGTTGCCGGAATCAATATCGCGCAGGTCGGCCTGGACAAACGCGCCGCCCTTGCCCGGTTTGACCTTTGTGATTGATGTCACGGCGAATCTTTTGCCATTGTGGGAAATGACCCAGCCCACGCGCATGTCGTTTGCAGTTGTTGCCATCGGTGCCTCTTTCTTTAATTCGCCGGATTATAAAACATTTTAACGGCATGTCAATGCGAATGCTGTTCTATTCCGACCATATTTTTCAATTTTACGAATTGCACGCTTTTCCGCATATTGTAAGAGCAAGCAAACTTCATCCATCCATACGCGCTGGCCACTTGTCCGCGGATTTTACCCGCAGCCGCGGCCGGAATTTCGCGCATCCCGCCAATCCGTTGCAGGCGCGCCCGGATCCGCTTTGCGGTGCGCTTGCGCAGCAGAACAAAGTCCCCGAAATGCCGGTATCCCACAAAATCCAGCCCGTTGGCGACGGGAAAGATTTCAGACTTTGAAAATTCCAGCCCGAGGTGCGAATCCAGAAATTCACGGATTTGCGCGCGCCATTCCCGCAGCTGGGCCTTGTCATTGGAAAACAAGCAAAAATCGTCGCTATATCGCACGTAATCGCGGACGCCCAGGTCATTTTTCACAAAACGGTCCAGTTCGTTCAGATACAGATTGCCCATCCACTGTGAGCACAGATTCCCAATAGGCAGATTTTTACCGCCGCCCGCGGAATAAATTATATCGCGCAGAACATCAACCAATTCCCCCCTCCCTTGGAGGGGGGCGGCGGCGCTTTCTCGCGCGCCGGGGGGGAGGCTATGTGAATTTTCAGCAAAAGCCTCCCCCACCGCCCTGCGGGCAGAGCCCCCGACCCCGGGTCCCGCCGAAATCACCGATTTCGGTGGGTGGGCATGGGAGGGGGCAATTAAACCAATTGATTTCATTACAATCTCTAACAGAACGTCGTGACGGACCGACGGATAGAATTTCCGCACGTCGCATTTAAGAACGTATTCGTTCCGGCGGCAGAATTCCATCGCGCGACGCGACGCGGAATGCAGCCCGCGCCCCGGAATGCACGCATAGGTATCGCGAATAAACATCCGCGTCCATCGCGGCGCCAGAACATTCATCAACGCGTGATGAACAATCCGATCCGGCGCGAAAGGCAGAATGTAAATCGTCCGCGGCTTTGGATCCGTGATTTCCATTGTGCGGTATTCGGACGTCCTGAAATCGCCGTTAATCACAGACCGACGGATGGATTCCAGATTATTCGCGGCATCCCGCATAAAATTCACGATCGCGGCCTTGTCTTTCTTGCCGCGCACGGCGTTATGCAGCGCGAGTTCAAAATTTTCCGCCGATATGAATTTGTCCCAAAGGTTTTGTTGGTTTATTTTCATAAGACCTTTATCCCCCTGCCCCTGCGGCAGGGGGTGCCGCGGCACTTTTTCGTGCGCGGCGGGGGATGGGTCCATTAACCAAATTAACCGAATCA
>Ga0209629_10000671_pt1 | contig 19384 bp, 11 predicted proteins | sample TergutCu122P5_FD_187286 | JGI IMG/M metagenome (GOLD analysis project Ga0209629, IMG submission 187286) | Cubitermes ugandensis P5 segment gut microbial communities from Kakamega Forest, Kenya - Cu122 P5 (SPAdes) (version 2) | ecosystem: Host-associated > Arthropoda: Insects > Digestive system...
TGGGACGAGATACGCGAAAAGAACTTTGCGAACATATTCTTCAGCTCATTAAAGCAAGTGGTGGATACTCTTTGCGCTGCGGTTCAATCTTTGCTTAATGCAACTATTGTCAGCATTACATATAACATCCGGCAAGATTTTATAGAACGCTGTAGGGGCAGACCTCGTGTCTGCCCGTATTCCGAGCGCATCTGCCCGCAGACCGGGCGGAGACAAGCTCCGCCCCTACTACTTTTTATCGCCGGATGAAATAGTAGTCAAATACATTTAGTTGGCGATTATGCCGGGCAAAATCCGGCGGGCGGTTTTTTGGCTGTTATTACACATACTTATGGTCTCAAATCATGAGAGGGGACGATTGTTTTGAAGAGCAAGCTATTCAGGGCGGCCGCGGTCATCGTGCTGGCGGCGGCGATGATCCTGCCCGCGGCGACGCCGGCGCTCGCCGTTTCGGAGACGGACCGCCGCGTGCGCGACACCCAGATCGGGGGGGCGCGGGACCGGCTGTTTGACGACGGCTGGAAATTCCAGATCAGCAATAGCGGCGATTACTCCGCGGCAAACTATGACGACAGCGCGTGGCAGGACGTCGACGTGCCGCACGACTGGACGGTCTACGACGTCAACAACCTCTACACCAACAACATCGGCTGGTACCGCAAGACCTTTTACCTGTCCGGCGCCGACAGGGGGAAGAACGTCGCGGTGCGCTTCGACGGCGTCTACATGAACTCGACGGTCTACGTCAACGGCCAACAGGTCGGCAACTGGCCGGCGGGCTGGACGACGTTCCAGATGGACATAACCGACAAGCTGAACTTTGGCAACGCGCCCAACGTCATAGCGGTCAAGGTGGATTACAAGCAGCCGAGCGCCTGGTGGTACACGGGCGCGGGCATCCAGCGCGACGTCTGGCTCGTCGTCGCCAACCCGGTCCAGGTCAATTTCAACGGCACATACATAAGCACAAAGGACATCACAGCCGGGAGCGGGACCGCCGTCATACAGACCGAGGTGCTCAATAAATCCGGCGCGGCGGCGGCCGTGACCGTGGCGCAGACCGTGCTGGACGCGGACGGCAACGCTGTCGCCGCCGGCGAAAGCGCCCCGCTGACCGTCCCGGCGGGCAAGGTCTCGAACGACACGCAGCAGCTCACCGTGCCGAACCCGAAACTGTGGAGCATCGACAGCCCGAATCTGTACATGATGAAAACGGAGATCAAATCCGGCGGCGCTGTCGTCGATACGTACACGACGTCCTTCGGCTTCCGCACGTTCAAGATGGACCCGAACAACGGCCTGTTCGTAAACGGCCAGTACGTCAAGCTCCACGGCGTCTGCCTGCATACGGACCTGGGGGCGCTGGGCGCGGCTATGAATTATTCCGCCCTGGAGCGCAGGCTTGAGACGATGAAGGCCATGGGCGTCAACGCGATACGCACGTCGCACAACGTTGCCTCGCCGATTCTGATCGAGATGTGCGACAGGCTGGGGCTGCTGGTCATGGACGAGGGCTTCGTCCGCTGGCTGACGGGCAGCACCTATGACTATCACCTCTATTTCAGCCAGCCCTCCACCGCCGATATGAGCTATCTGCCGGAGGCCGGCGCGAACCCGCAGTGGTCCGAGGTGGACTGCCGCAACTGGGTCAAGCGGGACCGCAACCACCCGTGCGTGCTGTTCTGGAGCATCGGCAACGAAGTGGGCGACACGACGTCGCAGGCCGGATACGACGCCGGCGTGTACCTCAAGAATATCGTCAAGAGCGAGGACCCCAACGGCAACGCCGCCGTGACGATCGCCTCCAACCAGATGGGCAACGGCACCGCGGTGGCCCTCTCCCGCGACGTGCTCGAGGCGGCGGGGTACAACTACGGCGAGGGCTTCTACGACAGCCATCACGCCGCCTACCCGAACATGGTCATCTACGGCAGCGAGACGTCCTCCGCGGTGCGCAGCCGCGGCATCTTCCACACGCCCGCCGATCAGCCCGTCTATTCGTATTTCGACAATCAGGTGTCGTCTTACGACAACAGCGTCGTGCCCTGGGGGCGCTCTGCGGAGAGCTCTTGGATCATGGACCGCGACCGCACGTTTGTGCTGGGCCAGTTCATCTGGACCGGCTACGATTACATCGGCGAGCCGACGCCCTACGGCACCAAGAACTCGTATTTCGGCATCGTGGACACCGCCGGGCTGCCCAAGGACATCTATTATTTCTATCAGAGCGTCTGGACGGATAAGCCGATGGTGCATCTGCTGCCCTACTGGGATTCGTCGATGGCGGACAGCAACAATCAGATAGAAGTCTGGGCGTATTCCAACGCCGCGGGCGTGGAGCTGTTTAAGGACGGCGTGTCCCTGGGGAAGCAGTCCATAAACCTCAAAACGGCCAAGGTGCTGCATTATTCATGGAACGTGCCGTATTCCGACGGCGTGCTCACGGCGCGGGCCTATGACGCCGCCGGAAACGTCGTCGCGACGGACCGCCTGTCGTCCTTCGGCGATCCGGCCCGGGTCAGCCTCTCGGCCGACCGCGCGCAGATCACCGCCGACGGCAAGGATCTGGTGTACGTCACGGCGGACATACGGGACGCCGCCGGCGAATCCGTCGCGACGGCCCGCAACAGGGTCAAATTCACGGTCTCGGGCGCGGGCAGGCTCGTCGGCGTCGACAACGGGGACTCGACGGATTACGATTCCTATCAGGCGCCGGAGCGTTCGGCGTTCTCGGGCAAGGTCGTCGCCATCGTGCAGTCGGACGGCACGGGCGGCCCGATCACGGTAAACGCGGATTCCCTCGGCCTCGAGTCCGGCAGCGTGACGGTGCGGGCCGTCCACGCCCAGGCCGTGACCGGCATGGCGTTCACTTCCATCGACGGCTCCGACGCGGTCACATCGCCGCTCGGCACGCTTAAGATGAACGCCGCCGTCACGCCGGACACCGCGGACTTTGAGAAAGTCGCTTATACGGTCTCCGAAATCGGCGGCGGGGCCACCGATAAGACCGTCATCGGCAAGGACGGCGTGCTGAAAGCGTTCAAGAACGGCCAGGTCCTGGTGACGGCGACGGCGCTGGACGGCTCGGGCGTTTCGGCGTCGGCGGTCGTTATGATCTCCGGGCAGACGGCCTTCGCGCCGGTGTCCGGCATAACCGTGACGGGGCCATCCGGGGCCATAACGGCAAAATCCGGCAAGCTGCGGCTTTCGGCCAGCGTCGCGCCGTCGAACGCGGCGGTAAAAGACGTGGCCTGGAGCGTATACAATAAATCCGGCGGCGGGGCGCTCTGCGCCTCTGTGGATAACGCCGGCCTGGTGCAGGCGCTGTATGACGGTACGGTGACCGTGCGCGCCGCGGCCCTGGACGGCTCCGGCGTTTACGGCGAGTTCGACGTGGCGGTTTCCGGCCAGTCCGCCTCGGCCGCCCCGATCTATAAGGTGCGGGTCTCGCTGGTAGACGGCTCCCAGAGCCTGACCGCCGATTCGCCCACCGTCAAACTGAAAGCCGCGGTCTTCCCGGCGGGCGCGCCCGGGCCGGTGAGCTGGTCCGTCACCAACGCGGACGGCTCCGTCAGCGCCGCGGCCAGGGTGGACGGCGTGGACGCCTCTGGCGTCGCGACGGTGACCGCCCAGCGCAACGGCACGTTCTATGTGATGGCCTCGGCCAAAAACGGCGGGCAGTACCCGCAGGCGTGGGGGACGATGGCGTTCACCGCGTCCGGCCTCGCGACCGTAGCCGTAAATCCGTACAACCTGATCAAGGCGCGCGACAACGACGGCAACTCGGGCGGGCTCGGCCTGGAGGGCAGCGACCCGGCCGACCAGAGCGTCGGCAGCATCAAATCGGGCAGTTGGCTGTGCTTCGCCAATCTGGATTTCGGCCTGTCCGGCTCGCAGACGGTGCGGATAACGGGCGGCAGGGCCTCGTCGGGCTCGGCCACAATCGAGGTGCGTGACGGCTCGCTCAGCGGCCGGCTGCTTGGGACGCTCAGCTTCAACATGGTGGACAGCTCCAGTTGGCTCACGCTCGGCACGCAGGAGTTCGCGCTGGCGGGACTCACGGGCGCGCACGATCTGTATTTCGTGTTCACCAACGGCGGCTTCCTGTTCTACGGCTTCCAGTTTACCGAAAAGACGCCGACGGTGAGGAATCCGTATACCATCATCAAGGCCAACACGTATGACCTGGGCTCAAAGACGAACTTCGGCCTTGAAACCGACGAGAACGCCGTCGGCAATATCCAGGGCGGGGATTACCTCCAGTTCAACCTGTTGGATTTCGGCCAGTACGGCTCCAAATCGGTCACGTTCACCGGCGGCTGCGACAACACATACGCCCCGGGCATCATCGAGATCCACGACGGCTCGGCGGCCGGCCCGCTGATCGCCTCGCTGCCGTTCGCCGGCACGGGCGGCTGGCAGGTGTTCAATTCGCAGACGTTTGATTTGCCGAAGCTGACCGGCGTCCATAACCTCTGCTTCGTGTTCCCGAAGGGCGCGTTCCTGTTCGATGCCTTCTCATTTGCCGAGAACGAGCACGATGGCGGCCTTATACAGAATATCTTCCTGAACAAGCTCGCCAAGGCCAGCAGCGAGAACGTCGCGGACAACAACCAGATTGCGTCCCACGCGGTCGACGGCGTCACCGACAACGTCAAGGCGCATAAATGGTGCGCCAGCTCGGGTTCATACCCGCAGTGGCTGGAGGTGGACCTCGGCTCGCTGTATGACATATACGACCTGAACCTGGTGCTTGAGAATACCACAAGCGCCTTCAGATACACGGTCGCGGTCTCCGGTGACCCGGGCGACTGGGGCGCCGCAACTTGGGACACCTCGAAGACCGTGATCGACAAATCGAACAATACGGCCGATACATCGCGCGATTTCGCGCTGAGCGGCGTCACCGGGCGCTATGTCCGCGCCACCTTCACGGCGCAGGTCGACAACCTGTGGGCGGTCGTCGTCAACATAGCGGGCAGCGGCCGGTCCCACAACATCGCGCTCAACAAGCCCGCGAGCGCCGACAGCGAATGGGCCGGCCAGTTTGCCGCGATGGCCAATAACGACATCATCAACGACCCGGCGCTGGGCGGCAAGAACCAGTGGTGTGCCAACAACCAGATCGCCGGCCCGCACTGGTGGCAGACGGATCTGGGCGGCGTCTGGGCGCTCTCGTCGCTGGAGCTGACGATGGAGGGCGATTATGGCTATGCGTTCCAGCTCCAGGGCTCGCTCGACGGCGTGAACTATACAAAAATAGCCGACGTAGCCGGCGGCCAAAAGGTGATCGGCATAAAGACCGGCGCGTACGCCCGATATCTGCGCGTTTACGACATACATGCGGGCGGCGGCATGTGGCCCGTGATACAGAACTTCGCCGCGTACGGCAGCCCGGCCGCGCAGTTGCCGGCCTGCACGCTGTCGCTCGCCGAAACGGCGGCCGGCGCCAAAGCGTCGCTGAGCTACGCGACGGATACCGATATCCCGGCGAAACTCATCGTCGCGGTCTATGACAGCCGCGGCGCTCTGATGCAGATAAAGGCCATGGACGTGGCGCTGCACGCGGCCAACGCCGAGGAGCTGGATATCAGCTTCGACAAGGCGCGCGCCGCGCGCGTGGACGCGTACCTGTGGGACGCGGCGTACAGGCCGCTCTGCGGCAAGGCCGAACTGGCGATCGGCGGCTGACCCGCCGCCCTGGGAACAGCACTTTAATAAGCTCAACGCGGGATCCTTTTATAATCCCGCGTTGTTTTATTTTGACCATGGTTCGATTGCCCGCTTATACTACAACCGGCTAAAGCCGGAAGACTTGGTGCCGCCTGAAAGGCGAGTGGAATGGCTGACCGCGCCCGCAAAGCTGTAGATGTGTTCTGAAACCCACATTTATTGTAGGGGCAAACCTTGTGTTTGCCCTTGTCCAGGGCAGAGACAAGCTCTGCCCCTACAGGATTTGGAATGGGTATTGTAATTATGGGCGCTTTTAATTCGGCGAGCGGACAGGGACGTCCGCCCCTACGGGATATGAAATCCGCGGTTTTACTGAGTTTACCGAATGAAAATCTCCGGGCTTACGTTATTGATATGGACATATTATATTTTGGTTGTATAATACGTCATTTTTATTTATACTATAAATAAAAGCGAAAGGGAGCTGCTTATGTACGATACGGCGATAATCGGCGCCGGGCCGGCCGGGCTTTCGGCCGCCGTCAACGCCAGGGCGCGCGGGCTTTCGGCGGTCGTTCTAGGGCTGCGGGCCGAAAGCTCGATGATTTACGCGGCGGCGCTGGTGGACAACCACCTCGGCATGCCGGGCGTTTCCGGCCGTGAGATGATCGAACGGTTTTATGCCCACGCGCGCGGCGCCGGCGCCGGGATAAAAACGGGGCGCGTCCTGCAGGCCCTGCCCATGGGCGGCTATTTTGTAATCAATTTTGAAAACGAGATGATCGAAGCCGGGACGGTCATAATAGCCCGGGGCGTGGCCAAAAGCGCCACCATCAAAAACGAGGAGGTCATGCTGGGCAAGGGCGTCAGCTATTGCGCCACGTGCGACGGCATGCTCTACAAGGGCCGGCCCGTCGCGGTCATAGGCGAGATCGAGGAGAGCGTCGAGGATGCGAACTTCCTCGGCGGCATATGCTCAAAGGTGTGGTTTGTGCCGGCCGCGAAAGGGGAACTGCCGCTCTCGCGTTTAAATGAGAGCGTCCAGGTCGTAGACGACAAATGTCTTGAGATAACCGGGGACGAATATGTGACGGGGCTGGCGCTGAAGGGGGGGACGCTCGCCTGCGACGGCGTTTTCATCATAAAGGGCAACGCGCCCATCGCCTCGCTCATGCACGGCCTCGAATGCGACGGCGACATCATCAAGGTCAACCGGCTGTGCGAGACCAACATCCCCGGCGTGTTCGCCGCGGGCGACTGCACGGGCTGGCCCTATCAGGTGTCAAAGGCCGTGGGGGAGGGGCTTATCGCCGCGCAGCAGGCCGCGCGGTATCTGAGCGGTCTGCGGAAATGACAGCGGACCGCGTAAGGACCCCGGTCCTCTGCGTCGACGTGGACGCCGTCACGTTCGACGGGGCTTTGCGCAGGCTGACGGGCGTCCTCGACGGCGCTCCCGGCGATAAGGGCGCGGAGCCTTTCTGCGTGTACACGCCCAACCCGGAGATGATCATGCGGGCGCGGGCGGATAAAGCCTTCGCGCGGGCGTTAAACGGCGGGGACCTGGTCGTCCCGGACGGCATCGGGGTGGTTCTGGCGTCCAGGCTCACCGCCATGTCCGGCGCGCCGGCGCTTACGGAGCGCGTTCCGGGGTGCGACCTGGCGCAGGCCCTGATGGCGCGGGAGAAAGGGCTCTCGGTCTATCTGCTGGGGGCGAAGCCGGGCGTGTGCGAGGCGGCGAAGCGCAACCTGGAATCGAGGTTCCCGCGTATTAAAATCGCCGGGTTCCGCCACGGATATTTCAAAGACGGCGACGACGCTGAACGGGCCGTAATTGATGAGATACGCGCGCTCGCGCCGGATCTGCTGCTGGCCGGCCTGGGCTCTCCCCGGCAGGAGCTGTGGATCTCCGCGCACAGGCGCGAGCTGCCCGTCAAGGTCATCATGGGCGTCGGGGGCAGCCTCGACGTGTTCGCGGGAGCCGTCCGGCGCGCCCCCGCCGCGTTCAGGCGGTTGGGGCTGGAATGGTTTTACAGGCTGATAACGCAGCCGGCGCGCGCGCTGAGGATGCGGCGGCTGCCGGCGTTCATGCTGCTCGTAATATTAAAGGCTCTCGGGATGATGTTTAAGGAACTGTCAAGAAATAAATTGGACAGATAAGCGAGAGAATTTTTCGCTAGACAAGGAAGCAGGTTCCGCTCGTACCCAACCGTTACGGGCGGGTTCTGCTGACGCAGTATAGCGAAAATTATACGCTTAGATGTCCAAGTTATTTGCGGACAGTTCCTAATCGGAGGTAATGTTTTGGCTGTGAATTCGGTCGGTTATAAGCGGGCGGCGGCGGATTACGCCCTGATAATCATAGGGCTTTTCTTTGTGGCCGCCTCCATCGATCTTCTGTATTCGCCGAGTCAGATGGTCACGGGCGGCGTGACGGGCCTGGCGATCATCATTCAGCGCGTGTCCGCCAATTTCGGGTTCGCCGTTCCCATATGGCTCACCAACACCGTGTTCAACCTGCCGCTGTTTATCATAGGCTTCCGCGCGCTGGGGGCGCGCATGCTGTGGCGCTCGCTGTTCGCGACGGCGGGGCTGTCCGTGGCGCTGTTTTTGTTGGATTTTATAAGACCGCTGGAGGCGGATCTGTTCCTGACGTCCATCTTCGGTGGCGTCCTGGGCGGCGTCGGCTCGGGCCTCGTGTTCCGCAGCTTCGCGACGACGGGCGGCTCGGACCTGGCCGCCAGCATCATGCAGAAATATATGCGCCAATATCCCCTTTCCCGCATACTCTTCGTCATCAACTCGTGCGTGATAGCGCTGGGCATGTTTGTTTTCGGCTATGAGCGCGCCATGTACGCGATACTGTCCGTGTTCGTGTCCACAAAGATGATAGACGGCGTCATGGAGGGCTTTTCATATTCCAAGGCCGCGTTCATCATATCGGAGAAATCGGAGGAGATAGCGGCCAAGATCAACCGGGAGCTGCGCCGCGGCGTGACCGGGCTTTCCGGCAGGGGCATGTACACGGGGGATCAGAAAAACGTGCTCATGTGCGTCGTCCCCGCGAAGGAGATCGTGCGCGTCGTGGATTTTGTCAGGGCCATCGACAATAAGGCGTTCGTAATGATGACCGACGTGCGCGAGGTGCTGGGCCAGGGCTTTAAGACGCTCAGTTGATCAGTTGATATATAAAAAGGGGGGAATAATATGGCCGGCTTTGTGCTGCGCGGCGACATCTGCCACAGCGTGAGCGAAAAACGGATACAGGCGGTCAAAGACGGCTTCCTCGTCTGTGAGGACGGCCTCTCCCAGGGCGTGTTCCGCGAGCTCCCGGAGCGCTTTGCGGGGCTGCGGCGCTTAGATTTTACCGGAGAACTGATCATCCCCGGGCTCACGGATCTGCACACCCACGCCTCGCAATACGCCATCGCCTCCGAGGGCCTGGACATGGAGCTCATAGACTGGCTGAACGCGTGTACCTTCCCCGAGGAGAGCAGGTTTTCCGACATGGGATACGCGCGCGCGGTCTACGGCGCGTTCGCCTCGGAGCTAAGGCGCGGGGCCACCACGCGCGCCTGCGTCTTTGCCACCGTACACCCGCGGGCGACGTTGGAGCTCATGCGCGTCCTGGATTCCACGGGGCTCGTCACCATGGCCGGCAAGGTCAGCATGGACAGGAATTCCCCGGCGGCGCTGACCGAGCGCGGCCCGGAACGGGCGCTTAAAAACGCCGCCGAGTGGCTTGAGCGGGCGAGCGATTTCAAGAACACGTACCCCATATTGACGCCGCGCTTTATACCCGCGTGCTCGGACGCGCTGATGCGCGGGCTAGCGGGACTGCGGGAGCGGTATGACCTGCCCGTGCAGTCCCACCTCTCGGAGAACAGGGCGGAGGTCGAATGGGTGAGGCGCCTGTGCCCGGAGAGCCGCTCGTACGGCGGCGCGTATCTGAGCCGCGGCATGTTCGGCGGGGATGTGAGGACCGTGATGGCCCACTGCGTATGGTGTACGGAGGAGGAGGCGGATCTGCTGGCCGCGCGCGGCGTGTTCATCGCCCACTGTCCGCAGTCAAACGTCAATCTCTCCTCCGGCATAGCCCCCGCCCGCGCCTTTATCGCCCGCGGCGCGCGCATGGGCCTGGGCACCGACGTCGGCGCGGGCTGCCACCTCTCGGTCTTCCGCGCCATGACCGACGCCGTGCAGGCCTCAAAGCTGTACAATCTGTATGTGGACGGCGCACGTCCCCCGCTGACCTTCGCGGAGGCGTTTTACCTGGGCACCGCGGGCGGCGGGCGGTTCTTCGGGAAAGTGGGCAGCTTTGAGCCGGGCTACGAGTTTGACGCGGTGGTGATCAACTACGGGGCACCGCGCCCGAACAACACCCCGTCCGTCCCGTCCATAAACAGCCCGGGCGACGCCCCGCTCGTCCCGTTCGCAAGCAGCCCGGACGAGCCGGGCATAATCAAGAGGCTCACAAAGGCCGCCTACCTCTCGGACGACAGGCACATACGCGCCAAGTTCGTCCGCGGCGTCCGGCTGTTTTGAAATATATAGCTGATCAACTTAGTTTGTAACTCGGAGGCTGATTTTCCTTGGCAAAATTCAGCAAAGCCGAACTTTCGCATTCCGTAGGGGCGGACGCCCCTGTCCGCCCGCCAAATTAAAATCGCCCCATAATTACAAAACCCGTTCCGAAACCTGTAGAGGCAGAACTTGTCTCTGCCCCAGACAAGGGCAACACAAGGTTTGCCCCTAAAATAAACCGAAGCTTAAGAGCACATCTACAGCTTCGCGGACACGCGCTCAGCCATTCCGCCCTTCAGCAAAGCCGAGCCTTCGTATTCCGTAGGGGCGGACGCCCCTGTCCGCCCGCCGGATCAAAAGCTCCCCATAATTACAAAACCCGTTCCGAAACCTGTAGAGGCAGAACTTGTCTCTGCCCCAGACAAGGGCAACACAAGGTTTGCCCCTACAATAAATCGAAGTATCAGACACATCTACAGCCTCGCGGGCGCGCGGTCAGCCATTCCGCCCTTCAGCAAAGCCGAATTTTCGCATTTTGTAGGGGCGGACGACCCTGTCCGCCCGCCGAATTAAAAGCACAAAACCCGTTCCAAATACTGTAGGGGCAGAGCTTGTCTCTGCCCTGGACATGGGCAAACACAAGCTCTGCCCCTACAATAAATCGGGGCTTCAGAACACATCCACAGCTTCGCGAACGCGCGGTCAGCCATTCGTCCGCCTTTCAGGCGGCGCCAAGTCTTCCGGCTTTAGCCGGTTGTATTGCAAGCGAACAATCGAATTCATGTTATCTTAAAATGGGTCCGAAGGTTTCATTCCGGCAGATTCAGCAAAATCAAGGACATTCCGTAGGGGCGTCCGCCCCTACGGGACACGAAATCCTTGGCTTTACTGAATTTGCCGAAATAAAACTGCCGTGTACACGTCGATAATATTCAAAAAACGCCCTGTCTCATCGATATCGGATGGAATAGGGCGTTTCAAATGTCTGTCTCGTTCACGCTTTATTTTAACATTAACGCTTTATTTGTCAACGCTTCATATTGTTGGCGGTCTGGAGCATCTCGTCGGAGCTGGAGATGGCCCTGGAATTGAGCTCATAGGCGCGCTGCGTGACGATCATGTTTACCATCTCATCCGCCACCTGCACGTTGGAGCTCTCCAGCACGCCCTGCCTGAGGGCGCTGCGCTGCGTGACGCCGCCGCCGGTCTCCTGGATGGGGTCGCCGGAGGCGGAGGTGGCCTTGAAGAAATTGCCGCCGACCGCCTCAAGCCCCTGCATATTGGAGAACTGATTCAGATCGAGCTGGTAGCCCGTATCCGCCGGCTGCCCGTTGGCGTCCCTGACGGTGATGCCGCCGTCCGGGCCGACGATGATATCATTTACCAGCGTGTTCACCGGCAGGTATATGGGCTCCCCGTCTGTGCCGAGATACGCGAAGCCGTCCGCCGTGACGAGTTCGAGGCCGTTTTGCGTTGGGCTGATCTTCAACGAGCCGTCCCTGGTGTAAACGATATCGCCGCCGCCGCGGTCCACGGCGAAGAAGCCGTCGCCCTCGATGGCCAGATCCAGCGGGTAGCCCGTAGATTGCAGGTTGCCCTGAGTGAAGACACGACCTGTGGCCGCCGGGCGCACGCCGTGGCCCACCTGCAGGTTCGCGGGGCGCCCCGTCTGACTGGCGGGGTCCAGATCCGCGCTCTGCATCGTTTCATAGAGCAGGGACTTGAACTCCATCCGCTCTTTCTTATATCCGGTGGTATTGACGTTTGCCAGATTATTGGAAATCGTGTCCATATTCCGCTGCTGCGCGGTCATACCCGAAGCCGCCGTCCAGAGCGATCGCATCATAAATAATCCCCCCTGTTTATCGAATATTTTTGCCGTCTGTCTGTATTTTCACGCTACGTCTATATATCGTCACACCCTGCCTATATCATTAGCCGTATGCCCCATGAGCGTATCGTAAGCGGTGACGACCCTCGCGTTCGCCTCATACGCGCGCGACAGGGCGATCATGTCCACCATCTCCGACACGGCGTTGACGTTGGACGCCTCCAAAAAGCCCTGCTCGACGGTGCCCTGAAAGGCCTTCGGCGCGGACTGCGGCGTCGCGGCGAACAGGTTGTTCCCCAGCTTGCGGAGCGTCTGGTTGTCCGCAAAGCCGGCTATATTGAGATGGTCTATTGTCCGGCCGCCCTGCGAAACCGCGCCGTCTTTGTCCACGGAAAACCCGCCGGGGCCGACTGTGACGGGGCCGTTTTGGCCCATGACGAACCCGCCGGACAGGGTGGCCAGATGGCCGTCAGGCGTGAGCGTGAAGCTGCCGTCCCTCGTATAAACGGTTTGGCCGCCCGAGGGGCCGGCCGGGATATACACGGTGAAAAACCCGTCCCCGTTCAGCGCGAAATCCATGTCGCTGCCCGTGCCGCGCGGCGTGCCGTTCGCGAAATTGGTCAGGACCGTGTCCACAAACAGGCCCTGAGAGATATTGCCTATGCCGGCCGCGCCGTTCATGCCGATTACGCCGGTCCTGCCGGGAAAGCCGGCGATGCCGCCCTGGTCGTTGAGGCGCATGGTGAGCTCGTCCGAAAAAGAACGGGTGATCACGGTATCCTTTTTATAACCCGCGGTGTCCGCGTTGGCCAGGTTATTCGTTGTGACGTCCATCCGCTGCATCTGCGCCATCATGCCGATCCCCGCGGTATACAAACCCCTGAGCATAAAATCCCCCCCATTAATGGTTATAAACCCGTCATTGTGAGGAGCGGCCCCTATAAATACGTCATTGTGAGGAGCAAAGCGACGAAACAATCCAGGAAGTCCCGGTTTAAGCACATACTGGATTGCTTCGCTCCGTTCGCAATGACGGATTGTTAAGGCAACCCCTATAAATCCGTCATTATGAGGAGCGGCCCCTATAAATACGTCATTATGAGGAGCAAAGCGACGAAGCAATCCAGGAAGTCCTGGTTTAAACACATACTGGATTGCTTCGCTCCGCTCGCAATGACTGATTGAGAAGTTTATAGAGTATACTGGATTGCTTCGCTCCGCTCGCAATGACGGATTGAATTGCCCAATGCATTTGATTTTCTCTTTTGATTTTCTCTTCTTTTATCTAGCCTCTAACCTCTAGCCTCTAGATCCCCGCCCGCGTGATATCCGCCGCGTTCGGGCCGGTCATAAACTCTATAAAGCGGCCCGTGCCGACGGCGACGCAGGAAACGGCGTCCTCGGCGATAATGGCGTCTATGCCGGTCTTTTCCTTGATCAGCTTGTCGAGCCCGTACAGCAGGCTGCCGCCGCCGGTCATGACAATGCCCCTGTCGGATATATCGGAGGCCAGTTCCGGCGGCGTCTGCTCCAGAACGGAGTGGACGGCCTCGACGATGGCGGTGACGCTCTCGGCGAGGGCCTCCAGCATCTCGTCGCTGCTGACCTCAATGGTCTTGGGCAGGCCCGTCAAGAGATCCCGGCCGCGGACGTCCATGCGGACCTCCGTCACGCGCGGGTACGCGGTGCCTATCTCGATTTTCATGCCCTCCGCCGTGCGCTCGCCTATCAGGAGATTGTGCCTTTTGCGCATATATCTGATGACCGCCTCGTCAAAATTGTCCCCGGCGATCTTGATCGTCGTGCTGATGACGGTGCTGCCCAATGAGATGACGGCTATATCCGTCGTCCCGCCGCCGATGTCTATTATCATGCTGCCGCAGGGGCGCGCGATGTCGATGCCCGCGCCGATGGCCGCCGCGATGGGCTCCTCGATAATATACACGCCGCCGGTGCGGGCCCCCGCGTGGATCGCGGCGTCGTGCACGGCGCGCTTCTCAACCTCCGTGACGCTGGAGGGTACGCAAATCGCGATGCGGGGCCTCATGCCGAAGGGCAGGGGCTTGCCCACGGCCTTTTGAATAAACAATTTGAGCATCTGCTCGGTGGTGTCAAAATCCGAAATGACGCCCTCCCTCAGCGGGCGCACGGCCACGATATTGCCCGGCGTGCGGCCGAGCATACTGCGCGCCGAATCCCCCACCGCCAGTATGACCTCCTTGTTTTTGTCTATGGCCACTACCGAGGGCTCGTTGAGCACGATGCCCTTGTCCTTCACGTAAATTATCACCGTGGCGGTCCCCAAATCTATCCCAATGTCCGCGCCAAACATCCGTATTCTCCTTTTGTGATGAGCCGAAACGTCAAAATCCCGCTTACCGTCCGGAATCAGCGTCAAATCTCTTCGCCGGCTCAAGTATATTATCGGTTCGTTTTGATTGTTTTATTTACTGTTTTATTAATTGGTTATCAAATGGCCTGTACATTTTTTCATTATACATATAATAATATTAATTGTAAAGCGATAAACCGGAGCGGATCGCGGTATTTTCATATCTGTAATTTCATATAGGTAATTAGACCCGCCATCCCCTTCGCCCTTCCAATGGTAAGATATCACATTCCCCCTCTCTTGTGGCGATTCCTTCCGTTTTGTAATCTGTTTGTTATAATCGGCGAGCTTGCCGCGTGTAAACCGTCATGACCGGCCCCCGTTTCATCCGATAACGGCGGGCGGGCGTTTTTGCCGCCGCGTATTGCGCGATCCACAATTTTGTTATACTATATTTTTATGCTCATCAAAATATATTCAAAATTTATAGTAGCAAAGGAGGAACCGTTATGACGCGATTCCGTTTTAAATGGTTCATAGCCGCCGCTTCAGCGATTTTCATCGTGCTGCCGGCAGCCGTACAGGCGGCGCAAATCGCTCTGCCGGCAAACGCTGAGGGGGTTAACATTATTGCGGACGGGCAGCGGTTGAAAGACGTTCCCCGGCAAGCCCCGTTTATACAAGACGGGACGGTTTTCATTCCTATGCCGGCGAATAGCGACAACGATTCATATGCCTGGAAATCGAGCGTGACCTTTGGCAATGTTGACGTCGCGTATTTTTCCTGGATAACAGATACAAGATTCGTTGAATTTGATAATTACTCAATAAACTTAGAATTGGTTTGTGGCGACCTAGAAACACAAAGCGGTGATTTAGAAGATATCAAACAAGCCGGTTATGTTGACAATAACACCGGAAAGGCTGTAACAACCATACAACCAAATTACGCTCTGATAGACATCTATGACAATACGGGAAATTATATATTTTATAAATACTATGGGCTGGATCAAAGTTTGATTTCGGTCAAGGGATATCCGTACATGCCGCTGGATGTTATAATGACCAACTTCGGATACCAAATGAGCGGTTGGGATAAAGGCACGCAAACGGTGACTTACAAAAAGGTGTTCGATGTACAGGATATCGCCAAAGGCATTTTGCCGGATCAGTTAAAGCCCATGCCGCTTCAAAAAGGCAATTCAGCCGCGCCGGGCATTTCACCCTTTCCGGGCGGGGATGACGGCGAAGACGTTTTGCCGGGCCGGTTAACGCCGGTGCCGGCGCAAGAGGATAAGCCTGCGGCGCAAAGCACTCCGACATCGCTGAACGTCATTGCCGTTACGGTAAACGGCAAACCTGTCCTATTCCCCGACCAGCAGCCCATGATACAAAACGGGCGCACCCTGGTGCCGGTAAGAGGGCTTGCGGACGCGCTCGGCGCAAGCGTCGGCTGGGACGCGGCGGCGCAGACGGTGACGGCCGCTAAAGACGGAGCTGAGGTAGAGCTGGTTATCAACTCAACGACTGCCAAATTAAACGGCCGTGATGTGACGTTGGACGCCGCGCCGGCCATTGTCAACGGCAGAACCATGCTGCCGGCCAGGTTTATCGCGGAGGCTTTCGGCGCGGCGGTGGATTGGGACGCCTACACGCAAACAGTCATTATTACAAACCGATAATCGTGGGGCGAAGAAATGGGTGCTGACATGAAGATGATACTGCGCTGGTTCCCGTTCGGCGACGACAGCGTGACGCTCAAACAGATCAGGCAGACGCCCGGGATCTCGGGCGTGGCGACCTGCCTGCCGCGGGCGCCCGCGGGCGAGGTGTGGCCGCTTGAGACCGTCAAAGCCCTCAAGGCTGAGATCGAAGAGGCGGGGCTTGAGATGGAGGTCATCGAGAGCGTCAATGTCCACGAGGACATCAAGAAGGGGCTGCCGACGCGGGACAAATACATCGCGGCCTACATAAAAACGCTTCAGAACCTCGCGTATGTGGGCGTCAAATGCCTCTGCTACAATTTCATGCCCGTTATCGACTGGGCCCGCAGCGATCTGGCGCACACGCTGCCGGACGGCAGCTACGCCATGGTTTACCGCCATGAGGAGGTGCTGAAAATGAACCCGGCCTCCATGGCCGCGGCTATGTCCGATGAATCGCGGGGTTACAGCCTGCCGGGCTGGGAGCCGGAGCGCCTCGCCGCCATGGCGGGCGATATCAGATTTTACCGGAATCTCAGCCGCGGCGCGTATTGGGGCAACATGAAATACTTCCTCGACGCGGTGATCCCCGAGGCCGAGCGGTTCGGCATCGTGCTGGCGATCCACCCGGACGACCCGCCCTGGCCGCTTTACGGCCTGCCGAAGCTCATCACGTGCGCGGAGCATATCCGGACCTTCCTTGCGCTGAACGGCAGCCGCCACAACGGGCTGACGCTCTGCGCCGGGAGCCTGGGCGCGGACCCGGACAACGACATCCCGGCCATCGCGCGGGAGTTTTCCGGGATGGGGCGCGTCCACTTCGCCCATCTGCGCAACCTGCGGCGTCTAAGCGCGCGGGATTTTGACGAAACGGCCCATCCGAGCGCGTGCGGCGATCTGGACATGTTCGAGATCTTAAAGGCGCTTTACGACACGGGTTTTAACGGATACATCCGCCCGGACCACGGGCGCATGATCTGGGGTGAAAAGGCGAGGCCGGGCTACGGGCTCTATGACCGCGCCCTCGGCGCGAATTATCTGCTGGGGCTGTGGGAGGCTATAAAAAAGATGGATAAGATGGATAAGATAAATAAGATGGATAAGATGAGTTAAATATTAAATTGAATCATATATTAGACCCGTTCCGAAACCTGTAGGGGCAGAGCTTGTCTCTGCCCTGGGCAAGGGCAAACACAAGGTTTGCCCCTACAATAAATCGGGGTTTCAGGATACATATATAGAATCATATGTAGAATAACTATTTGACAACTAATGAAAAGTAATATATAAATAAAAAATAAATGAATGGAGGCGAATACAATGAGCTATGAATTAAAATCCTTACTCAGCGCAATTGCTGCCTATATTATAGAGACATAAGATGTTGAAAAAATCTATAAATTCGTGCAATTAATGGCAAATGTGGAGGGCGTAATAATTCCGGATTTTAAGGAATCCGACAAAAAGTGAATAAATCTGAATGGGCCGTTAATACGGGGGCGGGAGTTTAAACCGCCTATGTACGGAACGGTCTTGACCGTTCCGTCTTTTGTATGCGCAAACGTGGCGAACGGACGGGCCGGAGCCCATCTCACGCCTGCGCCGCGATCAGCGGCTGGAGCTGCTGCGAATCAAGCGCGCTCTCCAGCGCGGCGGTCATCAGCTCCGGCCTGGACATCATGGACTTGGGCTTCGCCTTGTAATTATCCTGGCAGAAGGGCACAAAATAGAAGTTCTTGGCGTTTAAAAGCCGCCCGATATTCTCAAGGTTGAACCCCAGCGCGTCGTTGGTGGCGACAAAGACGCAGACGGGCTTGTTGCCGCGCAGGTGGCTCTTGACGGCCATCAGGGCGGCGGTGTCCGTGACGCCGCGGCATAATTTGGCCAGGGTGTTTCCGGTGCACGGCGCCACGAGCATGATATCCGTCATATCGCCGGGGCCGATCGCCTCGGCCTCCGCGATCGTATGCATGACGGGCTTTCCCGTCAGCCGCTCAAACCTCTGGCGGAAATCCTCCGCGCTCCCGAAGCGCGTGTCCGTGCCGTACGCGTTGTCGGACATTATCGGCAGTATCTCCGCGCCGGCCTCCAGCAATTCCGGTATCCTCTCCATAATCTTATCGAACGTGCAAAACGAGCCGCACATGACCAGCCCGATCCTCTTCCCCTTCAGTTTCATACCGTTCACCCCTGGACTTTGCCGATTCAAAAATCTCATAACCGATTCATACAGCGCGGCGGCGGCGCTCCTGGGGGCGGCCAGGCCCGGCAGGCCCGGGCACAGCCGCGCGTTGACCCCCATCCGCCGCGCCGCCGCGAAATCCACGCCGCCGGGGGCGGAAGCTATGTCGATGATAACCGCGTTTTTTTTCGTCGCGGCGAGCCGCTCCCCGTCCAAAACCAGCGCGGGGACGGTATTGAAAATAAAGTCGAAGCCGCCGGCCCGCCCCCCGAGCTCCCCTATGGGCACCGCCTCAAACCCCGCCGATCTTATCCCTTCCCCGTCCGGCCCGCAGGACCCGCCCGGCCTGTAAGACGCGGCGACGTCCGCCCCGAGGCCCCGGAGCCTTTGGCACAGCGCGCGGCCGCAGCGCCCATAGCCCAGCACGAGGCATGAGCTGCCGGAGATGGTGATGTCGCCGGCCGCCATGGCCGCCGCTATGGCGCCTTCCGCCGTGGGCGCCGCGTTCATCTCCGCCATCGCCTCATCCTCCATGACATCGTACACCTCAACGCCCGCCGCGCGCGCCTTCTCCGCCACGGACGCGGGTATCGCGCCCGCTATGAGCGGTTCGCCGTAACGGGAGGCGTGCGCCAGCACGCCGTCCACCGCGATAAGCCCGCTCTCACAAAAGATGCTCTCCCCGTCCTTTGTAAACGGTATGGGGCATATCACCGCCCCGGCCGCCGCGTCCGAACCGGCCCATTCGTCATAGCCCAAAACCGTGTAACCGCCCTGAACCAGCAGCTCCTCCAGGATCCTCAGCCGCCTGTCGCCGCCGAGCACTGCCAGCGCCTTGTTTTTCCGCCCCATATTGCCCCCCGGTTATATCACGCCGCCTCTTTATTCGTCAAGAGACGGCATCGCTGCGCCCCGTTCCATACTTGTATGCAAAACGTAGGTTTTATAATGTACATACTATGTTTGGCTAAATTATTATTGCAAGTCCAAATGCCGATTATTTCCCGGAACGGATTTTATACTAAACTTCTTCCGAAACCTAAAACATGTCCAATTCAAAATTGCAAATGCCTGCGAGTAGGGAAAATCTTAACCCAAAACGTTTTCTACGGTTTCGATATCGTTCAGAAACAATCTTT
>Ga0209629_10000672_pt1 | contig 19378 bp, 9 predicted proteins | sample TergutCu122P5_FD_187286 | JGI IMG/M metagenome (GOLD analysis project Ga0209629, IMG submission 187286) | Cubitermes ugandensis P5 segment gut microbial communities from Kakamega Forest, Kenya - Cu122 P5 (SPAdes) (version 2) | ecosystem: Host-associated > Arthropoda: Insects > Digestive system >...
AAATGAGCGGAATCGTCAAAGATTTCTTTGGAGATTCGGCATTGCAATTCGCCTCTTTTTTTGCGACCTCCGGCAGTATGTCGGCAAAGGAACTTGAAGAACTGAAAAAAATTGTTGAACAGGAAATTAAACGGAAACAAAATGATAACCTGGCTGATTAATTCATTCTTATGTAGCCTGATATTATATCTTGCCTACATTCTTTTGTTAGAAAACGAAAATATTCATCGTTTCAAGCGTGTATATTTGTTGTTCAGTCTTGTCTTTTCCTTAGTTATTCCATTAATCCCATTGAACCTGACTACGCCGACGACGACGGAAACGCTCCAACAGACACCCGCTTTCTTTGCCAATCTGAACGAAATGCAGTATGCTGTCAGTGAATCCATTGAACAGAAGGCAACCGTGTTTTCGAATAACTTGTCGAATAATACTCCTATCAACTTTCCTGTAATTTTCGGAGCGGTTTATGGGATTGTTGCAGTAGTGTTATGGTTTCGTTTTTTACTGAACATATTATCCATTGCTAAGCAAAAACGGCAGGGAATTGCTTTGCCCAACCAGGGCGCTACCATCATTTTGATGAAAGAAAAAATAACTCCGCACAGCTTCGGCAAAAATATATTTATCAACAGGGAAGATTACGAAAACCGGCAAATTGCGGACGAGATTATCGCTCACGAAAGTTTGCACATCAGCCAACGCCATTTTTTGGATATAATTTTTATGGAATTGTTGATTATTTACTTTTGGTTCAACCCTGCGCTTTATTTATACAGAAACAAAATCAAACTGAATCACGAATTTTTAGCTGATAAAGCGGTGATTCGGAAAACCGGAAATGTACCTTATTATCAAACATTACTTATCGGTATGGCTTGCAGGCAAAACAGCTCAATAATTACTTCAAGATTTAATTATTTACTCACTAAAAAAAGATTGATTATGATGACGAAAACAACATCAAAGAAAAAAGCCTGTTGTAGAACGCTTGCCTTGATTCCCGTGTTTCTTGCGGCAATCGGCTTCTTTACAACTAAGATGACAGCCAATGTTTTACCGGAACAGCTTTCCGGGCATGATGAAACGGTGGCTGCTAATGATACTGTCATTTATCTTCTCAAAGGGGTGTCTCAGGAAGAACTGAATGAATACAAGGGGATTGTGAACAAATATTTGGATAATTCTGATTCCGTTACATTCAATTGGAAATCCATGCATTTATCAAAAGAAGATTATAATCGTTTATACGTTCTTTATGTTCAAATGGACACGACTCAAAGAAGAAAGCAATCCATATTTTTTTCAGGAATATTAACCCCAATGATGCTTCGGAGTCCAAATATAGATGAATGGAATAATTGTATAAGAAAAAATACAATATTATTGGATGGAGAAAAAGTTGATGTATCAAAGTTGAATGCCATGAGTAGAAAAAGCATTGTATTTTTCACTTACAACAATGAAAAGTCAACTTCTTTCCTTTGGACTAAAAAAGGCTATGATGATTATATTCAAAAGAACGGACAACAAATAACGCAATCCGAGTTGATAAAAACACAAGCTTTCCCATGGTTTATAACGGGTCGTTCAGAGCAAATGAAAAAAAATACTAAACATGCAACATTAAAGCAAACATCAACAACTTCTCAAACAAAAGAAGGCAAAGAACGTCATGATACATCAAATGAAGGGATTGCTCGTTGATTGTTCTAACTTTTTTGTTTTTAGATATTATGCCGGAGATGTTTTCTTCGGCATAATCTATGGGTTCACATACCAATTCCTCCTATCCGACAATTTTGCCCGAATAGCCGTTTGCGCCGCCGGATCCATATATTTCGCCGCTACCTTATTGGCTAAATAAGTGTCGTCGTTCCTGCGAAAAGCGATGCGCATCAAATCCTGAAAGCGATTGCCTTCAAAAGCGGTTTCCTGCGCTAATTCCTGAATAATCAAATCTTCAACATATACAATTGAATCCTGCAAAGCCAGATGTTGCCCGATAACAAGGAAAGTGGTATCTTTGTCGGACTGCCCGCATCCACGCGCATGGATTCCAATATTATAATCAAAGATGACGGGATTGAAATTCATATAGTCTGGCAAAGGAGTTGGGGCTTCCGTTGCAGGGATAATATTCCGGTTTGCCATGTTTAATCTGTTCAATCCGTTTTTCAAAACCGCCATGGCTAAATTGGGTTTTCCCAAGCGATTGACAGCCTCTGCATAATGCAAATACAAGAGTGCGCTTCTGTAAACCGAAACGACTTTTGGCTGCGCATTCGCAGCGGCGCTTGTGCCGGAAGTTGGAGAATAATTTATGTAATCATATTTTATTACGGCTCTGTCTATACCGGGGTAATTGCCATAATATAAGCTATATTCATCACCGGTAACCGAGTCATATTTTCGCATATCGCCAAGGGTACTCAGAGCGAAAACTGTTGTCCCATCCGTGTAGTAATCATGGAAATATACGGCGGAATCATAATTGGCAATCGCTTTCTTGGAAGCCAAAAGGGCAGGAATTTTTATTAAAGGAGAGGGAGAAGACGCATTTGTGGAGATACGGAGACTTAACAAACTGTCGAGAGAATAATGATATTCATACTGATTGGTGGCGGGTATAACGCTTATAAAATCAGCCATTGAATTGGGAAGATAAATTACATTAGGCCATGACAAAGTTATTACACCGGTAAACGCCATACTTGTACCTGAACCTGCCACTAACCGGTAGGAACGATAAGCTGAATAAATTATACACTGTTTGCTTACCATCAAATTGTGATACATCGTGGCGGCATTTTCATATTGCCCTGTCCACAAATATAAATCTCCCAGCAGGAAAGGAATGGAAATAAACATGATGTCGGGTCTTGAAAAATTTCCGATACTTCCCGGATTTAAATCGATAATATCACGATAGGGGAGTAAATCGGCTATCAGTTTATTGGCAAGCTCATTAAATTCCATTGTCGGATATTGAGTAAATACGTCATCTATCGTCAGCAAAGGTTTATCGAAATAAATAACATTTCCACAGTTCAGCGCCAATTGCATATAGGTCCAAGCCCTGATAGCCTTTGCGGCAGCCATCACTTTATACATCGCTTTATCTCCCTGAACAACAACGGAGGTATCAATATTATTAATCACATAATTGCAATTATTGATGACGGCATAATAATCTTTCTTGCTCCGGATATAAGGATTATCGCCGGAAAAGTCGAAATTGTTTATTTTCTGCAAATTCAAATCTGCAGTGGGCGATGGTTCTAACAAGTCGCCTCGCAACTCGCCCAGAATAACATACTGATCGGCTAATTTCTGTAGCTGGGAATATATTCCGAATATGGAATACAGGCTGTCGGACTGCATAGCGTTTTCTTTTTCTGTTACAATCCTGTCGGAACTGACATCCAGAAGATTGCTGCAGGATGAAAATATCAAGCCGCTCAGGAAAAGGAAGATTATTGTTTTATTTGTTTTTTTCATACTTATTATAATTATTGCTTTTTATTAGGAGATTGCGGGTCAAGCCCGCAATGACATATTTTTTAATTACAAATCTACTTTAATTCCCAGGAAAAAACTTCTTGTTAAAGGCAATAATCCTGCATCGACTCCCTGATAATAAATAGAATTTCCGGCAGAAAATTCGGGGTCGAGACCTAAATACTTAGTCAAAGTAAGCAAGTTATTGGCAGAAGCCCTGACATTAATTCCTCTGATAAAATTGTTTTTTATCGGAACCTGATAAGACAGCATCACTTGTTTCAATTTGATAAAAGACCCGTCTTCAATCCATCGGTCGGAAAAGCGCGAATTACCCATCGGGTCACCCCAAGCCGCTTTGGGTTGGGTGGTAATCTGTCCATCGGCAATCCAACGATTGTTCATGGCGATGGTTTGATTGTTGAAATCTTTACCTGATTCCAATTGACTTCTGTAATAGTTATAAACGTCGTTTCCATACGAATAGGTAAATATCGAATTTAACGTAAAGCGTTTATATACCCATTTACTTGAAATTGTTCCATAATAATCCGGATTGGGATCGCCTATCACTTGCCTGTCGTTATCATCAATCAGATGATTACCGTCTTTATCAACGAAAATAACATCGCCGGCAGCGAACCGGTTAAGCAAGCCGTCGGCAGTTACCTGCGTGTATAAGTTAGCGTCAAGGGCTTCCTGACCTGTTGAGAAGACGCCTTTTGTTTTAAAGCCGTAAAAGAGATTGGCAGGCTGTCCGACCTGGGTTATAATTTGTCCGTCATAAACGGAGGTAAGATATGAATTTTGTCCATCGGGTAAAGCGGTAATTTTATTTTTATAATGTCCAACGCTGAATCCAAATTCCCATTTAAAATCTTTCAAATTCAATAATTTGGAATTGAAAGTAAGTTCATATCCACGGTTTTCCATTTCACCTCCATTTGTCCAGTATTTATCCAAGCCTGCAATATCCGGAAGATCTTTTAACACTAATAAGTGATTGGTAACGCTTTGGAATACGTCGAAAGAAAGCGTCAAACGATCAGTGAATAATCCCAGATCGATTCCGGCATTGGCTTTTCTGGTGGTTTCCCAGCGGATTTTATCATTTGCAAAGTGAGAAATAATCAATCCGTTTGCTTTGTCCATATAACGAATGGAAGTCAAGTAGGCGTATGATTCGTAATCAGGAATACCGTCATTGCCGGTCAATCCGTATCCTAACCTGATTTTTCCAAGATTTACAGGTTTTACAGAACGCATGAAACTTTCGGACGAAAACAACCATGCAGCATTTACCGAAGGAAAGAGCGCCCAACTGCAACCCAACAGGGAAATTCCTCCATCCACTTTGGAGCCAAAGCGCGATGAGGCATCCATAGACAGGGTTCCTGTAAGAAAATATTTCTTATTATAGTCGTAATCGACATTCACATAATTGGCAAACGATCGCGTCAGGTTGTTTACGCCCGTCGTGTATAAAAAGTCGCGCGTACCTGTGATTACTTTCGTATTATTGTTGCCAGAATTATATTCTTCGACATAGTCGGATTCAAGATAGTTTTGAATAAACCGGAAACCATAGATTGCGCTCAACGAGTTCAGTCCGAATCCTTTTTCAAAAATAATCCGGAAATCATTGTAATAACCTACATCCTTCATCACCTGACTGGCTAATCTGTTATAGGCGATCCCTTTGTTTGCAAGGACTCTTGCCGGCGTAAAATCAACCGGCTGGAAAAATGCTTCAACCGTTTTATCGATACTGTAATCAAACTGATTCCTGATTTTTAATTCCGGCGAAATCTTAATTTCGGGAGTAAGTCCTACATTGAAGCGATAATTCATAAAGGTATTTTTTGAATAATCAATCAATCCAACGGGATTACCCACGTTAAAAATATCCGTATTAGCCAGCGTTTTTGTTTCCACGCCGCCGGTGAAACGGTAAGGAGACAGGAACGGCGATTTGATAATGCTTTGCCAGGTTGGGGAAGTGTAAGGATTCATCCCGTCGTCGAGCATGTTCCGGTCTGTTCTCGTATATCCTATGTTTACGCCCAAATTGACTATCTTGGCAGGCTTGGCATCCACATTGAAACGGGAGCTTATCCGCTGTAAATTTGTTGTTTTTACTACGCCGGAATTATCGGTATAACCAACGGAAAAATAATACAAGGCTCTATCATCTCCGCCGTTGACATTTATCATATAGTTGCTTGTCGAACCTGTCTGATACACTTGTTTCGACCAGTCGGTCTTGTTATTATACTGGTTGTAATTGATGTTTGAAGGATCTCCCAGAAAGGGCGCATTGACTAAAGGTGAAATCAAATCGCTGGCGTATATTCTGAAAGATTCGCCGTCCATCATGGGGAGTTTCGAGGGGATGGAGGTCATGCCGGAGTAAATATTCACGCCTATTTTGGTAACTGTTGATTTTGCCCGTTTGGTTTGAATCAGAATAACGCCGTTGGCAGCTTTGCTTCCATATATCGACATTCCGTCTTTCAAAACAGTAATACTTTCTATATCGTTCACATCAATAGTTTCCAGAATATTTGAATAAAATCCCTGATGAATGGATGCTACATCGTTGGAATTATTCCAGATTACTCCGTCCACAACGAAAAGCGGTTGCGTGTTGGCATTCAAAGAGTTTAATCCTCTAATGAAAAACGCGCTACCCACTCCAGCCATACCGGAGCGGTTTATTGCACGAACATCGCCTCCTAATTCATTTTGCAAAACTTCATCCGCCGATAATACCGGCAGTTGGGTTAAAGCGCTCACTCCCTTTGCCGAAGTGGTCAAAGAGCTATTGTCGATACTGTTACCGGCCGCATTTTCAATGGATTTGAAATAGTTGGAAAATCCTTCGGTATAAAGGTCGATTACCAACTGAGGTTTGCCTTGCACGGGAATTTCTCTCGGACTGTAATCGTAGGCGGTTACATGCAACACGTCATCGTCAGACAATACCCGGATGGTGAATTTCCCGTTTTCATCCGTGACGGCTGACGCTTTTTTAGACGAGATGGTTATTTGCGCTGCGTTTACCGGTTGTTTTGTATGGGCGTCGCGAACTATCCCTTCAATACTTTTTCCAATATTGACATTGACAATGGAATCATTTTGAGCATAAACCATAGCAATTGACAATAAGAGAAATAAAACAACGGAATAAATATATTTAGTTTTTTTTATCATATAATTTTTTATTATTCAATTACAGGTTCTAAAATAATATAATCAAATGCAAGATTTCTACAAAATTTTCCTTGCCGGTCTTCCGTTGGAGTCGCCTCATTTTCTACTCTCAGAAAAACTTTTATCTCATTGGCATAATCCGTACTTTCCAATGGATTACAATAGGGGAATATAAAATTTTCGGCGACCAGCACTTTGCTTATCTGATTGATGGTAACCGTAAGAGGCGAAGTTATGCTTACTTTGGATTCGCTTAAAACGCCATTTTCTCTTACATAGCTCAAAAAGAAATCAAGTTTATAGGGGCGGGTATCCGAAGGGTCGGTATAGGAAGCCGGAACCATGACGCAATAGATATTATATTTCAGATTTGCCAGCGTATTGGGAATTGGAAATGAAACGGATATCTTGTCCAAGCTGGAAGTTGATAAATCTTCCAACCGGATATAATATCCGCCGGAAGCCAGATTGTTCCGGTAGCGACCTTCCGACTTGGCATTTTTGAGTACTTTAAGTCCAAACGTGTTATCTTCCGATTCTGCTATAATCTTTTTAGCCCAGGATTCTTCCATTTTATTCCTTAATTCGTCGGTGACATAACATAATCCGTTACTTGCTATCTGCGGCGTGGCGCCCTCAAATAAATAATCGGGATTATAGAAAATGTCTCTGTTCGTAGAAATCAAAGAATCTAATCCTGTGGGAACAATGATTGATCCGGGAAACAAAAAATCCTGAATGACAGCCCATTTTGTTCTTTGTTCCTGAAGCGACAATCCGCTCTGAATAATCACGTTTCCTGCGGTTTTATCCAGCGACCTGTAAAGTGGTAATATTTTATTATAGGTATTATTCCATGCCGTATTTGTGGGAAGTATTGCGGTATAAATATTATTTTCGTTATCAATCGCTCCCAGTGAATCCAGAACGTTATTTTGTTCCCTGAAAATAGAATCGATGAATATATGATCCGCATCAAAGCTGGCATTTTCATCGAATGCTAATTTTGTCAGCGAGTTGATATAAGTTCTCATGGAATCAAGTCCTGCCTCCGTCTGAATAAATTCCCATATATTATTGGTATAAGGAATATATTTATCCAAAATATGAACGACTCCGTTTTTTGTTCTTATGTTAGGCGTCTTGATTGGAATTCCGGAGATTGCACCGGCTTCGAGGAACAGATATTTTTTATTTGCCATCAAAAGTATTTGCGCTGATCCTGCCGATGCAGAATAGCTGTTTTTTGTAATATGATTACCCACTATCTTTTTCAGCATATCCATATTGGTCATGTCGATATTTTGTAAAGATTCATTGGGCGGGGCAAAGACTGTAAATGCCCGCATCGTAGTCAAAGTATCGGCATAACCTGTTTTTTGCAGAATATCTACGAACTTGGTTAAATCACTATTTGATTTTAAATACTCAATGATGGTTTGATCGCTTTTGTTTTCTTCGTTATAGTGATTATTCCACTTGTCGTCGCAGGAAACAAAAGTTACAATCAACGACAGAAAAGTGAATATTGATATTATTAAATGCTTTTTCATATTCTTATTTCCTTAATTGAATTAATAAATATCTTCGGATTCCAATACGCTGGTTGGAACAAATTCAAGATAATCAAACATAAATTCGCCGGGGCTTAATCCTTCTACAGTCATCGTGTGATGTCCGGCTTTAGCAAATTGATAAGTTCCCATTATTTTGCGCAAAGCGCCATTAAAGTTGCGGGCTGTGACGCCAGCCGTGCCATACCATCTTGTGTCGGGCGCTTTAAAAACTGACGCAGCTTTCATATATCCAAGATTCCGCATCATTTTATCATTTTCATACCCGTTCGGATCGGCTTTGGAAACGCTTTGCCATCCTATGGAGGGATCGTTTCCGTAAAGATTCAGATCTAAAGGCACTCCGGCAGGAATACTGTCGATATAAAGCTGGGCTACTCCCCGTTTGCCATTCGTCATATAGCCAAAGCGAATTTCATAAGTACCTTCCGGCACCGGCGGCGTTGTGATCGTGAAATTATACAGCTTGCCTGACGAAGCCGACAGGAATATTTCATCGCCCTGATAATCGCAAAAAGCAGCACAGGCAGTCAGGTACTTCATTGTGGTTTGTTCCGACATGGTTACTCCTTCCAAATACCCGGGAGGTAGAATGTAATCGATATTTTGTACGGTCGCCGGATCGGTCGGATTATAATACAATTTTGTGCCTTGCCCTCTCATATTATTATTGGTCAATTCGGGGAAGAAACTGCTGGAATCAAACCGGAGGCGTTTGGTGGACAATTCATTATGAACATTTTTGCTATATACCAAAATTTTATTTACCTCATGAAAAACGCCATTCGAGGCGCGCATGTCGCGATATTGGGCGGATACTTGATTGTAACTGCCAGTTGCTCTTATATAGTTTATATAAATCTGATTTGCCGTCCGGTCTTTTTTTATTTCTATCAATGTGTTTGGACAGAGGGTTTCAAGATATTCATACATATCAGCTGTTTTAAGCATGTGATCCGTATCGTAGGCATCGATCAGGTAGGTATAGGTCAGTAATTTTTCAACCAAATGATAGGCGATAAAGCGGTTCAGGCTGTTTCTCCGGTCGGTAATATCCGTTACGTTTTTATCCTCCGGATACATTTCGTCATATACGCTTGCCGCATATTTCTTCAAACTCTCCAAATCCGTAATGCCATTCGCGGCGTAGGTATCATTACTCTCAACAAACACGGTATAGCCATATTTTTTAGTAAGCGGTAGTTCGTCATAATACCAGTAGCCCATCTGGGGAGTAGCAATCACCATATCCATCCACAATGAAGGATCGTAAGAATCGTCTTTTTCTTTCAGCAACAGAGCATCCAACCGGGTAGCTGCCAGCGCTTCATAAAACAGCGAATACCTTGCGTTATTTGAAATTTCTTCCGAAATACCGATACGGGTAGGATTCAATACCTGATTAATTTTATGAACGACGCCGTTGTGAACGGTAATATCCTTTTCGGTAACTTCAGAAGCTCCGTTTATATAAATGCCGTTGTTTATAAAATTGATAGTAATATAGGTATCGCTCATTGTCAACCATGGCAGGCGCCCTTCAACAAAATTAACGTACATCACTATTTTACCGTTTATCAGGTGATTGTATGCCATTCTTTGCAAATCATCCGCAGAAAAATCATCCAATGATTGCTTGTTTTGCGATTGGTAGAATGCTTTCATTGCATCGTTGTCAGGCGCAAAACAGGTATATTCGCCATAAGAGTATAGAAGCCCTGCGACATTTACTTTTTTTAGTAATGTAAAAAACTCTGAAAATTCAGGCGTTTGTTCCAGATATTGCCCCAAGGTCTGATCTGTGAATACCCCAATATCCCCCGGCTTGTCATTATTATAACAACCGGTAAATCCCAAAATTGCAATCAATGCGGCAATAATATACTTTTTCATAATCTCTAACTTTTATTTTTTTGATTGAGCTATGTAAAACGGATTTTGCTTCAAATTCTTGTTCGCCTGTAATTCTCTTTCAGCGATAGGCATATACATTGCGTCCATGGTTACGGCGCCCAAAGGAGCCGTCGCATTTGTCATCTTAATATTTACATAGCTGTTTAATTTACCTACGGAACTTTCTCTTCGGGATAAGCGCACCAAATCGAACCAGCGTTTTCCTTCAAATAATAATTCCCGCTGACGTTCTCTTAATACAAGATTTTCGATGTCAACTTTCGATTGATAATTGCTTATCTTGAGAGGCGCAGCCGGTTGAACAGGATTTGCTCTCAAATAAGTTTCATTTACCAATGCAAGAGCGTCTGCATAATTCTCGTATCCCAATTGCACCAGCGCTTCGGCTTTCATCAGCATAACATCCGGCAGCCTGTAAATAATCCAGTTGGAGGTTGTAGAACGAAACAAATAACTTGCCGGATAGCCATTGATGTCTGTTCCATACGTCATTCCTGCATATTTAAAGATAGCAAAAATATCGCCGCCGCCGCGATAATCCCAATAGGAATAATAGGCTCTGATGTCGGATTTGCTTTCATAAGTTCCGTCCTGCACCTGATAATTGAACGGGCTATAGAGTCCGGTACGGTTTAAACTTTCGATATATACCAATGGAGCGGGGAAGGCGCAATATCCCAAATAGGCTGAAGTACTGCCATAAACATCGGCAACGGCTGTATTTTTTACATCTTTGTCACTGAACTGAAGTTCAAAAATACTTTCAGACGAATTGCCCCTGTAAAATATCTGCGTGTAAACATTATCGGCAACTAATTTCAGATTAGGATCGCTAAGTACTTCATTGCAGGCATTTACACAATTCTGGTAATCCTGTTTCCATAGATAGACATCAGCCAGCAAAGCATTCAATCCGCTTTTTGTAAACCTGCCTTTATCGTATTGCGTATTTCCATAACTGTCCCGGATGAAGCCGTTACTTTTTACATAAGTCAGATCTCTGATAATATTGTTTAGAACAGTATCTTCCGGAACTTGCGTAACTGCATAATTCTGAGTGTTCTCAATACTTGCATCTTCAATCCATGGAATATCCCTAAAAGCCCGCACCAAGTAGAAATAAGCCAAGGCGCGAATGGTTAGCGCTTCTCCTCTGGCATAATCCAAATCTCTCTGCGTAAAATTATTATCCTTTTCGAGCACTTGAGGCGCATAATTCAACAATACATTGCAGTTATTAATAACCGTATAAAATGGAGTCCACAAAGCATAAGCGTTTGTAGAAGTAAGATCCCCATACAAAATCTTATACATATCATACTCTTCTCTACCATACGGGAAACCGCGACCCATTACCATATTATCAGACCGCAGTTCTCCCCATATCATCATTCTTAATATACATCCCCTATCTGTCAAACTTTTATAACAGGATGCCAAAACGGCTTCCACGTCGGATTTTGTTTTCCAGAAATCCTCCACTACAATATCATTTTCAGGGCGTAAATCCAACCAGTTGTTACAGGATGAACAAATAATAAGGAGTATGGATAAACCTGCCAGTATAATTTTCTGTTTCATTTTTTATTCTTTATAATCCTATTGATATTCCTAAAGTAAAATCTTTTGTTCGGGGCGTAGCGCTGTTATCAATGCTCAAACCCTTATTAGCCGTTAAAACGCCATAGCCTACTTCCGGATCGACGCCGGTGTATTTCGTCCAGACAAACAGGTTGTTTATCGTCAGGTACAGTGACACTCTGTTCATGCGATATTTCTTCACAAACTGAGAAGGAACAGCGTAAGTAAATGTCATATATTTTAATCGCAGGAAAGAACCGTCTTCCACATAGCGGTCGCTTCCCAGCCAGTTATAACCATAATTGTACAGCGCTCGCGGCATATCGGTTACATCGCCGTCTTTCCGCCATCGCCAGTTTACGGCAATACTCTGATTATTATCTGTGTACATATTTTCCGCATTCATTCGCGCTGTGTTTACAATTTTATTCCCGTAGCGGAAATTAAAGAATAATTTCCATGAGAAGTCCTTATAGCGGAATGTGGGACCAAAGCCGCCATTCAGTTTCGGGTTGCAATTGCCCAGATACACAATATCCTGCTCGTCGATGCTTCCGTCGTGGTTAACATCTTCGTAGATGGCATCGCCGCCTCTGAACTGGGTCCGGTTGGCTAAAATATTATAGGCATAATACATCGGCTTGGGATTCCCGTTCTGATCTAAGATTACATTTCCTCCGGCATCTGTTGCATACGGAGCATAAGGTTTGCCGTTTTTATCCAGCAAAGAGCCTTCATTCGCAATTGCAGCGGCATAGCTGTCATATTTATAAACGCCCTTGTAACGGAAACCGTAGATAGAGCCAAAAGAATTTCCCGGCTGGATGCGCGTTAAATAAGAGCCGTTTTTATAATCGAAGTCATTGTTGTAACTATCCAGCAAACTTTTATCTAATTGAATGATTGTATTTTGATAATTCGATAAATTCAGAAAGAAATCCAAATGGAAGTCATTGATCTTTATCAAATCCCTTCCGTTAAAATTAATTTCCCAGCCTTCATTATCCATTATTCCTCCATTGATATAAGATATTTTGTCATAACCGGAAGTTGCAGGCATTGCAACATCTCTGAATAAAAGGTCTTTTGTTCTTTTGGTATAATAATTAAAATCGAAGTATAACCTGTCGTCCAATAATCCCAAGTCGAGACCATAGTTGAGTTGGGTGGAAGATTCCCATTTCAGGTTGTTTATTCTCATTGTACTCGGTTTTATTGCCGGCATATCCATGTAATTACCGTCAGAAGCATAGCGGCTGAAATGCAAATAATCGGCGCCCGGCTGGTTTCCGCTAATACCCCAGGAAGGGCGAATCGCCAGCATACTCAGCCATTTTTTAGCCGGTTTCAAAAAATCTTCATCGGAAATAATCCATTTCAGCGAAGCGCCCGGAAAAGTTCCCCACCGGTTGGCAGGACCAAATTTAGTGCTGCCTTCCTCTCTGAATGTTCCATCGGCGATATATCTACCTTTATACGCATAGTGTCCACGCGCCAAGAAAGCAATGCCTCTCCATGCCGAACGCGAATTGTTGGCTCCTGAGGTATAACCGGGGTTGGAAGCGTCAATAAGTTCTCCGGATGGCAGGGAATAAGTCGTAATTCCCTGATTCAAACTGTTTCCATAAGTTATTTGTGAAGCGCCGTATAAAATTACGCTATGATCTTTATTCTTCATTTTCGGTATCCAGTCAAGACTTGTTTCATTAAAAACGTTTAACCATTCGGCGTCTAAGTTATCGGCTCTGTTCACCTTTTTATCCGACCAGGTAAGATTAGATGCGGCAGCCGGTAAAAACATGGTTGTCTTGTCATTATTAATATCGAAAGAAACATTCATATTTAGTCGTAAAGTTTGTTCGCTCGGATCAACCAAATCGTAGGTTAAGCCGAAAACCGGACGAATACGGGACGATTGCATCCGGTTCTCCGCCAAACGAGCCAAAGCGACCGGATTGGGTAAATTCTTCTGAGCGTCATTCAGCAGTGAAGTTCGAGGAATATTAAAATAGGTATCCGTATTATTCCCTTGTGCGTCTTGAGCATATACGCTCACATTCGGCATCTTTCGATAAGCAATAGATAATATATTATCAATTCCAATATCTCCATTGTTGCTCTCATAAGTCCGGAAATTATCAGTATAGGTAAGCGCTATTTCCGATGAAAAACGAATACGGTCTGATACGGAATAATCAAAATTCGAGCGGGTGGATACCTGCTTGAAATTCTGACCGATAATTGTGCCGTTTTGTGTTAAGAATCCTCCGGAAACACGATAGGTGGCTCTTTCCCCTCCTCCCGATATCGTCAAGTAATGATCATGAATATTTCCAAATTGGGTCACTTCTTTCACCCAATCCGTATTATTATTAAAGTCCTCATAATAGGGAAAATTTGGATTATAATTATATTCCTCCACCCCGTTAAGGGCATAATCGTTTTGCTGCGGATTCAAATATGCCTGTTTCATTAACATGGTAAAATCATTTCCCGACAGCATATTTATGCCTTTCGGCTGGCGGGTTCCTGTGTAACGGTAGGTATAGTCCACCCGTGTTGGTCCCGAAACGCCTCTTTTTGTCGTTATCATGATTACGCCATTGGCGCCTCTGGAACCCCAGATAGCGGATGAAGCGGCATCTTTCAAAACCGTAATTTCAAGAATATCATCCGGATTGATACTCAACATATTGGCGTATTGTTCCTGATTTGAATTGGCAAAATCGAAATTTGGATCAATATTAATCGAATAAGGCACATTGTTTAATACAACCAAAGGCTCGCTGTTACCCGTAATGGAAGTTACTCCGCGAATACGCATGGAAGCGGCTTTCCCCGGATCGGAAGAGTTGGCGACAACATCCAAGCCGGCAATACGTCCCTGCAAGGCATCTTCGATTGAAGTTACCTGAATTCCTTCAATTGCTTTCATATCCAATTTTTGCAAGGCAGTACCCACTTCACGGGTAGGGATTGAATAGCCTCCCTGAGAGGTTTTTTTAGCGCCGATAATCACCACTTCTTTCATCTCTTTAGTATCTTCCTCCATAGCGATATTTATCACCTTCCGATTCGCCGGCTTAGTGGTAACTTTTTTCATTCCGAGATAGATAAACTCAAGCGTATTGTTCGGATTATTCATTTTGAGAACGTAATTGCCGTTAATATCGGTTATTGTTCCGTTTACAACACGGTTACTTGCATCGGTTTCACTTATAGTTACCCCGATAAGAGGCTCTTTCTTTGTATCGGTTACTACGCCTTGTATAACATCCTGTGCCAAGCCTTTATTCGTAAAACCTGCAAAAACAAGCAATATTATTGTAAACAAAGTGTATTTAATATCTTTTTTCATAATGTTTATTTTCCAAAAGTCAATACGTTATCAATTAAATGAATTACTGCGGAAGACGAGGTGATAATACTTGAAGTACTGAATGCAGCGGCAGTAGCAGTACCTGTACCATCCACATTTTTGTACTGCGAAGGTAATTTCGGGAATACATAATCTTTCACAACAATGTTATAATACCCCGGTTGGGTGATGACTTCCGCCTGAGGCTTCCGGTCGGTTCCCTGAGGTCCTAACTCCGTCGTAATTGCCAAAGTGGGTTGTCCATTACTTCCAGTGACGCTTTTCACTCCCAGCTTGTAATATTTATTGTCGGTAGTTCCCCAGTAAACGGGAGAGTTATCGGTTGACAATTTTAATGTAGCAGATTGATTGACCACATTCACATCTTGCCCGACAAACAGCGAATTATCCTGAAAGTGATACCTTAAAATCCTTACCAATTTGGTAGCTTCGGCTAATCTTTCCGCCGCCGGCAGGAGATTGATCTGATCCCATGTTTTAAATACGCCGGCATCCACCGCTTTCTGAATGGCTTCATTGGAAGGAACATAGATAGTATAATTATAGGCGTTGAAGAAACGGATGCCCTCATCTACCCCTTGAGCTACAAATATATAAGGAATACTGCTTGAAAGATCGTCCGGAATCCCGTTCAGCAATTCAAAGAAAGACGTAAACTCAGGATGATCGACCGCATCTCCGATTGCGCCATAAGTCGATTGCAAAGCGGGACGAATCGGGGCGTCAATCAGGTAAGTAGTGCCATTCTCTTGATGATACGCCGTTTGCACATTGGCAAAAGTCCCTTTATCCATATCGTATCCGCCTTGAACTTTGGTTCCGTTATCCGATACTTTTATCACATCATTGGCTTTTGTTACATAATAACCGTCTCCGGAAACATCTCCAACGACAATATGGCTGTCCAGAATTTTCCAAAGCCGGTTGGTTAAGAAACTTGCGTCTGTTATGACGGCTACGGAATCTCCGACCACGCCGGTTGCCTTGGAATAGGTATATACGGTAGCGTTTACGCTGGATGTTCGATCATTATACCAATATTTCAATACCCCCTGTACGCCTGTCTGTCCGTAGGTAACCGGATCGATAAGATACTTTTCTCTGTATGCATCAAAATAATTATCAACCGGAATAAATAATCCGTACTTAACAACTAAAGAATTAAGATACAGCTTGTAGAAAGCAAATTCAACACCCTGTTCTATCACCGTGCGGGAAATAGCCCAGTTCATTATTTTGGCATTCCTGTTCCATAGCACAGGGGCATATACCGATACGAAATCGAGCGGAACATACACTCTGTTGGTCATATAAACCTGCCCATTAACAGCCGTATAATCTCCATCTACTTCTATATCTGATTTTTGAACGGGTAAAGCATAGTTCTGATCATCCACCATTTTGCCGAAACGACTCGGAAGCGACTCTACAAAAGAAGTTCGCATGTGTCTTTTTACAAAGGAAAGAGCGATTTCATCAGGGATGCTGTCCCAACTTCCATAGCGTTCTTTCAACAGTAATCCGGTAGGAGAATTATTTAAATAATCATTCATGGCATCATCGGTAGGAACAAACATTGCCGCCATATCCGGATAAATATAACCGGCGCTGTAGGCGTTCCATCCCGGATTGTAAGGTAATTGATAAATTAATGCTTGACCATTAAAAGATCCGTTCCATCCTCCATTGGTACCGGTATAAGCTTTAATAAATATCGAATCATTGAATCCGGGATTTAATTGTCTGTACAATTGCGTATTGGCAGCATCATAAACAGGCAATGAAAAACGATCCAGCAATTTGGAAAATATCTTGGTTTTAGAATTGGTTGCAATATATTCAGCCATATTGGTCGGAGGAATCAAAACACTCTTTAACACATGTATATATCCGTTTTTACATACAATGTCCCTTTGAATAACTTTATTATTAAACAAATAAAAATCGCCTGCCTGACGGGTAATGCCTCCGCTTATGAACGAAAAATCATCGTCTGTTATCGAGTTCTTAGTTAAAAAGCCTTGAGAAAAAAAGACAAACGGGATAGACGAATTATCTTTCAACAGATAGATACCTTTGTCTCTGTAATAATCCCAAAATTTACCGGTAGAAACGGCATCTCCTTTGTCAAAAGAGAGGATGTCGATCGGATCCAGTTCGGTAATCCTGCGCATAGCTCCTCCTTCATAATACAGATTGCCCATTGAATAATTGGACATGGTTCCGATCAAATACGCATTGTTAATCATACAATACTTCAGAAGCATTTTCTTTTGTTGCAGCGTCAAATTTTCATAAGACGATACCCCCCAAGGATTATTTTTGAAAAATTCGGTAAATGAACTGTCTGAAGCCACAAAAAGGGTTTTACTCCCTGTGTAATTAAAGACGTCTTTATAGCCCAATTCATCTATCAATTTCAGGAATACGGAAAAATTGCCGTCATCCGCTAAATATTGATAAATGCTACTGCCCAGAAAATCAGGCTCCTTTTGATCATAAACATAATCATTCTTGCAAGAGGTAAAAAAAAACAAACCCATGACCAAGATAAATAAAACCTTAATCACTGAGTAGCATGTTTTTCTTAAAATATTCTTCATACAATATTTTTTATTTTCACATTTTTTCGCACATATTAAATACAAAATTACATTAAAATATACAAAAACAAATTTGTGAATGTTGAAATAAACAACAATATTGTTGAATTATTTTGCTTTGCCAACGGTAACGATAGGATCAATACTGTTGTCTGTTACGGTAAATTCTACACGATATTGTAAGTTATTGGAATTTCCTTACTATTTCAGGTTGAAACTTGTATCTTTAGCCTCCAATTCCTCATCTTCCACAATTTCGATAGTTTCCCCCAATAATTCAATGGTTTGCTGTTGAGGCAATTCCTGCACTGTTCTTAATTTGCGTTCGATGGCTCTGGAACGGATTCCGGCTTTGTCTATGACATTGGTTGCTTCCTCTAATTTTTTCTTTGTTCTGTCTAATATAACGCCAAAATGACCAAATTCGGTTTTTACGGCGCCCAATGTTTCCCAAACTTTGCTCGTCTGTTTTTCAATTGCCAAAGTGCGGAATCCCATTTGTAAACTACTCAAAAATGCGACTAAATTGGTTGGCCCGACCACTGTGATTTTATAATCTCTTTGCAGTGTTTCAAACAATCCTGTTCTTCGCAAAATCTCGGCATATAAGCCTTCCGTAGGAACAAACATAATTGCAAAATCCGTAGTAACCGGCGGATTGATGTATTTATCGCGAATGTCTTTGGCATTTTTCTTTACCGAATTTTCAAATTGTTTGGAAATAATATCAACCTCCTTAGAATTTTCGTAAGCGTCTAAAAGCCGTTGGTAGTCTTCGGTCGGGAATTTTGAGTCGATGGGCAAAAGCACCATTTGATTTTCCGTATTTTTATCCGGAAGTTTAACTACATATTCCACGCGTTCGGCGCTGCCTATTTTAACCGCAACATTTTGTTCATACTGTTCGGGTGAAAGGATTTGTTCGAGAATAGAACCCAATTGTATTTCGCCCAGACTTCCTCTGGTTTTCACATTCGTCAAAACTTTTTTCAGATCGCCAACGCCGGAAGCCAGCGACTGCATTTCACCCAACCCTTTGTGAACCTGTTCGAGCCGTTCGCTGATCATCCGGAACGATTCGTTGAAACGTTTTTCGACCGTTTCCTGCAACTTTTCATCCACGACTTTCCGCATGTCTTCCAATTTCCGGTTGTTATCATCTTGTAGCGTTTTCATTCTGTTTTCTACCGTTTCGCGGATTTCTTTCAGATTCAACGTTAATTTTTCTTCAAACAATTTGAGGGTATTGGCCAACTCGAATCTGTTGTCTTTGAAAGAGGCATTTAATTCTTCCCGGTTGTCTTTGAAGGACTTTTGGTTTTCTTCGCGATTTCTTCCGAATTCTTCACGCATTAAAAAGTCAAGTCTCGATAGGTCAGCATCTATTTTTAAAAAGTCTTCTCGATTATCCTTCGGCTTTTTAAAAATAATCAAAAGGATATTGGTAATTCCAAGTATAACAAGGATTATGAAACCGATGAGTATATTTGTTGGCGTCATTTTTATTACTTTTATTTGATTGCTGCAAATATACAAAAAAATTGAATTTATTTTTTTACCTTTGCGAGAATAATATCTCATTCAAATAAAAACTAATTTTATGGAAAATACAT
>Ga0209629_10000673_pt1 | contig 19347 bp, 17 predicted proteins | sample TergutCu122P5_FD_187286 | JGI IMG/M metagenome (GOLD analysis project Ga0209629, IMG submission 187286) | Cubitermes ugandensis P5 segment gut microbial communities from Kakamega Forest, Kenya - Cu122 P5 (SPAdes) (version 2) | ecosystem: Host-associated > Arthropoda: Insects > Digestive system...
ATGGACTACGACCTGACAAAAATCGCCGATTTCAAACAGGTCGTCATAGAAAATTTCCCCGCCCTCGCACAGAGACTTGTGTAGATACCTTTGCCTATAACACCGACGTGATTTATGATCAGGCGCTGGCGCTTTTGGGTATGTACATCAATGCCGAGACCAGCCAGCAGAAGATCATTCAGCCGAAAGCCATCGGCAATACCGCCGGTGGCCAGGAACTGCCAGTCAACATCACCGATATGGTGATTACCGGACTGTCACGGCTGGCTGGCAATAAGCTGATCGTCGCGCCATTCGACCCGGAATATATTTTGAACGACGCCTCTTCCGGCGGCGCCGGCAGCCGCATCCTGCCCAATATCGTTGTCGGCGGCAGCATCACCGAATTTGATAAGGAATTGGATACGGCGACGAACGAGTCCAATCTCGATACCGTCTTGGATCGCGGCAAGCCGAATACCAATCTGTCCGGCCAGTTCTCGAAGGGCATGAAATTTTCCCGCGTCAGTCTTGATTTGTACTTGATGGACTACCGCACGCACGCCGTCATCCCTGGAGCCAGCGTCACCAATACCATCAGCATCGCCGAGATTGAAAAGGGCCGGGAATTCGCCTTTGCCATCTACGGCAATGGCCTCGGCATCAGCGGCAAGATCAAGCACAGCGAGGGTTTTCACCGCGCCGTGCGCAACCTGGTCGATTATTCGCTCTTACAACTGGTTGGCCGTTACTACAACTTTCCCTACTGGCGGGCACTCGGCCAGGACGAGATTGACCCCAAGGTCATGGCCAGCCTGAAAAAATCCTTTATGATGAAGGATGAGCGCGGCCAGAATATCGTCCTGCAAAACCTGCTCAATGAATATGCGTTCGGCAACAGCGTCGTCAACGCCGCCACCGGGCGGTCGTTCAGCGGCAAGATCATTCCCAATGGCCAGCTCGACGAAAAATCTCTGACCTATATCGAAGCCTTCAAGGCCAAATACGGCGTCAAAAGCAAAGCCGGCGATATGGGCAAATTGTATGTGGCCCTGATCCGCCATCTGCCGATCGGCGCCGCGAAAAACGCTGGCCCGGCACCAGTAAGCGCGACTCAGGCGGAAAAGATGCGCGATTTTCTAACGAATAAAGATCGTTTTGGCAAGGTGCCTCGCAGCCAGGCGATTGAAGGCTACTGAAATGCCCCTCGTTTCCTTGTTCAGGACAACGGCGCGGGCGATTTTTGCCGCCTCTCTGCTCTCTTCCTGTTCGGTCTATGCGCCGCCTCCCGTGAGCCTGACCGCTGGCGATTACCGCGACTATGCCGCTGATAAGCGCGAGGTGTGGAAGGCGGTGGTGACGACGCTGGCGGAAAAAGAAAGCATCCGCAACACCGATGCCGCCGGCGGCGTTGTCCGCACCGATTACGATCTGCTCGAAGACAAGGAAAGTGGCCGAAAATTGCAGTATTCCTTCCTGGCCAAGGTCGATGAGCGGGAGAAACGGAATGTCCGCGTCTATATCAACATCCGTTTTCTTTTGCCCGGCCAGCCGGCCTGGATGGAGGATATGCAGGCGCAGCCGGTGCTGAACAAAAACGCCGAGAATTATCTGCGCCAGGATCTGTTCGAGACGATCTGCGAAAATCTGTCCGGCTGTAAAGCCAAACCGGTGTCGGTGGTGACGGCGCCGGTTATCCTCGAAGGCCGGGAAGAAAGCATCTCCGGCCCGCCGAGTGAAGAAGTCAGGGAAGCACAGCGGCTGCTGATGGGAAACGGCTACTATCCCGACCCGGCCAATGGCCTTTTGGGGCGGAAAACGCGGGCGGCGCTGAAAAGCTTTCAGAAAGAATACGGTCTGCCGGAAACGGGCCGCCCGGATGCGCCAACGCTCGACGCCTTGCGGGCGCTCGGCGGCAAGTGACCCGCCCGCCGTCAATGGCCAAAGCCCACCGGCCACTTTTTCATTGCCAATGACGCTTCAAACGTTTATAGAGAACGCCGCATTTTGACAATGTCAGAGATGGAGAGGTGACCGAGTGGCTTAAGGTGCACGCCTGGAACGCGTGTGTACGCAAGTACCGAGAGTTCGAATCTCTCCCTCTCCGCCAATAGAGAAGGATTCGAGGTTGATAGCCGGGTCCTGCGCAGCAAAGAGCCGCGAACCCCGCCAGGTCCGGGAGGAAGCAACGGTAGTGAGTCTCTTTGTGTGCCGCAGGGCGCCCGGCTATCATTTTTTGAGCATCCCATGTCTTATCTGGTTCTCGCCCGCAAATCCCGCCCGCAAGATTTTTCCGAGGTCATCGGCCAGCGGGCGGTGGTTACCACCCTGCAAAACAGCATCAAACGCGGGCGCATTGCCCACGCTATTTTGTTTTCTGGCGTGCGCGGCGTCGGCAAAACGACGCTGGCCCGCATTATGGCCAAAGCCATCAATTGCCAGGGTAACGCCGAAAATCCCCCCTGCAACCAGTGCCAGTCCTGCCGCGACATCAACGCCGGCACCTCGCTCGATCTCTATGAAATCGACGGCGCCTCGAATCGAGGCATTCAGGAAATCCGTGAACTGAAAGAAAAAATCCGTTTCCTGCCGGTCAGCGGTCGGCATCGCATCATCATCATTGATGAAGTGCACATGCTGACCAGCGAAGCCTTTAACGCCCTGCTGAAGACGCTCGAGGAACCGCCGGAGCATGTCTATTTCATGTTCGCGACCACGGAACTGCACAAAATTCCCATCACCATTTTGTCGCGTTGCCAGCAGTTTGAGCTGAAACGGGTGTCGAGCGACGATCTGCGCCAGCATTTCACACGGCTGGCGCAAGGCGAGGGCATCGAGATCGAAGCGGCGGCGATGTCGCTCATCGTCCGTGAGGCCGAAGGTTCGGTGCGCGATGGCCTGAGCCTGCTCGACCAGGTGCTTTCTTTCGGTGAGGAAACGATCACCGCCGCCGACGTGATCGAAGTGTTGGGTCTGGTTAACCGCGAGGTGCTGCACCGCCTGGCTGAAGCGCTCTTGCTTGGTCAGACCAGTGCCGCGCTTGGCGCGTTGGCCGAGATTTTTTCCTTTGGCATGGATGTCAAACGTTTCGGCACCGACCTCTTGGCCTGCTTCCGCAATCTGATGCTCTGTAAAATCGACGGTGCTGCCGGCTTGCTTGATTTGCCGGAAGATGAAATCGCCACCCTGCGACGGCTGGCCGAAGGGCACAATCTGGCCATCATCCATCAGAAGCTGGCGCTCTTGATGCGCCTGATGGAGGACATCCGCCACAGCAATCAGCCGCGCCTGGCGCTCGAATGCGGCTTTCTCGCCATCATCGAGGCCGGCAACGTCGAGCCGGTGGCCGATCTGCTGCAAAAATTGGATGGCGTCTTGGCCGGGCAGCCCTTACAGAAGACAGAAGACAGAAGACAGAAGACAGAGAACAGGGAGCTACGCGAACGGGTTGCCAATGAAACTCGCCCAGCGGCATCATCAACGGCACCGCCGGTGGAACTATCTCCTCCTCCGCCAATACCAGAGCCGCCACCGTTGCCGATACCGCCAGAGGAATCATCGGATGAAGCCGCTGAAGAAGCGCCCGCCGAGCCGGTTGCCACGCTCGATTTTCATGGCCGCTGGCCGGGTTTCATCGCCACGCTGCGCCAGGAGCGCCCGTGGATGGCGAGTATCCTCGATAGGGCGGAGAAATGGCGGCGTAACGGCCAGGTGATTGCTTTGCATTTCAAAGAGGCCAGCCAGTGCGCCATTTTGAAAAAGTCGGAGCATGAACAGGCGCTGCGTGGCTATCTGCGTGATTTTTTTCAGGAAGATTTGCGCATCGACTGCCTGGCCCCGGAAGAAGACCGGAGCATTGATCAGGACGAGGCACGCCGTCGCCGTCAGCGGCTGGCCGATGATCCCCTGACCCAGGAAGTGGTAAAGATGTTTGGCGGCGGCATCATCGACATCCGCATCGGCAAAGAGTAAATTTTCAACCGGAAGGAATTTTTTTATGGATATGGGCAACCTTTTGCAGCAGGCGCGGCAAATGCACGAAAAGTTCGGCAAAGTTCAAGATGAGCTGGCCGCGAAAACCCTGACTGGTGAATCTGGCGGCGGCATGGTGCGGGTGGCGGTGAATGGGCGCAAACAGGCGCTTTCGGTCGAGATTGAACCGGCGTTGCTCGCGGCCAGTGAAAAAAAGATGCTCGAAGATCTGCTGGTCGCGGCCATGAACGACGCCTTGCGCAAGGCCGAAGATCTGAGCAAACAGGAAATGGGGCGGCTCACCGGCGGCATGACCATCCCTGGCCTTGGTAATTTATTTTAACATGCGTGTCCTTCCTCCGGCCCTGGAGCGGCTGATCGAGGCCCTGTCGCGCCTGCCCGGCATCGGCAACAAAACCGCCACTCGCTTGGCCTTAAATATCCTGCGACGACCGCCAGCGCAAGCGCTGGAACTGGCGGCGGCCCTCAACGGGCTACACCAGTCGATCCGCCTCTGTTCGCGCTGTTTCGCCTTTTCCGAGGAAGACCCTTGTGCCATTTGCGCCGACCCGCGCCGCGACCCCGGCTTAATCTGCGTCGTCGAGGAATCCGGCGACCTTTTGGCCATCGAAAAGACCGCCAGCTTCAAAGGCCACTACCACATCCTGCATGGCGTGCTGTCGCCGATTGACGGCATCGGTCCCGACGAATTGAAAATTAGGGAACTGGAAGCGCGGGCGCACAGCGGCGCGGTCACGGAAATTCTCATCGCCACCAGCTCGACGGTGCCCGGCGAGGCCACCGCCTCATACCTGCTCGACCGCCTGGCCGGTGCGCCAGTCAGGTTGACGCGGCTGGCCTGCGGCATCCCGATGGGCATGGACATCAAATACGCCGATAAACACACCCTGGCCAAAGCCATTGAAAGCCGCGCCGCCGCCCGGTAGGGTTTTCAGCGTTTGTGGCAAAACAGGCAGCGGTACGGGGACGGATGACTAGCCGGCAAGGGCGAGGAACCGCCATCGCTATGGCATTCGCCGCAGAAGCGCTCGGCTTCCTTTTTATCGACAATGCCGTAAAATTTCAGGTGGATGTCATCCTTTGGCAGATGCGCCGTCGTTTCTTTGGGGGCGCGGAAGAGAAAAAACAACAAAGCCGCCGCCGCCGCAAAAAACAGGATATTGAGGACGGCGGCGCGGCGTTTTTTCTCCATTACTGGGGCCAGACCAGGCTGTCGTGCAGCCAGCCGCTGGTGCCGCTGCTGTGTTTGACCTGGCGCCACTCACCTTTTTTGCTAATCAGTTGCAGCACGACGCCAGGTTCGACATCGGCGACTTTGGCGCTTTTCGTGTTCGGTTCCTGCCGCATGTTGGCGCTCGATTTGGCAACGACGATCACTGTCGGGGTATCGTCGGTCATGTCTTTGCTGATCCAGCCGCTATCCTTTTCATAGTCGGTGACGCGCAGCCATTTGCCCTTGGTTTCCTGTACCTGCAAGGGAAAGCCGCTGAAGACTTCCATAACCACTGGGTCGGTGGTGCTGGGACCGCTGCGGATGTGGACGTTATCTTTTTTCACCGACACATATTCGGCGGCGATCGCGGAAGCGCAAAAGACACATGAGAGGAATAATCCGGCCATGGCCAGTGAGGAATATCGGCGTAATCGGTTCATAAATATCAAGACTTATGAGTGAGAAAACAGAGCGTAATCAGGAAGGTACAATACTTTGATGAATTCTGGGCAAGCCTTACCTCCCTTTTTATAGCATCAAGCGGCGATGGCGTCAACCTTTGGTGCCTTTGGTGCCCGGAGAGAGCCGCCCTTGGCCACTGTCCATGGTCATGGCCGCGCCGAGAAGAAAAGAGTAATTGGCGGCGTGATGGCCAAAATCGACACCACCCCAGACTGGCACGGCCCTCTCGGCCAGTAGCTCGGCCAGCCGTTTCCAAACCATTTCCGTATAGCGGTTTTTCTCCGCCACGCTCTGGTCTTTGCCGAGGGTGAAATCGCCGAGCAACACACCCGCCACCCGGTCAAATTTACCGGCCAGCGCCAATTGCGTCAGCATCCGGTCGATACGGTGTGACGGCTCGTTAATGTCTTCGAGCAACATGATCGCCCCATCCCAGGAAATATCGTAGGGCGTGCCGAGCAGACCGACCAGATTAGAAAGATTGCCGCCTTTGAGAATGCCCGAGGCCGTGCCGCCATGAATCACTTCCAACTTTGGCGGGCGGATTTCCGCCCCCTGCCGCCCGGTCAGCGCCGCGTACAAAGCGTGCAAGGCCGGACGCTCGGTTTCGGCGAGAGAACAGAGCGTCGGCCCGTGCAGGCAAGCGAGGTTACAGCGATCAACCAGTTGGTTGAGCAACACGGTAATATCGGAAAAACCAAGTACGTATTTGGGGTTTTGCCGAAACACGGAAAAATCCAAGAGTGGCAGCAGTCGCTGGCAGCCGTAGCCGCCGCGCAGGGCGATAAGCGCCTGTACTTCGCTGTCGGCAAACAGCCGGTGCAGTTCGTCGGCCCGTTCGCGGTCACTGGCAGCGAAATAGCCGTGGCCCGGCCACATATCGCGCGGCCATTTCACCTGGAAACCCATCTCGCGCAGGATGCCGATACCGGCGGTGAAACTCGCCTCGTCGCGGCAGGCGCCCGCCGGGGCGAAGACGGCGATAGTGTCGCCGGCTTCTAGCGGCGGTGGCGTGACGATTGGTCGGTTCATACCACCGTCCGCTCGTGGATGATTTTCAGGCCGGTCAGGGTCAAGAGCGGGTCGATATGAACCAGGCTGGTGGTGTAGGGGGCGATCAGCCGCGCCATGCCACCGGTGGCCACCACCACCGGCGGCGAGTTGTGCTGCTCGCGCATTTCCTGGCTCAAGTGTTGTATCAATCTGTCGATCAGGCCACCGTAGCCGTGCAGGATGCCGCTTTTCATGGCGCCGACCGTCGAGTTGCCGATCACCTTCTTTGGCGGATCGCTGATGTCGATCATCGGCAGCTTGGCGGTGCGCGTGGCCAAGGCTTCGAGCGAGATGGCGATGCCGGGCACGATGGCGCCGCCGATGTACTCGCGGCGGGCGGTGACGCAGTCGAAAGTGGTGGCGGTGCCGAAATCGACGATAATCAGGCCGCGCTGAAATTGTTCGTAGGCGGCGATGGCGTTGACCAGGCGGTCGGCGCCGACCTCGCTGGGATTGGGCATGGCCACGGTAATGAGATGCGTCAGGTTATGGCCAGAAACAGCCATGATGCGCGTTCTGCCGCCGGTGTTGAAGTAACGCTCGCAGCAGGTCAGCCAGGCCGTTTCCAGCGCCGGCACGACGCTGGCGATAACCACGGTATCAATATCTTCGATGAGAACGCTGTGCATGGCCAGCAGCGCCTGGTAGTGGATGGCCAGCTCGTCGGCGGTGCTGCCACGGTCAGACTGCATCCGCCAAGTGGCCACCAAGCGCTCGCCGTCATAAAGACCGGTGACGGTGTTGGTGTTGCCAATATCAATGACGAAGAGCATAACAGATCTCCAATGGATAAATGGGCGGCCACTGTATTCGATGCGCTGGAAAATGAAAAGACGGCTTGCCATTTACGGGAAAATTTTGCCGCCATGCCAGGGGATTTTTTCCTGGATAATACCGTCAAGCGTCGCTACCATACGAAAAAAGTACCGCAACCGGAATTCTCGCTCCTGAATTATCCGGCGCCCATCCCAAAAACACTGCGCCATAACCCAGAAAAGCACCATGAAAACTGTCAGTTCATTACTCGACGCCGAGTGGTACGAGCGCTATAAACAAATCTCGAAGCTGAATATCCGCAGCTCGATCTACGATGTCACCGACCGCTGCAACCTGCGCTGCAAAGGCTGCTTTTTCTTTTCCTCTGGCGAGCACGAAGTGGCGCGGGAAGAAAAAGACCTCGGTAAGTGGCAAGCCTTCATCGACAGCGAGATGGCCAGGGGCGTCAATCTGGCGATTCTTATCGGCGGCGAACCGACGCTGTGTCCGGATCGCATCGAGGCGTTTTATCAGCGCCTGCCCAGTTTCTGCGCCACCAACGGTCAGATCAAAGTTGATAGAGATCGCTTTCCCGACCTGATGGTTGGCATCTCGCTGTGGGGTGACGAGGAGGACGAAAAAATTCTGCGCGGCAAGGATACCTTTGCGGTATCGAGCCGTAACTATGCCGGTGATAGAAACGCCTATTATTTGTATACCATCACGCCGAAGCAGTTGGGTAAGACGGAAAAAATTATCCGTAAGATCAAAGATGTCGGCTTGAAAGTCCATATGCAGTTGCTGTCAAACGACGAAGGGGTCGATGGCTTCTCCTGGCAACCGGAAGAGTTAATCGCCGTCCGCGCCGAGATGGACGCCATGCTCGACCGCTACCCGGAAACGCTTATCTCGTCGAAATACTATCATCAGATCATCACCACCGGGCAAATGTGTGGCCGGCCTTTTGGCTGGCTCGAATGCCCATCGGTCACCGAACCGCTCGACAAACGTCAGCCGCAACCGAAACATTTGATAGGTTTTATCCGCTGGGCCTCGGATTTGCGCACCATGCACCGCTGCTGCACCTCGGAAACCCGCGACTGCCGCACCTGCAAGGACGGCGCCGCCCATATGAGTTGGGTCATGGTCAACAAGCGGGCGCACATGAACAGCGCGCAAGATCTGCAAAACTGGATCGAAGTGTATGAGATGTTCGCTAAATTGTATCGTTTTATTCCGTGGTAATTATGGAAAAACTGTATCTGGATGACCTGAAACCCGGTGACACCTTTGAAAGCGGTGAATACACCGTCAATACCAACGACATCAAAACCTTCGCCCAACAATTTGACCCGCAGCCCTTTCATCTCGATGAGGCCGCCGCCGAAGCCAGTTTTTTTCATGGCCTGGCCGCCAGCGGCTGGCATACGGCGGCGATCACCATGCGCTTGGTGGTCGAGAGCGTGCCGATAGCGACTGGCATTATCGGAGCCACCGTCGAATTGACCTGGATGCGCCCAGTGCGGCCCGGCGAGCGGCTGCGGGTGAAAGTTGTGGTTGATGAGGTGACGGTTTCACGTTCCAAGCCGAACCAGGGTATCGCCCACATGACCACGGAAACCTATAACGAGCGCGATGAGTTGTGCCTGGTGATTCGCAATACGTTGGTGGTTTTCAAACGGTCGTGATGCTTGTGGTAATTTTTCCTAAATTACCGAGGATTTCTTGGTAACCGCGGCGGGTGGTAAAAGCTATCGCGTGAAACTGAGCCGGGTGATTCCCAAAGGAAACTATCAATGAGTGGAAAATTTTTCAGGCTTGCCCAATACACCCTGATAGTTTTTTTCGTGTTATTTTTTTCCGCTGGCTGTGGGCGCCCTTTGCAGCCATGGCACACATACGTCCCCGCTGAATTGACAGCCAGGGAAATGAATACAGCCACCTGGAAAGAATATACCGACCGTGAAAACAAGATATTCGACGACATTTACCATGAGGTGGTCTTAAAGACGCCGGCAAGCGAGAAGACCTCGATCAATCGGTATTTTGAAGGCAGCCAAGTCTACCCGCCACACTTCAAAGAGGACTGGAACCGGTCATACCGCCTGATTCCAGACAAGCCGAAAGGAGCCGTCGTTTTACTCCATGGTTTGACCGACACACCCTACAGTATGCGGTATATCGCGCGCTTATATTACGAGAGAGGTTTTGTCGCGGTGGGGCTGAGGCTGCCGGGACATGGCACCGTCCCCGGAGCGCTGACGGAAATCACCTGGCAGGATATGATGGCGGCGACACGGCTGGCGGTACGGGAGGCAAAGAGACTGAGCCCGCAAGGAACGCCGCTGCATTTGGTCGGGTTTTCACAAGGGGGCGCGCTTGCGGTCAAATATGCGCTCGATGCGCTCGAAGACGACAGCTTGCCGCGCCCGGACAGGCTGATTCTGATTTCGCCGATGATCGGCATCACCCGGCTCGCCAAATTGGCGGAAGTCATGGCCATTCCTTCCTTCATTCCAGGATTTGAACGGGCCGCCTGGCTCAGCATTATGCCGGAGTTCAATCCGTTCAAGTACAATTCGTTTCCCGCCAATGCTGTAAGACAGGCGCGTCTGCTGATCGCCGAGATGAGACGGCAAACGGCAAGGCTGTATGAAAATGGCCGGATCAAAGAGCTTCCTCCTATCATCACCTTTCAGTCAATTATCGACTACACGGTCAGCACGCCGGCGCTGATCAATAACCTGTACAGTAACCTATCATATAACGGCAGCGAATTGGTGCTGTTCGACATCAATCGCGATACCGCCTTCACCCCGCTGGTTCGTCCGGTCTTTCTCAACATGATGTCGAATATGCTGCCAGATCTACCCCAACGGTACAAAATAACTCTCATCGGCAACGCCGCCGTCGGCGACTCCACCGCCGTGGAACGGACAGCACTACCGGGCGACACGGAGTTCACCGTGCGCCCGTTGGGGCTGACCTATCCATCGGATGTGTTCTCTCTTTCCCACATTTCCCTGCCCTTCCCTCAGAGCGATCCCCTATACGGTTCGGCACCGGATGCAAAAACAAAAGATGATTTTGGTTTGAACTTGGGTCTGGTCGCCAATGCCCAAGGGGAACGCGGTATTTTGAAGATAAATACCAACCTGTTTTTCAGGATCTCGTCCAATCCGCTGTTCTCTTATCTGATGCAACGCATAGACGATATAATCAGCGGCTATACCGTGCCACGGGCAAAGGCCGGCGGACAATACGATGTGACAAAGACCAAAAGCAAAATGACCCCAGAGGAATATAACGCCATCATAAAAGAGTCGGACTATGGCGGAACGCCGTTTTAGAAACCATGACCATGAACATTGCCATTACCGGCACGATTGGCGCCGGCAAAAGCACGGTGGCGACAATGCTGGCGGCGCTCTTGCCAGCCAGGCGCATTGATACCGATCAGATCTGCCGCCGTTTGCTGCGTGTTGACGAGGAGGGCTGGCGCCGGCTGCGCCAAATTTTTCCCAGCCATTTTTTCGACGACAATGGCGAGCTGCGGCGGGCCGAGCTGCGGCAAGCGGTCTTTTTTGACGACGAGCGGCGGCGACAACTGGAGGGCGTGCTGCATCCCCTGGTTGAAGCGGAAATCAGCGAGGCGATGCTTGCGGGAAGCGGCGACGATTTCCGCCTCATCGAGGTGCCGCTGCTTTTTGAAGTCGGCTGGCAGCGTCGTTTCGATGCCGTGGTCACGGTCTATATCCCGGAAGTCACCGGCATCGAGCGGGTCATCGCCCGCGACCGGGTCAGCGCCGCGCAAGTCGAAAAAATCCTGGCGGCACAATGGCCCGCCGCGGAAAAGGCCGCGGGAGCCGATTGGGTCATCGACAATCGCGGCGCCATAACATCATCTTTTATCCAAGTATCCTGGCTGGCCCAATGTTTGCGGCAGCGAGCCGGCGGAGCGACAGGACGCGACGATTGCCAAGCGGCATGATTCGGCGTACATTGGTCGGCGGCGATATGCCCGACGGGCGGCCCGCAGCATATTTTCTTCAACCAGTTTCTTCCACCCTGGTTCTTTCGTGTCTTCTCCCGACCAACACACATCGGGCGCGGTTTCCATCACCGCCCTGCTATCGCTTTTGCGGCCCTTCTTCCGCAAACACCGTCTGCGCCTCTTGGTCGGTTTTACGGCGCTGATCGCCGTCGATATTCTGCAACTGATCACGCCGCGCATCATCAAATACGGCATCGACGCCCTGACCGTCGGCACGACTGAATCCTATCTGACTGGATTGGCTTGGGCCTTGATCGGTCTCGCCACGCTCAGCGCCGCGCTGCGTTTCTGCTGGCGCTACCTGATCGTCGGTTTTTCCCGCATCCTCGAAGACGGCATCCGCTGCCGTATCTTCGATCATCTGTTGGAACTCGACGCGCCCTTTTTCGAGCGCCGTACCACCGGCGACCTGATGGCTCATTGCACCAACGACCTGGCGGCTATCCAGTTGGCCTGCGGCATCGGTCTGGTGTCGGCCATCGACGCCGTGGTGCTGTCGGCGGTGGCCATCGCCTTCATGGCCTATATCCACCCGCAACTGACTATTGTCGCCCTACTGCCAATGCCGTTCTTGATCATCGGCACAAAATTCCTCTCCGCCAAGCTGCACCGCCGCTTCACCAGGGTGCAGGAAATTTTCTCGGAGATGACCGAATTTTCCCGCGGCAGCATCGTCTCGATCCGCCTGCTGAAAGCCTACACCATGGAAGCGGCGCATTCACAGCGCTTCGATCGGCTCGGACAAAAATACGTGCGCGGCAACCTGCGGGTGGCGACTATCCATGGCCTGATGTTCCCGCTTGCGACCATGGTCGGCAGCCTGGGAATGTTGCTAATCCTATGGTATGGCGGGCGGCTGGTGATCGAGAATGCTATAACCTTAGGTGATTTCGTCGCCTTCATCACCTATTTATACCTCCTGATCTGGCCGATGATGGCCATCGGTTGGGTGGCCAGTCTCGTCCAGCGCGGCCTGACCTCGTTGGGACGCATCCACAATTTGCTTGCCAGCCGTCCGTCGCTGCCGGAAATCGCCGATGACGGCGCGACGCTGCCGGGACGGGAAATTGTTATCCGTAATCTGACTTTTTCCTATCCGGAGGCGAAAAGCCCGGCGCTCGACGGCGTCAATCTTTCCTTCACGCCCGGCTTGTACGGCATCATCGGCAGGACGGGCAGCGGCAAATCGACGCTGGCTAAACTCCTCTTGCGGCTTTATCCGGTGGCCGATGGCGCTTTGTTGGTCGATGGCCACGACATGAACAGTCTGCCGGTAGCGGCGGTGCAGCGGCAAATGGCCTATGTCAGCCAGGAAGCGTTGCTCTTTTCCGATAGTATTGCCGCCAATATCGCGCTTGGCAAAGATGAGGCGACACGCGAGGAAATCATCGCCGTGGCCAGAGCCGCCGCCGTCCATGATGACATCATGGCGCTCTCGGAAGGATATGAAACCCGAATAGGTGAACGCGGCGTGCGGCTGTCCGGCGGCCAGAAACAGCGCATTGCCCTGGCCAGGGCAATGCTCTGCGACCGGCCCATTCTCATCATCGACGATGGTTTGTCGGCGGTCGATGTCGATACCGAAGAGCAGATCCTCAAGGCGTTGGCCGGACACTTTCGCGACCGCATTGTCATCCTCATCTCAAACCGCCTGAAAACCCTGGCCGAAGCCAAGGAAATCATCGTCCTCGACGAAGGCCGGGTCGTGAACAGGGGCGACCACCGGACGATGCTGCTGCAAAGCCATCTCTATCAGGCCATGGCTGCCAAACAATTACGGGACGAAGATGCAGTCGTTTGATCATTATATGGAGGAAGGCGAGATCGGGCGTGTCAGCGACCTGCGGCTGTGGGGGCGCATCATCCGCCTCGGGGCGCGGCATCGCTGGCGGATGGCCGGGGCGGTTTTCCTCTCCTTCGTGCTGACCGCCGGCACCATGGCCCTGCCCTGGCTGTTGCAGCAGGCCATCGACCTCTATATCACCAGCGCCAGCCTGCCTAAGCCTGAGCGTCTGGCCGGCATCGCCACCTCCTGCCTGTGGTATGGCCTGATCGTCGCCGGCGTTTTTCTCATTTCGTTCGTGCAGATACTGCTCCTGGAATATATCGGCCAGGGCATCATGCACCAGATGCGGCAGTCGCTGTTCATCCATCTGCTTGGTCGCGACTTGGCCTTTTTTCATGAGCACCCGAGTGGTCGCTTGGTCACGCGCCTGACCAATGACATTCAGAATATGTATGAGATGTTCACCTCGGTGATGGTGACGATTTTCAACGATATTCTGCGCATGTTTTCCATTTTGGTCTTTCTCGTCTGGATGAGTCCGCGTCTCGGCGCCTGGATGGTGGCCTTCGTGCCGCTGGCGGCGCTGGTCTCGGTCTTTTTCGCCAAACTGTCGCGCAAACAGTTCCGGGAAATCCGCAGCCAACTGTCAACCATTAACAGCTATCTGGCCGAAGCCATCGCCGGCATCGGCATGTTACGGATCTTTGCCCGCGCCGCCGCCGCCAGCCGCTCCTTTCATCAGATGAGTTACGAGTTTTACCGGCGGACGCTGGGGCAGATCAAAGTGTTTGGCCTGTTCATGCCGATGACTGAACTCATGAGCACAGCGGCCATCGCCCTGATCCTGTGGTTCGGCGGCGGCGAGGTGATGCAGAAGCGGCTGACCTTAGGCGAGCTGGTGGCCTTCATCTCCTACATGCGTCTGTTTTTTCAGCCGCTGCGCGAACTGTCGCAGAATTACTCCATCGTCCAATCGGCCATGGCCTCGGCTGAGCGCATCTTTCAACTGCTCGACGAAAAAAACACCATGCCGGTGGCCGACCTACCGGCGGCGTTGCCGGCTCCTGACGGCGAAGTGTGTTTTGAAAATATCAGCTTTGGCTACCAACAAAACGAGCCAATCATCCACGGCCTCAGCCTACGCCTGCCGCCGGGCGCTACCGTCGCCCTGGTCGGCGCCACCGGTTCCGGCAAGACGACTTTACTTAATTTGCTGCTCAGGTTCTACGATCCCTGGCAAGGCCGCATCACGATTGACGGCGTCGATATTCGCACGGTCGATCCGGCGCGGCTGCGGCATGTGGTCGGGGTGATCTTGCAGGATTCACTGATTTTGCCGGATACGCTTTTGGCCAATATCGTCATGGATACCGGCGCATCGCGGGAAAAAGTGGAAGAAATCCTGGCCCGGACCGGCATGGCTAATTTCGTCCGGCGCCTGCCGGCTGGCCTCGACACCATGCTCGGCGAAGGCGGCCAGGAGCTTTCGACCGGCGAGAAGCAACTTCTCTCCTTTGCCAGAGCGCTCTGCCGCGACCCGCGCATTTTGCTGCTCGATGAAGCCACCGCCGCCATCGACACCGAATCGGAAAATATCCTCGAAGAGGCCATGGCCACGATCTTCGCCGGACGCACCTCGATGATCATCGCCCACCGCCTGTCAACCATCAAGCGCGCCGACCGCATCGTCGTCATGGCCCATGGCCACATCGTCGAAGAGGGACAGCATGACGAACTCATAGCCCAGGGCGGCGTCTACGCGGCCATGGTGGCGATGGATATGAAGACGGCGGTACGGTCAGACGCTTCGGCTGATGACGGCGCTTGAGAAAGCCGAAATGAAATGACCCGAACTTCCCTACGTGCCAACCGGCAAAGAAACCGGCAAGAAAAATTGTCTTTGCTTGAGTAATTTGTTGATATATGGCCTATGATATCAACCATTATACCGGCAAAATAATGAGGGATTTATGGGTATCGCAGAAGGAATAGGATTGATGGAACCCATGCTGCCGCCTGACGGCGAGCGCGAATTGGAAGACCTGGCCATGGATCTGGCAACCAAGTCTTCAGGCTTGGCAAGCCAGTTGCCACAAACTGTGCGACGCGGTATTGGCGACCTCGTGCGGTCGATGAACTGTTACTATTCCAACCTCATCGAGGGCCACGACACGCACCCTCGCGACATTGACCGCGCCTTGGCGCATGACGACTATTCGACCGATCCCCGGAAAAGAGCGCTTCAGCGTGAAGCCGTGGCCCATATCGAGGTGCAACGGCTTATCGATCACCGCGAAGATTTGTCGGCGGAACCGACAAGCACTGAATACATTACTTGGCTGCATCACGAATTTTGCCGTCGGCTGCCGGATGAATTGCTGTGGGCTGAGAATCCAGACACTGGCGAACGGTTGCCAGTGCGAGGGGGAGAGCTTCGCACGGGATGGGTACAAGTTGGCCGCCACATCCCGCCAAGCTTGGAAGCATTACCGCGCTTCCTGCATCGCTTTGCCGAAGCTTATGACACGAAAAAACTGTCCCGCGTGCGCCAGATCATTGCTTTCGGGGCAGCGCATCATCGGTTGCTGTGGATACATCCCTTTTACGACGGCAACGGGCGTGTGACCCGTTTGATGTCTCATGCCTCGCTCTTGCGCTGCGGGATTGGCAGCAGCCTTTGGTCGGTGGCGCGAGGGCTGGCCCGAAATGTTCAGGATTACAAAAAACTGTTGATGGCCGCCGATGATCCCAGGCGTGGGGATTGGGATGGGCGGGGCGCACTCTCAACGCGCGGCCTGATAGATTTTTGCATCTTTTTCATGACCGTCTGCATTGACCAGATTGAATTCATGGCCTCTCTCTTGGAAACAAGCGGCTTGTTGCGCCGAATGCGCTTGCATACCGAAGAGGAAACACAGGCCGGAAGACTTCCCAAGGGATCGTTCTTCCTGCTGCGCGAGGCCCTGCTGGCGGGCGAGGTGCCGCGCGGCAAGGCTGGAGAAATCACCGGCTACGGTGAACGCATGGCCCGTAGTGTCGTTTCAGACCTGATCAAGAAAGGTTATCTTAAATCCGGCAGCACCCGCGCCCCGCTTGTGCTTGGCTTCCCGATTGATGCAGTCGAAAGGTGGTTGCCAAAGCTGTATCCATCAACGGCATAGCCATGGAACGCGAGGATTGTTAGAAGCTAACTACTATTTGCTACTTACTCTAGCCACTACCGGCATATGTTGGCTAAAGCTGGCCGGTATAACACTTGTAAGCGATAGGTGAATTGCCATGACCGACCGCAAACTGCCCATCGGTATTCAGGATTTTGAAGACTTGCGCACGAACGGCTATCTGTATGTGGATAAGACGGCATATGCCCATCTGCTGGCAAGCACTGGTAAACCCTATTTTCTGGGTCGTCCGCGCCGTTTTGGCAAGAGCCTGTTTTTAAGCACGCTGAAAGCCTATTTCGAAGGCAAAAAAGAACTGTTCGACGGCTTGGCTCTAGCCGAATTGGAGAAAGATTGGATCGAGTATCCGGTGTTCTCTATTGATTTCACGCTTGGTATCTACAGCGATGTTAAATCATTGTATGAAACCTTGCGCTTCAATTTACATAGAATCGAGACGAAATGGGGCAAGGTGGCGGACAATGGCAATCCGGCAACCCGCTTCGCGGCGCTGATTCAGCGGGCGCATGAACAATCGGGACAAAAAGTGGTGGTATTGGTCGATGAATACGATAAACCACTACTCGGCACCATGGATGATCTCGATGCGGGCGATACTATGCGAAATGCCCTGAAGGGTTTCTATGGTGTTCTCAAAGGCATGGACGCCCATCTACGCTTCGTCTTTCTCACCGGTGTCACCAAATTCTCGAAAGTCAGCATTTTCAGTGACTTGAACCAATTGCAGGACATCAGCCTGGATAGAAGATTTGCCGGCATCTGCGGTATTTCCGAGGCAGCGATGCGGGAAACCTTCATGCCGGAGATTGACGCCTTGGCTGAAGAATGCGGCATGTCCCGCGACATGGTGTTGGCCGAGCTGAAAAAGCGCTATGACGGCTATCGTTTCTCGAAAGAAAAAAACGATGGCATATACAATCCGTACAGTCTGCTGACCACTTTCGCCAAACAGGATTTTGCCGACTACTGGTATCAGACCGGTACGCCGACCTTTCTCGTCAAATTGATCAGAAATTTAGAGATCGACGTCCGTAAATTCGACAACGATGTCGTTATCGGCGCCCGCGATATCGATCAGTACCGCCATGGCGAAACCAGCCCGATTCCAATTTTGTATCAAAGCGGCTATCTGACCATCAAACGGTATGACCAGCAATTCGACGAATATGTTTTGGGTTTTCCCAACGAGGAAGTGCGCTACGGTTTTCTCAATGACCTGTTCCCCGCCTACGTGCCGGAAAGCCGCATGCAGGGCGAGGAATTCGCCGCCCCCCGCTTCGTCAAAGACCTGCTGGCTGACAAGGTGGATGCTTTCATGACCCGGCTACGCGCTTTTTTCGCCTCAATTCCCTATGATTTAAGCAATAAAAGCGAGCGGGATTATCAGACGATTTTCTATCTGCTGTTTACGTTGATGGGTCAGTTCTGCCAAACCGAGGTAAAAAGCGCCAAAGGCCGCGCCGACGCCGTGGTCAAAACGCCGGATTGTATCTATGTTTTTGAATTCAAACTGGATACAAACGCCAGCGCCGAGGCGGCTTTGGCGCAAATCGACGACAAGGAGTATCTGATTCCGTACACCGCCGATGGGCGCAAGCTGGTGAAAATTGGCGTTGAATTCAGCCATGACGGGCGCGGCATCAACCGCTGGCTGGCGGTGTAAACAACTCTGTGATCGAAGCTTCAACTTCGCGTGAAGTGTCGTTCTGCACACTGGCCAAATGCGACTTGACGAAAAGCTCTGGGCCATACCGATAGCTCGCCTGTGGCGAGGCTGAGCGCCGCGATGATTTGCCGAAAACGTAAACGAGATACACGCTGAATACCAGAAAACGCCATGAGTTTGACAGTAAAACAACTTGCCAAAGAAGTCAAAGCGGGTGAGGATAGCGGCAGGCAATTCAAAGCCGATATTCATAATGCCGAGTCGTTGGCCTCGGAAATGGCGGCTTTTGCCAATAGCGAAGGCGGCACGCTGTATATTGGCGTCGCCGATGATGGCGATATTACCGGCCTGTCACCCGATGCGGTCAGGCGGCTCAATCAACTCATTAGCAATGCGGCAAGCCAGCTTGTGCATAGCTCTTTGACCGTGCGTACCGAAAACGTGATGCTGAAAAATGGCAAGGTGGTGATAGCGCTTACCGTGCCCAAAGGGCTGGATAAACCATATTTTGATAAAAATGGCGTGATCTGGCTGAAAGCTGGCTCCGATAAACGCCGGGTCAACTCCAAAGAGGAACTACGCCGCCTGTTTCAGATGACCGGCCAGTTCTATGCCGATGAACTGCCCGCCAGAGCGGGCATCGACAAATTGGATAAGCTGCGTTTTCGTGATTTCCTAGAAAAGTTTTATCAGCGAGAGTATCCAGATTCACGGGATGAATTGCTGCGCTTATTGCAGAATCTGAATCTAGCGGCGGCGGATGGACGGTTAAATCTGGCCGGAGTGCTGCTTTTTGCCGAACATCCGGAACTGGTTGCGCCACAGTACGTTATAAAATCCATCCGTTATCCTGGCAACGATATCCACGCTACCAACTATGTGGATACCGAGGATTTTTCTGGCCCTTTACAGAAATTGTTTGCTGACGCTTTCGCTTTTATCATGCGTAACCTGTATAAGGTGCAGGCTGGTCAGGGAGTCAATGCGCCGGGCATCCCAGAGATTCCGCCAAGCGTTTTTGAAGAGTTGCTGGTCAACGCCCTGGTGCATCGGGATTACTTGGTAAGCGCCCCTATTCGTATTTTTATTGTCTCCATTTGGGAGGGTTAAAACCCCCAGCTTTTAGCTGGCAGCTTCAGCATATGTTGTTTACCATGAGTCATGAGCGAATATCGTCATGGTAGCCATAGTGTTTTTGCGATC
>Ga0209629_10000674_pt1 | contig 19345 bp, 15 predicted proteins | sample TergutCu122P5_FD_187286 | JGI IMG/M metagenome (GOLD analysis project Ga0209629, IMG submission 187286) | Cubitermes ugandensis P5 segment gut microbial communities from Kakamega Forest, Kenya - Cu122 P5 (SPAdes) (version 2) | ecosystem: Host-associated > Arthropoda: Insects > Digestive system...
CATTGCGAGAGTTGCGAGGAACGAAGCAGCCGAAGCAATCCATTGATATGCAATATGCCGTCATTGCTTCGCCTAACGGCTCGCAATGACGGCATTATAGAATTAACTTAACACTATATTGGTTTTTTTTACACATTTAACAATTATTAACTAAAAATATTTTGTGCATTGGAGTGGACACTCTATCTTTGCAGTGTAATATAAAACTAATACACTAATTTAATATTATTTTATTAATCATGATTCATTTAGAAAACGTAGATTTCAGTTACAGTTCAAAGGTTAAACTCCTGTCGAATGTAAACTTACAGCTTGAGCCGGGTCATATACACGGCTTGCTTGGAAAGAACGGCGAGGGCAAGAGCACGATGCTCAAGTTAATTGCCGGGTTGTTATTTCCCCAAAAAGGGAAAATAAATGTGATGGATTTCACTCCCTCTAAGCGGAATCCTGAAATGTTGCGCGACATCTACTTCCTGCCGGAAGAGTTGCCGGAATCTTCATTAAGTATTGCACGTTTTGAGCACGTGTATGCACCTTTTTATCCAAATTTCAACCCCTCGCTTTTCGAGGCCTGTTTGAAGGAATTTGAAATTAAGTCCAAAGATTGGAAGATGAACAGATTATCATTCGGACAGAAAAAGAAAATTATTGTGGCTTTCGGTTTAGCAACCCAAACGAAACTGCTGTTGATGGACGAACCAACCAATGGATTGGATATTCCATCGAAAGGACAATTCCGGCGTATGGTGGCTTCTACATTGGACGAAAACCGTTGTATCATTATTTCAACTCATCAAGTGCGCGATTTAGACAGTTTAATTGACAGTCTGACGATCATGGATAATCATGAAATTGCAATGAACGAATCTATTGAAACAATTACCGACCGATTGCTTTTCCGCGTTCAAGAGGAAGATAAAAAAGAATTGCCGGTACTTTATTCGGAAGATACCCTACGAGGCGTGTACCAAGTTTGCGAAAACGTGAACAAGGAAGACAGCAAATTAGATATCGAATTATTATTCAATGCTGTATATACGAATAAAAAACAGATACAGCAGATTTTTAACAATAAATAATATTAGCAATGAAAACAACTGTTTTTGATTTCAACCGGATTGGACTTTTATTCCAACGATATTTTACTGAACGCTTCAACACAGAAGTAATTTACTGGAGCATTATGCTTATTGCATTTATGATTATACGAAATGGTGTTCCGCTTATGGTACTATTAATTGTCATTTCCGGCGCTTTTTATGCCGGTCGTTTCTTCCGGGAAATTCATTCCCGAAGTAATGGAGTGGCTTACTTTATGATTCCTGCAACACAAGTAGAAAAAATGACTGTAGCTATTGTTATGACTTCTTTCTATTATTTTTTAATGATGCTCTTAGCATATATCATAGGAAATTTGTTGGGTACATTATTTAATAATATGCTTGCAAGTGTCAATTTTCTCGGTATGAACATTTTCCGGTATTCTCCTCTGCAATGGAAACTGTTTGAGGCAACTATAACTAATACTAATGTTATATTCAATTCTTCAGGAACGCCTTCGTATGAAACAAACTATAGTTCACTGTTTGTGATAATCCGGTCATTCCTGCTCAGTCAATCCGTTTTTCTCTTAGGAAGCACCTATTTTAAGAGTAATCAAACTTTAAAAACCTTTTTAAGTATTGTTGTCATTCAAATACTTATTAGCATAGTTTTATTAATAGAAGTAAAATTATTAGGTTTCAACGATGTACAGAATGTACAATTTGATATCAATTCTTCTTTTTATGAATGGGGTAAAACTGCCGGTATAATATTGCGTACCCTTCTTTATTTGCTTATCCCATTTTTCTGGGTAGTAAGTTATTTTCGTTTAACAGAAAAACAGATATAAATCATGGAATTTAAAGAAACACAAGCGATTTATCTGCAAATCGGCGATTATATCTGCGAGCAGATATTGCCGGGGCGATGGAAGGAAGGCGAACGCATTCCATCGGTACGAGAATTGGGTGTATCATTGGAAGTGAATCCGAATACCGTAATGCGTACTTACGATTTTTTGCAGGGCCGTGAAATTATTTTCAATAAGCGCGGCATAGGATATTTTGTGTCGGACGATGCTCGACACAAAATCCTTAGATACAGGAAAAAACAATTTTTAGAACAGGACTTGCCTCCGGTTTTCAAAAATATGTCTCTCTTAGGAATGACATTTGAAGAAATAGAAAATGAATACCAAAAATATTTGAAAAATGAAAACAAGTAATAAACTGTTGTTGGGCTTATTAATCGTTGTTGTTCTTGCACTGACAGGCGTGCTGGTTTATGTAAGGATGATGATGTAATAATTCATAATTATCAAAATTCTCCTCAAACCAAAGCGCCGCTTCCGGTCCCATATTAAACAGCAAATCAATGATGCTGAGATTCGCCTGAAATCCGTATTTTGCCTCAAAAACTTGATAATAAGGCTGAAAATTTTGCATCATTGATTCTTTCTTCGGATGTATTGCTTCCCGTAAATCCAACACTTCCGGTTGAGGAGAAGCAATATATTCGCTCGAATAGGAGATTGTCGTTGCAATGTCTAATAATGAACAAATCAATTCCCTCAGCTTTTCATTGAAATCGAATAAAAAACCGGCAGGTTTTTCATAAAAAGAGCGAAAATCGTCTTGATAAAATTCAAAAAAAGGAGTTGAATTGTATGCCGAAACGATGGCGTTCCAATGTAAATGTCGCCAATTCCCATGTTCGGCAATGCGAATATCTTTGGTCGGACATTTCAATGAATCCGGTTTAACTATCGGAATGCTGAGCGTTTGAAGCCCTGTGGCAGTAGCAATGACGCAACGATTACGATAAGTCTGTTTGATGTAGTTACAATGCGCCTCAACAATTGCCCGGGAATACCGGTACATCCGGATATAATACTCTATCGGAGCCAAATATGCAGTTGATAAGAGTACAGTTCTTACCATGGTCGCTCGAATTTCAATCCTTACCCGGCAATTTGAATAATCGTTTCCAGCGGATGCCTCCGTTCAATAAACTGCGGTCTTTGTCGGTAGATAACCAAATCAGAATCGGTTTCCCCACGATATGGTCTTCCGGAACGAAACCCCAAGAACGTGAATCCTGCGAGTTATGACGGTTATCGCCCATCATAAAGTAATAATCGTATTTAAAAGTATAATTGGTTGCCGAACTTCCATTGATCAGTATTTGACCGTCTTTGATTTGTAAAGAATTCTCTTCATAAGCGGAAATACAACGGGAATACAGCGCTAAATTCTTTTCATTCAAATCAATGGTTGCTCCTTTTTTAGGAATCCACAGAGGACCGAAATTATCGCGCGACCATGAGAAAAGATTGCTGTACGGATAAATGTCTCCTCCGAAAATGTTATCGGCTTCGATGTGAATTGAGCGAGTCCATCCGCCTTTTTGTAATTTTTGTAACGCATCTTTTGTTAGTGGGATTAAATACACCGGATTAAAAGAGCCTTCGGAATTTCTTTCTATTCCAACCTGTTCTAATAAATAACTTGCGTCTTGATATTTATTTAATAAGTATTGATCATCTTTACTTACATCTAATGTCCGAAATTGTTTTTCGGAGATCATACCTCCTTGTGTTTCCACAAAATAATTAAATTGCGCATGGGTAGGCAGCGGCAAATGCGTTCCATTAATATATACTTCATTCTCTATAATTTGAAGTGAATCGCCCGGCATTCCGATGCATCGTTTCACGTAATTTTCCCGTCGATCGACAGGGCGATAAACAATTTCACCGAACTTACTTTTGTCCGACCAAACCCGCTCTCTTCCGTAATGCCTCACCGAGAAGTAATAATCTTCGTTGGAAGGACTTCTTAATGCAACCGTATCTCCTGCGGGATAATTAAAGACGACAATATCGTTTCGTTTAACATGTCCTAATCCTTTCAATCGTTTATAGTCCCATCGGGGCCATTCGATGTATGATTTTGTATTTATAATCGGGAAAGTATTCTGAACCAACGGAAACGAGAAAGGTGTGTTCGGAATGCGAGGGCCGTAGCTTAATTTATTCACCATCAGATAGTCTCCCACTAAGAGCGATTTTTCCAAGGAGGGCGTGGGAATTTTGTACATTTGGAAAATAAACAGATTGATGAAATATACAGCGATTAATGCAAAAAGAATAGCATCGGCCCATTCGGCAATTTTTCGTAAAGATTTATTCTTTGGGTTCTTCCAAGCGCCCCAAGGAATGAATTTAGAAATATAGATATCAAATATGACGGGTATTCCAAGCAACCACCAATAGTTCCCCACCCAAATGATAAAAGCGATGTAGAGAATGGTGACTATGGAAAATAAAACCCATTTGGGATTTGTTACTTTTTTCATTATTATTTTTGTTAAAGATCCAACATATCATTCATACTTAAAAATCCTTTTTTCTCTTTCACGAATTCGGCAGCTAAAACAGCGCCTAAAGCAAGGCCTTTTCTACTTTTTGCACTATGTCCGATGCGAATCGAATCTGCATCCGATTCGTAAACAATTTCGTGAATTCCCGGAATTTCGCCTTCTCGGCGCACTTGAATCTGCAAATCTGCCGGCATTTTTTCTTCGCCTTCTCTCCATTGTTTTTTTCGTTCGATATTTTCCAAAATATGTCCGGCTAATGTAATGGCTGTTCCGCTCGGCGAATCCAACTTATGAATATGATGCGCTTCTTCGATTCGGACGTTATACGTGGGAAAATTATTCATTATCTTAGCCAAATATTTATTAAGTGCAAAAAATATATTCATTCCGAGGCTGTAGTTAGACGCATAAAAAAAAGTATGATTCCCTTTGTTACAGAGACCTTTTATTTCTTCCCAATGCGTTAACCAACCGGTGGTTCCGGCAACAACCGGGATATTTCGTTCGAAACACTTCACATAATTGGCAAATGCGGTTTGCGGTTGAGAAAATTCAATCGCTGCATCCGCAGAAAGAAAATGCGGGGAATCGAAATCCTCTTGATTGTCTATATCAATGATGGACACAATGGTATGTCCCCGCTCTTTTGCGATTTCTTCAATCGCATGTCCCATTTTGCCATATCCAATCAATGCTAACTTCATAGAGATGTTTGAAATTCAGTCTGCAAATATAAGTATTTTTTTCGGCTTGTTTCCGTAAAGACATAAAGTTGAAGGAAAATTTTTAAAAAGAAAAAAAATACGTACTTTTGCCCGGTTAACAGTTTAATATTTATCACATGAAGACAAAAGATTATTTTTTTAGTTTTTTGATTATTTTTATTTTTTTTTCTTGTCGGAATCAAACAGAAGAAGTTACACGTTTTAAGAGCTTCGACGAAGGATGGAAATTTCATTTAGGCGAATTAGCCGATGCACCCAATACAACATTGGACGACAGCCAATGGAAATCATTGGATCTTCCTCATGATTGGAGTATTGAACTTCCTTTTTCCCAAGAGACAGGCATTGCAGCCACCGGACAAACCGTCGGAGGTATCGGGTGGTATCGTAAAAAATTTACGCTGCAACCGGCTCAAGATAAGAAAATCATACAACTTTATTTCGAAGGCGCTTATATGGAGGCCGAGGTTTGGGTAAATGGGAAGAAAGTCGATTATCATCCATACGGATATACGTCTTTTTTCTGTAATATAACTCCCTTTTGCAATCCTGTAGGAAAAGAGAACCTATTAGCCGTCAAAGTCAGTAATCTTGGAAAGAATAGTCGATGGTATTCCGGTTCGGGTATTTATCGTCATGTTCTCATGCTTACTGTCGATCGTTTGCATTTCGACAATTGGGGGTTGTTCATTACCACTCCGGCCGTTTCGGATGACCGGGCGATGGTGCATGTTTCGGCGGATATTGTCAATGAAACGGAACAGCCGCAAAAACCGGATATGCTTATTCAAATCAAAGACAATACCGGAAAAGTTGCCAACGAGAAAGTTATACATCTATCTGAATTAAAAACGGGTGAAAAATCATCTGTCGACGAAGAGATAGAGATAATAAAACCTTTCTTATGGTCAGTCGATTCACCGGTATTATATACCGCTGTTGTTTCCATCAAAATCGATAACCAAGTGCGGGATGAATTAACCGAATCGTTCGGGATTCGTAGTATTTCATTCGATTCGGGAAAAGGGTTCTTATTGAATGGTAAACCTTTGAAACTAAAAGGGGGATGCATCCATCACGATAACGGACTGCTGGGCGCTGCATCAATTGACCGGGCGGAAGAAAAAAAAGTAGAATTGCTGAAAGCTAACGGTTTTAATGCTGTTAGATGTTCTCATAATCCGCCGGCAGAAAAATTTCTTGAAGCTTGCGATCGATTGGGGCTTTTAGTCATCGACGAGGCTTTCGACCAGTGGCAAAAAAAGAAGAATCCGGAAGATTATCATCGGTTTTTTGATGAGTGGCATGAAAAAGACTTGACTTCCATGGTTAAACGCGACAGAAATCATCCTTCCGTTATTATGTGGAGCATCGGTAATGAGATTCCGGAAAGAGCGGATTCCTCGGGAGTAGTAATTGCGAAAGAACTAAAATCGATTATCCTGAAATATGATACGACGCGTCCCGTGACGGCGGCTATTAATGATTTTTGGGACAATCGCAATTTGAAATGGGATGAAGATTCAAAACGAGCATTCTCGAATTTAGACATCTGCGGATACAATTATATGTGGAAAGAATATGAGAACGATTTGAAACTATATCCCGATCGAATCCTTGTCGGTACCGAGTCTGTTCCGATGGAACGAGCTGTGAATTGGGATTTAGTGGAAAAATATCCCAATATAATCGGAGACTTTATTTGGACGGGGATCGATTATTTAGGAGAATCGGGAATCGGACATGCGATTGAAGTGAAAAAAGGAGAGAAGGAACCTCCGCTTTTTCCCGGCCGGCCTTGGTTTAATGCCTGGTGCGGCGACATTGATATTTGCGGGAATCAAAAACCGCAATCTCTGTTACGTGATATCGTTTGGAACGAAAGGAAAATAACGATGGCCGTACATAAACCCGTGTCCGATGGCTATTATGAAAGTATCAGTTTTTGGGGCTGGCCCGAAGAATATCCCGAATGGAATTGGAAGGGCTATGAAAATAAACCGCTTGAAGTAAAAGTATACACCCGGTATCCTTCGGTCAGACTATACCTGAATGATCAATTACTCGAAGAGAAAACGGTTTCAACCGAAAATAAAACAAAATACACGGCGCTGTTTTCCGTCAATTATCAAGCCGGAGAATTGAAAGCGGTCGGAATGGAATCCGGACAAGAAAAGGAAAATGCAATTCTTCGCACAACCGACGTACCGGTGAAAATCAAATTAACGCCGGATCGTAATCGAATCGCGAATTCAAGAAATGAATTGTCATACATCCGGATAGAGTTGGAAGACAAAGCCGGACGAATTGTTCCCGACGTCGATAGCCCGATTCAATTGTCGGTATCCGGAGCAGGGGAACTTGCTGCAGCCGGAAATGCTTCGCCCACAGATATGGAAAGTTTTCGCTCATCGAACCCGAAAACATTTCATGGGAGAGCTTTAGCGATTGTTCGTCCAACCGGCCGGCCCGGAATAATTGTTCTCAAGGCGAAAATAGAAGGACTACCCGAAGCATCGGTCGAGATAAATGTTAAACAAGATATTTTTTAGACCGCTCTTTAATAATAACATACGCCCGGTAATTCGTATCCTCCTTTATCGGGCAAAGGCTTAAATAGCCGCTTCGAATACGTCCATTTTCAAATATTAAAGGATACAACTTTTGAAATTGGTCGTGTTTTTGACCGGTTACTGTCGGATTACGGTTATAATCTATAAAAAAATCGCCGTGTGAATCGGGATGCAAGTATTTTTCAGCCAAACGAAAGGCTAAATATCCCATGGTTTTTCGCATGTTTATTTCTACGCAAGGATGTAAACGATTGGCATCGATGGTTTTGTAAACTAACAAATCCACTCCGATGATTCCATGGTAGGCGTTTGCATACATTTCGTGGATCAATTCCGATAAAATTGTCCGGGTTTTTACGAGCAAATCGTTTTCGATCCGGTGGGATATTTGTTTTTCTAAACAGGATTGGGTGTCTAAACTGCTTTTTTCATAAGCTCCTCTGAGATTGGTTTGGAAAATCGAATAGCCGAGAAAGCGTGTATCGCCTGCGACGGTGTTTTCAAATTGCATCGAAAAATCCAACTGTTTATTTAACAACTTTTCGATCGAGACCTCTCCTTGCTTTTTTAACATCCCTCCGATGATTTGTCGTTCCGATTGGGTTAATTTTCCGGGCAACAAACGGAGCAAACCGCGTCCGGACGACGAATGGGGCGATTTAACTAAAAGCGGTTCCGGGCTTTGTTGATTGGCTTGTTCGATTTTTTCGATGTCGGGAAAAAATAGCGGAAAAATATCCGGCTCTACTTCAGGAATTCGATCCAAAAGTCGGGATAGTAATTTTTGAGAAGCAAACCGACTTCCCAAAAAGCGATATTCTTCTTTCCAAGGAGGAATAGCAAGCGAAAGATTATCGGATTTGTTTAATTCTTCGAAAAAATGAACGCTCTGAGGAGATATTCCCCATAAATCAAGAATCGAATGTTGAAACGCTTCCTGCTTTTCGGTAAAATCATGAGGGCTTACCGGCAGTACTTGGAAATTCAAGGGTTCCAAAGAAAATAGGAAACCATCCGGCAACGGTTTTTCCATGAAAACAAAATCTCCGTCGAAAGCATACCAAGCGGGAAGAAAAGCTAAATCAGCCTGCATTTTAGCTACTTGCGTCGGAGGATGGTAGTGTTTTGAAGCATTCAAAACTGCCGTCTCATGGTCGGGGTTAAAAAAGTGAATCATTCCGGTTTTATGATTCTGAAAAATCCGGTTTCTCTATCAAACGCTGCGCCGGCGCAACGAAAGAAATTTTCTACGCTTCCGTTTCGCATCAAGTCATCGGGCGTACCGACTGTCATCCGATTTTTTTCCATCAACCAAAAAATATCGGCGACTTGCAAAGCAAGTTCCACATCGTGAGTGGAAAGGAAAACGGTTTTACCGGCATTGCGCGCTAAATCGAGCAGCAAAAGCATGATTTCCACTTTACTCGGAAAATCGAGAAAAGCCGTTGGTTCATCTAAACAGATGATGGGAGTTTCTTGAACTAAAGTTTTGGCAATCATTATTTTTTGCCATTCCCCGTCACTCAATGTCAATACTTGACGATTGGCTAATTCTTCGATTTTCATCCAAACAATTACTTTGTGTACCACTGTTTCATCACTTTTATTTAATCGTCCCCAAAAGCCGGTGTAAGGGCTGCGTCCCAAACCGATCAATTCGGTGACAGTCAAATCGCCTACATTCGGTCGTTCTGTTAAAACAATGCCGATGGTGCGAGCTAATTCTTTATCTGAATAAGCGTCGATTGTTTTCCCGAGGATGTGAATATCGCCGACAATTTTGGGCAGGAAACCGCAAAGCGTTCGTAATAAAGTGGATTTTCCTACTCCGTTTGCTCCCAGAAGACAAGTAATTCCGCCTCTGTATAGCGATCCGGAAAGGTTTTCAAATACCGGTGTAATACCGTTTTTTGTTTTATAACCCCCGGATAAATTTTGGATTTCAACCGTTTTTTCTCCCATTTTATACTAAGACTAAGTTAATTCTATTATGTTGTCATTACGAGCGGAGCGAAGCAATCCATGAATTATGTTATTATGGATTGCTTCGTCGCTAACGCTCCTCGCAATGACGTGCAAAACCTGTGTTTCGTCATTGCGAGCGAAGCGAAGCAATCCATGCCTTTTTTAGATTGATTCGATTGATTCGTTCCTCACAGCTCTCGGATCATTGGCAAAAGCATGTGATGAGAAGCATCATGAAACAAAAAAGTTGTACATGTAACCCTTATTTCTGCCAACTTCTTCTGCAAAGATACAAAAATAAGCGAATAATCGGGAGGAGACTCCCCCTGCCTGCGTAGCCGGCAAATCTGTTTGATGGCTAGTGTCATGTCAACTGTAAATTACCGTCATTGCGAGCGTAGCGAAGCAATCCATACCTTTTCTCTGGATTGCTTCAGGCTGTCGCCTTCGCAATGACGATACGACATATTTGCATTGACACAACACTAGGATCACAAAGGCACCAAATCGATCATTTCTTCAAATGAGCGGAGCAGTAGTTGCTAAGAAAATAGATGAGTCGGGATAAATTTTCAGGATACGAGTTAGCGAGGTTCGGGTGAATCAAAAGATATTTGGAAGAATCTCCCTCGGTGTAGTTCAATCGATAAATCACGCCTTCCAGTGGATCATTGGTATTATCGGTTTCATTAAATCCATAGGTATTGTTCAGTTCAAAAAGTCGGTTGTCGGTGATCAGATTTGTTAATTCGCCGAATTCTTTATTCGTCAATTTACCGGTCGACCGGTTGATTTTCTCTTTCTTGGCATCAGCATCAAAAAACAGGTTTTATAAGATTATTAATATCCTGATGATATTTCGTCTATAATAAATGGTCGTTTAAATTGTATTAACCGATGCAAATATAATTCACCGCGGACTACCGATATCCAAGTAGCTTCTCGCTTTCATTTTCGGGTATCGATCACCAATTCTTTTCCTTCCCTTAATTTAGCATGGGAAATAAACCATCCGTTTACTTTTTTGCCGCCGTAGGTGATATTCGTAATTTTTTTCCCGGTTCCTTTTTTTGTAATAATGAATTGTATGTTATTGCTTAACGAAAAACGAGACTGATCGAACAACGGAACCGAGATGATGTATTCCGGATCTGCCGGAGAATAAGTATATAATCCCAACGAAACGAACACATACCAGGCTGACATTTCTCCGGCATCGTCCATTCCCGCATAAGCGAGCTTATCCTTACCCATATCATAAAATCGATCCATGATGCTGTCTAATATTTGTTGCGCTTTTTCCTGCTTTCCGATAAAGTAATACGTATAGGGTACGTGATGATCCGGTTGATTGCCATGACAATAATTTCCGATAAAACCGGTCAAGTTTTCGACTTCATAACCTCTCCATGGTTCTGCGAATAAGGAATCGAGTTTCATTTCCACCGCTTTATAACTCGGATAAAGCGCAAGCATTCCTTTAGGATCATGGGGTGCATAGAACAGCGATTGCCAGGCATTCGCTTCCCGATACATATAAGCAAAATAAGGATAATACGGATTAAAGTCTTTAATCCATTCACCGTTATCGATTCGTCCCCGCCAGAATCCGGTGGAAGGGTCAAACAGATTTTTATAATTGCCGGAACGTTTCATCAGCAGTTCGTAATTCTTTTTATCGCCCAGCGCTTTGGCAATTAAGGCGGTAGCATAATCGTCGTAAGCATATTCTACGGTTTTCGTAACCGCAGCTTTATACTCATTCCAAAACGGAACATTCACGGTGTCTTTTTCGGCAATCCATCCCTTTGCCATGTATTCGTCGAGATAAGGACGTCCGCCGCGTCCCGGAACTGTTGCATTCTTCAACAAAAGTTTGTAGGCGCGCTCCAAATCAAAATCGTTTATTCCACGCAAATACGATCCGGCTACAAAAACCGAAGCATGATCCCCGTGAAAGAAAGTCGGCATGTAACCGTTTCTCTTCTCGCCTCGATCCGTAATGGATTTAATGACGTCGATCACTACATCGGGACAAAGCATACCTAACAATACCAATTTATTACGATGATCGTCCCAAAACGAGGGATCGGTGTAATAACGAAAACCTTCGTTTGCAACTTTTCCTTTGGCGTCGGTATAATCGCCATTTGCATCGCTACGCAAAGCGGGCCAAAGGAAAGAGCGATAGAGGCAAGAATAAAAAAGTCCTTTTTGACGTTCGGTTCCTCCGGTCACGATTATTTTCGACAACAGCTTTTCCCAAACATCATCAGCTTCCCGCGTAACCTGAGCAAAGTTTTTATTGAGCATCTCTTTTTCTAAATTCATTTTGGCATTATCAATACTTACAAAAGAGAATCCAATTTTAAGCTCCAGCGGATCGTTCCTTTGATCTTCTCCAAAAGCAACGACGGAAACTTCGTGTTTATCATCCCGTATATTAACGATATCCTTTATATCATAATTAGAAACGGCATAGAAATACATTTTCTCTCCGGTATCCTGAAAACCGGTAAAAACGCGATTACTTTCTTTCCGGATCATCCAAGCCGATACCCGGTTGTTCGTCCGTGTCATGTCGGCAATTAACTTTTTACTTGCATCTTTGGAGAATGTATATTTATGATAGGCGCAACGGAGCGTCGAGGTCAATTCCGCTTGGATGCCGTATCTTTCAAGAAAGACCCGGTAATAGCCCGGTCGTGCAGATTCATTTGAATGACTGTATTTGGAGTAATAATCGCTCGGTGATACATTTCCGGTTGCAGGAAGCAGGGGAATATGCAATAAATTCCAATGCCCTTTGCAGGTATGAGCAAAACCGTAAATCACTGTATCTTCGTACTGATAACCGGCTCCGCTGCGAAACTGAGTGACCGGAGTTAATTGAACCATAGCGTTTGGGACAGAAGACCCGGGAAAAACTTCAGCTCCCCACGTCCTTGCCACTCTGTGTCGAGTGTAACCTAAATCCTCCGGTTCCCAAAGCGTTGCAGTTCCCAACAAAGGATTCACATAATCCGTTAATCGTTTATCGGATTGACCTTTATTGCTCGCTATACAAGCAATAAAGAATACTATACAAAATAAAGGCTTCTTCATATTTCATTAATTTTTATTAAATCTCTGTATAACTCCGTGAAAAATTCTCTGTGTGACTCTGTGTTAAAATTGTACACTTTTCATTATAGAAAAATCTCCGGTAAAAGTAATACTTTTTTTTCAAACAACAACGAGTGGCACAGAGGTCACACAGAGATACACGAAGTTAATAAAAAAAATAGGTGAATGAAACGTGTGCATTTGAAAAAATTAATTATCTTTGCCTCGAATAATCAAATTTTAAAACCAAAACAACTATGAAAATGTATTTCTTCCAAGGAATAAAAATCCTTTTTTTATTCCTGTTTATCAGTAAATTTCAAGAGGTCTATCCATTTGATGAAGTACGATCGGCCGATGTTCGCGCTTTATCGTTGGGACAGATGAAAGCCCTGAGCCGGGGCATAGTAAATCCGGCGTATCTCCCCTTTTTCGAACGCAAACAAATCGGAGTTTCTGTTTTTAATCGTTTTGAAATGAAAGAATTGAGTACCCGAAGTCTCTTTGCTTTACTTCCCAATCGCCTGCTGGATATGAATCTCCGTTTATCGGTATTCGGATACAATGAATATCAATTGATTGAAGGGCAAGCCGGATTTGCAAAAAAACTATCCTCCGAATTTGCAATCGGAACATCGGTCAGCTATATTAGCAAAAATTCAATTCTGGAAGAACGAATTCAATCGTATTTATTAGCCGATCTCAGCTTTCTTTGGCGAATCAATAATGCGTTCGAATGGGCGCTGACTACGGAGAATCTGATTCATACCCGAAATTCTCAACCGACTTTTTGCTTTACGGGGGTCAAATATGAATTAGCGCCAACTGTTTCTGTTTTGTTGGAATCGGGATACGATTTTCAAAATTCGTTCAGCGTAAGCGCAGGGGTTGAATACGAAATTGTCGATAAATTAACGGTTCGAGGCGGATTCCGAAACAATTTGAAAACGCCTTCGCTGGGTTTTGCCGTTCGGATCGAGCATTGGAACATCGATACCGCTTTTTTGTTTCATCCGACCTTGGGAGTATCGGGGGGAATTGCGGTCGAATATCTTTTTTAACCCTTCATTAACAATAAATTATGTACAGATGAAAACTTTTATTGTTTTTTTTATTCCTTTTTTATTCATCCCGATTGATTCGGGCGCTCAAATCGTTGGAAACAATACGGAATGGATGCAGTATTTGGAAGAGTTGGCCGATTCGGAAGAGAGCAATCCGGACGATATTGCACAACTTTTCGATGAACTTTCGTATCTAAGCGAACATCCTTTCAATTTACAAACGGTGACAAAACAAGAGTTGGAACGATTGCCTTTCTTAACCGATATACAGATTGAAAATTTATTGTATTACCTTTATAAATACGGCCCATTGGTCGATTGTTACGAATTGAAAAACGTGGAAGGACTCGATTTTCAAACCATCACTTATTTAATCCCTTTTGTTTATGTCGGAGAACCGAATAAAAGCGCCGATAATTTCCAAGAGAAGATCGGGAAACCATTGGCAAATCAAGAGTTATTGCTTCGTTCGGATTACACGTTTCAAAAAAAAGCAGGTTATAAAAAAGTTTCGGATGAAGAACGTTCCGCTCATCCGAATCAATATTATTTAGGCGAACCCTATTACCTCTCTTTTCGATACCGATATCAAATCAAGAATATTCAATTGGGAATTACCGCAGAAAAGGATGCAGGCGAAGCATTTTGGAATCAACGCCATAAAGGATTTGACAATTATGCCGTCAATTTGAATATCAAGAAAATGGGTGTTTTAGAAGATTTGCATCTGGGTGATTATCGTTTATCGTTCGGTCAAGGACTTGTAATGAATACGAATTTTTTCCCCGGAAAAACATCCAATGTCGGAACGATTAATTTGAAAGATCGAGGAATCAAACGGCATGTTTCCACCAATGAAAACAACTACTTTCGAGGTGTTGCCGGAACAATCAATTATAAAAACGCACAATTCTATTTATTTTATTCGCATCAGAACCCGGACGCCAATGCCGACAGTTCATATATCTATTCATTCAAAACCGATGGATATCATCGTGTTCCGAGTGATATGATGAAAAAGAACGCTGTAAAAATAAACCTGGGCGGCGCTCATATTCAATGGCAAAACAATTCTTTTCGGATCGGATTCACCGGCGTTTATTATTCTTTCGGAGGAAAAGAACCAAATCCGACTCCGCAACCTTATAACCTGTTTTATTTGAGAGGAAAAAGTCATTCTAACTTTGGACTGAACTACGAGTATCGTGAACGCAAAATATCTTTTCAAGGGGAAACGGCTGTTGATGTTTCAGGCAATTGGGCAACAATCAACAATCTGTTATTAAAGCCGATATCAACAATGGATTGGGTTTTTTCTTACAGAAGCTATGCACGCGATTATAATGCTTTTTACGGCAAAGCTTTCGCTGAATCTTCAACCGTGCAAAATGAAACCGGATTATACATGGGGATTCGCTTTTATCCTTTCCGAAAATGGGAAATTTCTGCATCTATCGACCGGTTTCGATTTCCTTGGTTGAAATACGGAATTAATTCACCTTCGTCCGGCGCCGATGGATTAATCCAATGGGTTTATAAACCCAATTCACGCCTTCAAATGAATTTACGCTATAAGTATAAGGAAAAATACCAAAACCAAATTCAAACGGATGCGCGGAAAACAGAAGTAAATCCCTATCACTTGAACCGATGGAGGTTTCAATTCGACTATCGAAAAGAAAAAGGGTTTGGACTAAAAACACAGGCTGATTATAATGTCTACACCGGCGCTGCTCAATCGACGGTAGGATGGTCCTTAACTCAAACAGTATCTTTCGCAAAAGAGCCGACTAAATTTCAAATCGATGGCGCTTTGGCTTACTTTCAAGCCGGCGATTGGAATAATCGGATCAGTATTTACGAAAAAAATATCCTTTACGCATTTTCTTTCCCAAGTTATTACGGAGAAGGCCTTCGTTTTTATTCGGTAATTAAATGGAAAATTATGCCTGCTCTGACAATCTATTGTAAATTGGCGTCCACACATTATTTCGACAAGGAGATTATCGGTTCGGGGCCCGAAGCGATTCAAGGAAAAAACAAGACAGATATTTACGGATTAATAAGATATTTATTTTAGTAAAATGGCGACAAAACTAATGTTATGTTAACTCAAATTTGGCGCCTCGTCATTGCGAGGGCGAAGCCCGAAGCAATCCATTGATATTCAACATGATGGATTGCTTCGCCTAAAGGCTCGCAATGACGGCATTATAGAATTAACTTAACACTAAATCACTCCGTGTAACTCTGTGTCTTCTCTGTGTAATTTTTTTATTTCACAGAGTTTCACGGAGAAGACGCAGAGAGACACGGAGAAAATGCTTTTAAAATCAATGAAACGCTGCGTTATATCAGCATAAGCATCCATTCCACAATCACGAAAGTTCCTATCGCAACTCAGCGGCTGAACCTACTGCATCTCAAAGGTCGAACCTACTGCATCTCAAGGGTCGAACCTACTGCATCTCAGTGGTCGAACCTACTGCATCTCAGTGGTCTCGCTAATATAAAAGCGAAGCCGTCGCTTATATAAAAGCGATAGCCTCGCTTATATATAAGGGAGATCTTCGCTTATATATAAGGGAGACCTTCGCTTATATAATAAGGAAACCGCTATGATGCAGGACTCTGAGCCGGCGAGTTCCTTAAGGTTGAACCGGCGAGACGCTCAACTCGGAACCGGGGAGTTCCTTAGGCTTACGAGCCTTCTTCTTAAACCGTGAGATATGGAAGCCGCGCACCATTTTTCTCATGGCTTCCGAAACATAAAAATGGAGTTTAATTGCCGTCAGTTTTCCGGCAATTACATCTTCCTCCTTAGGACTTCCTTTGCTTTTCATAGTAATCTTGAAATATCCCAAATCGCCTAACTGAACTGTAAATCCCATACTGAGAAAATGAGTCAGCGATTTCGTGAGATAATGTATTCCGGTTAATGCTTCCATTTCGGTAAGAGAAGAATTTTGCACCATGTGTTCAACCAATTGTTCGGTTGAAATCATGCCAAGACTTTTTTGAATCATGTAGTAAGAAGGCTCGATATCCGGCTTTATCGGATTTGCTTTTTTTCTGATAACATAATGGATGGCCATAAATAAATTAGGTTTTAGTTGTAAAATTATTAAAAAATAAACTGCAAAGATATAACAATTCAATCGATTTGTCAAGAGCGGACCGAAAAAATTATCTATCAGATATCCTTTAGTTGAAATACGAGTACCAAGTTGACTGTCAATATGTTTACGTAATCCGCAACGCTTGTATTCATCGTTCGCGTAAAAAACTCCTGCAACGGGAGTGATGCTTTTGGAAATCTTTTGTATCTTTGTCATAGAAATTTGATTTTCACCGCTTATTTGTTTTACACCACTAAATCAGGTGAAATTTTTCAAACTGCAAAGCGTTGCAGATATTTTATTTTCAACGCTTTGCTACTTTTTATTATAATTTATTGCGGATTTAAGGTATTAAATGTTTTATGATTAAGAATTTTATTTCAGAGTTAGAAACAGGAAGTAAGAATGCATTATATAAAAAAACAATCATTCAGACTTTTATTAATTTTGGCGATACCTCTATTTCCGATATAGCTCGCGAGATGGACATGAGTGTACCCACTGTTACAAAACTAATAGAAGAACTAATTGCAGAAGGTTATGTTCTTGATTATGGGAAACAGGAAACAAATGGAGGCAGGCGCCCTAATATTTATGGGTTAAATCCCATGGCCTGTTATTTTATAGGAGTTGATATCCGACGTTTTAGAATGAATATTGCACTATCCAATTTCAAAGGAGAGAGTATAAAAGTAAAGCGAAATATTCCTTTTTATCTGGAACATTCTCGAAAAGCATTGGATCAGCTTTGTTCAATCATCAGTTCTTTCATTGATAAATTGACTATTGCAAAAGATAAAATAAGAAATATAGCCATCAATATTTCCGGTCGTGTTAATTCCGATTCAGGTTATAGTTACAGTTTTTTCTATTTTGATGAAAAACCAATGGCACAAACCATTGAAGACAGATTAGGATATTCGGTAAGCGTAGATAATGATTCCCGCGCCATGGCTTATGGAGAATATATGTGTGCGACCACTAATGTCAAGCAGATGTTATTCGTCAATGTAAGTTGGGGTTTGGGATTGGGTATGATTTTGGATGGTAAATTGTATTATGGTAAATCCGGTTTTTCCGGAGAATTTGGCCATTATCCGGTTTTCGACAATGAAATATTATGTCATTGCGGGAAAAAAGGCTGTCTTGAAACCGAAGCATCGGGACAAGCGATATATCGAATGATGAAGGAAAAGATTGCAAACGGTAGTACGACCTGTCTGTACGAAAAATTTGCCAACGATGATGTTACCATGGAAGATATCGTTGATGCTACACTCCGTGACGATGTCTTAGCCATTGAAATGGTAGAGAAAGTCGGCGCTACATTAGGGAAGCATATTGCAGGCTTAATTAACATATTCAATCCTGAATTGGTTGTTATAGGAGGGGGGCTTGCTATGACCGGCGATTATCTTCTTTTGCCAATCAAATCAGCCGTTCGTAAATATTCACTCAATTTAGTAAATAAAGATACTGTCATTCACAGTTCTAAATTGGGGGACGATGTTGGTATGTTGGGAGCATGCATCTTAGCAAGAAGCAAGATGTTTAAATTACTACTTCCATAAATCTTGCTTTTTGTAAAAGTAATACTCATACGTAGTATTCGTATAATATCCTGATTTCAAGGATAAATCACAAAAATTCATCCACCAATCCCAAGTGCGTTTGGGAGCGTTGGAGTTACTCCGGGATAGAGATGCAATATCCGTTTAGGATTTACTCTGTTAATGGCATCCATTATTTTTTGATTTCTTTTTCCCTTTTTTAAGACTTAACAATCCAACACCTGTTAGATAAAAATAAATAATTTATAAAGTATTTGTTGAATAATAAATTATTTTAATAATTGTTTGGCAGATTAAAAATGTTTACGTATATTTGCACCAAAATATAAGAATATTTATTTTTAATATGAATGATAGAGTTAATATTTTATTAATTGTATAATAAAAAAACGTCAATTTATGATTGCAATCTACAAAAAACAAGTCTTTTTAGGACAATGTTGGAAAATCTTAGGGGTGCTGCTTTGCATTTTTGTGATTTTTTCTAACGCTTATGCTCAGAAGGTAATAAAAGGTAAAGTCACTGATAATAAAGGTGAGGCTTTGTTAGGCGTTTCCGTATTATTAACAGGAAGTTCAGCCGGTACTACTACCAATGTAGATGGGATTTACGAACTTTCTGTCCCTTCCGATAAATCGGTTGTTGAATTTTCTTACTTGGGTTATATAAAGCAAAGTATAGTAACTACTCAGGTCAAATATGCAAATATTTTTCGGCTCATCGGTAAATGTAGCGCAATCCCAATCCGGAACGGATTAGATATTGGTAGCCCGATGTGAAACGTCGGGGGAATT
>Ga0209629_10000675_pt1 | contig 19338 bp, 16 predicted proteins | sample TergutCu122P5_FD_187286 | JGI IMG/M metagenome (GOLD analysis project Ga0209629, IMG submission 187286) | Cubitermes ugandensis P5 segment gut microbial communities from Kakamega Forest, Kenya - Cu122 P5 (SPAdes) (version 2) | ecosystem: Host-associated > Arthropoda: Insects > Digestive system...
ACGAGCATTCGCGAGCGGCCAAGGGCGGTGTCGGTGGCGACAAGGTGGCGGGAAACTACGCGGCCTCGTTCTACACCCAGGAAATAGCCCAGAAGGCCGGGTATACCCAGGTACTGTGGCTCGACGCCTGCGAACACCGCTACTGTGAGGAAGTCGGCACCTCGAACATCTTTTTCGTCATCGGCGATGAACTGGTGACGCCGCCGCTCGACGGCACCATCCTGCCCGGCATCACGCGGGATTCGGTAATCAAGCTGGCGGAGAGCTGGGGCGTGCGTGTCGCCGAGCGGCGCATCACCATCGACGAGGTGTTCGCGGCCAGCAGAAACGGCAAGCTGAAAGAGGCCTTTGCCTCTGGCACCGCTGCCGTCATCTCCCCGGTCGGCGAGTTTGCCTTCAAGGGCGAGACCTATCCGGTCAATAACGGCAAAGTCGGCGAGCTGGCGCAGCGTTTGTACGACGAATTGCAGGCCATCCAGCATGGCCGCGCCGCCGACCCCTTCAATTGGGTGGTTCGCGTCGGCTGAGAAATTCCTATCATTCTTCTTTGCCGGGGCATCTTTGCCGATGCGGGTGCCCCGGCAAAAGCGTTTCGCCTGCTCCGCCGCCCGGCGGAAAAAAAATCATGGGCCCGCCTTGATTTTTGTTTTCCCCTTCCTATAGTTTGGCCTACCTTTGAAACGAAGCCCGTTTCCATGGGCTGCGCCGCGGGTTTTGAGGCCGATTTTCCCTTTCGTCCGGCCCGCGGACAAATAAAAACCCACATCCATTTTCAGCAGGAGGAAGTAATGAAGATTCAGCCGCTCAATGATCGCATTCTGGTCAAACGACTGGAGGAAGAAGAAAAAACCGCCGGCGGGATTATCATCCCCGACAGCGCCAAAGAGAAACCGGCCGAGGGCAAAGTGATTGCCGCCGGTCCCGGCAAACTCAACGACAAGGGCGAGCGGGTCGCGCTTCAGGTGAAGGCGGGCGACCGGGTGCTGTTCTCGAAATACGGCGGCACCGAGGTGAAAATTGATGGCGAAAACTATCTGATTATGCGCGAGGACGATGTTCTCGGCGTGGTATGCTGATCGAAACTGGCGTGAAAATCGTTCTTTTTTAGGTCTTTTTCATAAAGGAGAAAAAAAATGGCAGGAAAAGATATAAAATATGGGGTGAAAGCCCGTGAATCCATTCTCATCGGCGTCAACACCCTGGCCGATGCCGTCAAGGTGACGCTTGGTCCGAAAGGCCGCAACGTGCTGATCGAAAAATCCTTCGGCGCCCCGACCATCACCAAAGACGGCGTTACCGTCGCCAAAGAAATCGAGCTGACCGACAAGTTCGAGAACATGGGCGCACAGATGGTCAAAGAGGTTGCCTCGAAGACCTCCGATGTCGCCGGTGACGGCACCACCACCGCCACCGTTCTGGCCCAGGCCATCTACACCGAGGGCGCCAAGCTGGTCGCTGCCGGCGGCAATCCGATGGAAATCAAACGCGGCATCGACAAAGGCGTCGATGTCGTCATCGCCGAGTTGAAGAAAATTTCCACTCCGACCAAGGAGCAGAAAGAAATCGCCCAGGTCGGCACCATTTCGGCCAACAGCGACGAGACCATCGGCAAAATCATCGCCGAGGCCATGGACAAGGTCGGCAAAGAGGGCGTCATCACCGTCGAAGAAGCCAAATCCATGGACACCAGCCTCGATGTCGTCGAGGGTATGCAGTTCGACCGCGGCTATCTCTCGCCCTACTTCGTCACTGACCCCGACCGCATGGAAGTTTCCATGGATGATCCCTATATCCTCTTGGTCGAGAAGAAAATTTCCACCATGAAAGACCTGCTGCCGGTGCTCGAAGCGGTGGCGAAAATGGGACGCGGCCTGTTCATCGTCTCTGAAGATGTCGATGGCGAGGCGCTGGCCACTCTGGTCGTCAACAAGCTGCGCGGCACTTTGAACGTCGCGGCCGTCAAAGCCCCTGGTTTTGGCGACCGCCGGAAAGCGATGCTCGAAGATATCGCCATTCTCACCGGCGGCCAGGTCATCACCGAAGATCTCGGCATCAAACTGGAAAATGTCACGCTGAACGACCTCGGCACCTGCAAACGGGTGGTCGTCGATAAGGACAATACCACCATCGTCGATGGCGCCGGCGACAAGAAAAAACTCGAAGCCCGCGTCAAACAGATCCGCAACCAGATCGAAGACACCACCTCCGACTACGATCGCGAAAAGCTGCAAGAGCGTCTGGCCAAACTGATTGGCGGCGTTGCCGTCATCAATGTCGGCGCCGCCACCGAGATCGAGATGAAAGAGAAGAAGGCCCGTGTCGAAGACGCCCTGAACGCCACCCGCGCCGCCGTTGAAGAAGGCGTGGTGCCCGGCGGCGGCGTCGCCTACATCCGCTGCCTGCCGGCCCTGAGGGCGCTGCAACTCTCCGGTGAGCAGGCACTGGGTAAAAATATTTTGCTGCGCGCCCTGGAAGAGCCGGTGCGCCAGATCGCCTCGAACGCCGGCCGCGAAGGCTCGGTCATCGTCGAGCATGTCAAGACGCTCTCCGGCGCCCATGGTTTCAACGCCGCCAGCGAAGAGTATGAAGACCTGATCGCCGCCGGCGTCATCGACCCGGCCAAGGTCACGCGCACGGCGCTGCAGAACGCCGCTTCGGTTTCCGGGATGCTTCTGACTACCGAATGTGTCATCGCCGAGAAGCCGGAAGATAAGGCCGCGCCGGGTATGCCGCCGGGTGGTATGGGCGGCATGGGTGGCATGGGCGGCATGATGTAAATCCACATTGCCGGGGCGCGGCCATTGCGCCCCGTGTCACACTTTTGTGAGGGAAAAGGTAAAAGACTCCGGTTTTTTACCTTTTCCCATTTCTTGTCCTTGAAAGATGTGCCGCATTTAGGTATCATTTCTCTTTTGCCATAAAGGCGATGTAGCTCAGCTGGTTAGAGCATGCGGCTCATATCCGCAGTGTCCGGGGTTCAAGTCCCTGCATCGCCACCAAGAAAAATCAAGGGGTTACGGTTCATCGACCGTAATCCCTTTTCTTTTGTCTTGAAAAGATTCGCTTTACCCGATGAGCTTTCGGGCGATCGAAACATATATAATTAGCCAGGCAGCTTTCGCAGGCGGCTCGTAAAGAGAGGTTCCCCAACAACCGTACCGTGGTGTAAATTATGGAGATGTACGGGGCGCTCAGTAATGAGTGTCCCTATCGCGATTGTTGCCGCCGTCAAACTGGAGAGGAGAGAGTCAATAATGCGAAAGCGCGGACGACGCCAGCCTTCCCGTGTGGCGCGATTCCGATACAAGTTCAAAGCCCTGCGGTCGGTTACCATGGGTATTCTGGCCGTGGCCGTGGTCTTTGTCGCGGGGACGATCGCCTATATGCGCGTCGAAGGCTGGGGGCTTTTCGACAGCATGTATATGATGATCATCACCCTGGCCACCGTCGGCTATAATGAGGTGCATCCGCTCGACAGACCAGGCGAGGTGGTGACGGTTTTCGTTATCCTGTTCGGGGTGGGCACGTTCTTCTACCTGACTGGCGCCATCGTGCAACTGGTCATGGAGGGGCAACTGCAAAATCTTTTCGAGAGGCGCTGGATGCAGCATACCATTGACAAAATGCGGGGACACGTCATCGTTTGCGGGTTTGGCCGCATAGGCGCCGTGGTGGCGACTGAGCTCATGACCGAAGGCTGCGACGTGGTGGTGGTCGAGCGTTCCCCACAGTTGATCGAAGAATTGAAGCTTCAGAATATCCCGCATGTGGCGGGCGACGCGACCAAAGACGAGGCGCTCGAAGCGGCGGGCCTGCAACACGCCAAGTCACTCGTGTCGGCTCTGAGTGACGACGCGGCCAACGTGTATGTGACGCTGACCGCCCGGCAGTTGAACCCTGATATTTATATCGTGGCCCGCTCCGATGCTCCCGAACACTCCCAGCGTCTGACCCGGGCCGGGGCCAATCAGGTCCTTTTCCCGCATCGTTACGGCGGCATGAGAATGGCTCAGGCGGTGCTGAGGCCGACTGTGCTCGGTTTTCTCGAGTTGGCCATGCGCGGCGACACCGAAGATATTCAGGTGGAAGAGCTGACCCTTTCGCCCCAGTCGCCCGCGGCCGGCAAAGATTTAATTGGAGCGCAGTTGCGACAGCGCTTCAACGTTATTGTCATTGGCATCAAAAAAGCGGATGGCAAGCTCTTATTCAACCCCCAGCCCCAGGCCCTAATGGAGGCCGGAGATACGCTGATACTGATCGGCGGCAGGCAGAACATGGCCGACATGCACGCCGAATTGACACAACTATCAGATCACGTCTGAACTACGACAATGCCGCTCATCAAAAATACCTCGTCCACTGTCCTCAGCCCGCGCGGGGCGCGGGTTGTGCCGTGGCTGGTGGCGGTGGCCTTCTTCATGCAGATGCTCGACACGACCATCTTGAACACGGCGCTGCCGGGGATGGCGCGGGCTTTGGGTGTTTCCGCCTTCAGGATGCACTCGGTGATCATCTCCTACATGCTGATGACGGCGGTGCTGATTCCGGCCTCCGGCTGGCTGGCCGACCGTTGGGGCACGCGGCGGACCTTTTGCCTCGGTATCGCCTTTTTCACCTTCGGCTCCGGCCTCTGCGCTTTTTCCCAGACCTTGGAATTCCTGGTGTTCGCCCGCGCCGTCCAGGGTATCGGCGGCGCCTTGATGACGCCGGTCGGGCGGCTCATCATCCTGAAAGCCTATCCTCGCGCCGAATTCGTGCGCCTGCTCAGTTTCGTCACCCTGCCCGGTCTGATCGGGCCGCTGCTTGGCCCGGTCACCGGCGGCTTTTTCGTGCAATACATCTCCTGGCATTGGATATTTCTCATCAACCTGCCGGTCGGACTGCTTGGCCTGATCTTCTCGCTGATCTTCATCCCGGAGATGGTCAACAAGGAAGTTGGGCGTTTCGATGTCGTCGGCTTTTTCCTCTTCAGCGCCTCGATGGTCCTGATTTCCATGGCCATGGAGGGTTTCGGCGAACTGCATCTGCCCCGTGTCGAGGCGACCTCATTGGCCATCGGCGGGTTGCTCCTCATGTGCGTCTACTGGCTGCGCGGCAGCCAAACCACACAGACGCTCTTCAGCCCGCGCCTGTTCGCCAGCAAGAGCTTTGCCATCGGCATCACCGGCAACCTCTTCGCCCGGCTGTCGTCGGGGGCGGTGCCTTTCTTGAACCCTTTGTTTCTGCAACTGGGCCTGGGATTTTCGCCGCTCCGCTCCGGCCTGTTCATGATGCCGGTGGCCCTGGGCGCCCTCGTCTCGAAAGAAATCGTCCCCACCCTGGTCGATAAACTGGGCTTTCGCACGGTTCTGACCGTCAACACCATGCTGCTCGGCGGCGTCATCTCTTCGTTTTCGCTGGTGACGCCGGCAACTCCGCCCATCCTGCAACTGCTGCTTTTGGCCTGCCTCGGCACGGTCAACTCGACGCAGTTCATGTCCATGAACAGCTTCACTTTGATCGAATTGCCGCAGGGAGATGCGGCAAGCGGCAACAGCCTCTTGGCTGTCACCCAGCAGATTTCCATGAGTATGGGCGTCACCATCGCCGCCACACTGCTCGGCGGCTTCACCGCCTACTATGCCGGCACGACGCCAGCCAAGGGAGAAACTTTGCTGACGATTTTTCACGCCACCTTCATTGCCGTCGGCCTCTTGGCCCTGGTTTCCACCTGCATCTTCTCCCAGGCCAATTCGCAACTGGGGAAAAAACTCTCACGAGCCGCATGAAAAAAATTCAGGTCATCTATTATTCCCAGAGCGGCCAGTTGCGCTCGGTCATCGAATCGTTCTGCCGGCCGTTGGCGGCAAACAGTCAGGTGGATCTCATTTTGACGCCGATTGAACCAGCCATCCCCTTTCCTTATCCATGGCGGTTTTATGAGTTTTTCGATACCATGGCCGAAGCGGTTCTTGATCGCGGTTGTGCCATCCTGCCGGTAAGCGTGGCCACGGATGCCGATCTGGTGATTTTAGCTTACACGGTCTGGTTTCTGTCGCCATCTTTGCCGGTCGCGGCTTTTCTCAACTCAGAGGCGGCGAAGGCCCTGGCCGGTAAACCGGTGATAACGCTTGTCGCCTGCCGCGATATGTGGCTAATGGCCCAGGAACGGGTTAAAGAGAAGCTCGCGGCCTTGGGGGCCAGGCATGTGGATAACGTCGTTTTGACCGATCAGGGCAAGTCGCTGCACTCATTTGTCACGACGCCGCGATGGCTGTTCACGGGTAAAAAAAACGCCTTCTGGTTTTTTCCACCCGCCGGCGTCGCGGCGACGGAAATCGCGGCAACGGCCCGTTTCGGCGAGCGGCTGGCGGCGGCCTTGGCAAACGATGAGGAAAAGGGCGATGGGCCGCTTTTGGCCGGCCTCGGCGCGGTTCATGTCGTCGACAAACTGATCGCCTCGGAAAAAATCGCCGTAAAAAGTTTTCGTCTGTGGAGCCGCCTGATGGCCTGGGCCGGGCCGCCCGGCAGTTTGGCCAGACGGACGGTAATTAGCGTGTACATCCTTTTTTTACTACTTATGATCGTTACCTTCGTGCCGATAAATCTTGTCAAAAACGCCGTTACCCGTCGCCGCCATCCGGAAAAAACGCGGGCCGAGCGCCGCTACTATCAAGCGCCGAGCGGGGAATAGGGCCATGGCCAGAGACGTCTACATCAGAGCGCTTTCCGCCTTTCTGCCCGGCGCCCCGGTCGATAACGAAAACATCGAAAAAGTGCTGGGCATGGCCTGTGACAAGCCGTCGCGGGCGAAAAAAATCGTGCTGAAAAGTAACGGCATCAAAACCCGGCACTACGCCATCGACCGGCAAACCAGGCGGCCGACCCATGACAATACCGCTTTAACCTGCGAGGCCATCTCCGGCCTGCGCCGTTTCGGACTAAAGCTCGATGATATTGGCCTCTTGGCCTGCGGCACGACCATGCCCGACCAAATGATGCCAAACCACGCCGTAATGGTGCATGGGGCGCTGAAAAACCCGGCCTGTGAGGTGCTTTCGACGGCGGGGATTTGCCTGTCCGGGGTCATGGCCATGAAATACGCATGGCTGGCCATTGCCGCCGGCGATCAAGACAGCGCCGTCGCCACCGGCAGCGAAAACTCTTCGGCGATATTGCGCGGTGAATTTTTTCAGCCGGAAAGCGAGAGGCGGACTGAACAAATACCAGCCTGCCAAGAGTTACAATTTTCCGCCGACTTCCTGCGCTGGATGCTCAGTGACGGCGCCGGCGCCGCCTGGCTTGCGGCGAGGCCGAATACCGACCGGCTGTCACTGAAAATCGACTGGATCGAACAGCGATCCTACGCCCATGAGATGCCGCCCTGCATGTACGCCGGCGGCGATATCGAAGACGGAACGCTCAAGGGCTGGCGCGCCTACAGCCCGGCCGACTGGGCCACGAAAAACATCTTCAGCGTCAAACAGGATGTCAAACTCCTGAACGACCACATCGTACCGGTGGCCGTGCAAAGACAGCTCGTCGAATTACTGAAAAAAAAGCGTTTCCAGCCGGAAGAGATAGATTATTTCCTGCCCCATTACAGTTCCGAATTTTTCCGCGACCGGCTCTATCAGGGCATGAAGGCCGTCGGCTGCGACATCGCCATGGAGAAATGGTTCACCAACCTGATCTATAAAGGCAATACTGGATCCGCCTCGATTTATATCATTTTAGAAGAACTTTTCAATGGCGCCAGGCTCAAGGCCGGCGACAAGCTGCTCTGCTATGTCCCGGAAAGCGGCCGCTTTTCCAGCGCCTTCATGCTAATGACCGTGGTCTGATGAAGAGGAGCGACGTGCCCCAGGATCAGACCCCGTTTTTTGCCGGGCGCAAGAAGGCCGTCTACGCCCTGAACGAGGATGGCGACTATCTTTTGGTTGCCACCAGCGGCTGGGAGGTCGAGGAAACCGTGACCCGGCAGGCCCTCGATGAACTGGCGCGGCAACGGCGGGAGGCGCTTCTCGCTCACCGCGCCGGCCGGCTTTCACCCCTGCCCTACCATATGTATGACAAAAAAATGGATGTTGCGACCTTGGCGCGGGAAAGCGGCCTTTGCCAATGGCGGGTCAGGCGGCATTTCAAGCCTGACGTTTTTAAGAAACTTTCGACGAAAATTCTCACCACCTATGCCGAGGTGTTGGGCCTGACGCTTTCCGAACTGCAAAACATCGACGATGCCCGTGATTAACCCCTACGTCCACCGCCAGGCCGCCCACTGTGAATCCGGCGTCGTCCGCGCCCTGCTCGCTCAAAACGGGCTGCCGCTTTCCGAGCCGATGGTCTTCGGCTTGTCGCGCTCGCTGACCTTCGTCCATCTGCCGCTCGTAAAAATCGGCGGCCTGCCGCTCACCTCCTACCGCATGCCGCCGAAATCGGTGATAAACGGCATCGCCAAGGTCTTATCCATCCGCTTTGCCACGAAAAAATTCCGCGATCCGCAGCAAGGTATGGAGTACCTCGATGCGCTGCTTGCGGCCGGAAAAATCGTCGGCCTCCAGACCTCGGTTTTCTGGCTGCCCTATTTCCCAGACGAGATGCGTTTTCATTTCAACGCCCACAACCTCATCGTCTATGGCCGCGACGGAAATGATTATTTGATCGGCGATCCGGTCTTCGACACCCCCAACCGCTGCGACGCCCTCTCGCTGAAAAAGGCGCGTTTCATCAAAGGAATGCTGGCGCCGAAGGGCTTTCTCTACTTCCCCGACCAGTTGCCGGTGGAACGCGACCTGACAAAACTTATCTGGCCGGCACTAAAGGCCACGGCCAGGATGATGGCGAAAAACCCCTTACCGTTTATCGGTTATAAAGGGATAGGTTTTCTTGCCCGCCGCATCGAAAAACTGGCGCGGCAGGACGCGAAATACGCCCGCCTTTTTCTTGGCAATATCATCCGGATGCAGGAAGAAATCGGCACCGGCGGCGCCGGTTTCCGCTTTCTCTACGCCTCATTTTTGCAGGAAAGCGCCACCTTGCTGAACGAGCCTTTTTTGCGCGAGGCTTCGGCGAGAATGACCGACATCGGCGACGAATGGCGCGAGTTCGCCCTGCTCATCGCCCGCTTCATCAGAAATCACCGGGCAGCGGCCTCGCTTGAAGAGATTGCCGCAAAACTCACACTCATCGCCCAGATGGAGCGGACGCTTTTTGCTGACATCGGGAGTTTCGCGTGATTGTCATCGAGGGCTTACGCAAATCCTACGGCGCGGCGAAGACGCCGGCGCTCGATGGCGTATCGCTCACCTTCGCCGATGGCCTGGTCACGGGATTACTTGGCGCCAACGGCGCCGGCAAGACGACGCTGCTATCGATTCTCGCCACCCAACTCGCTTACGACAGCGGCCAGGTTTCCGTCTACGGCCTGCCACTTGTGGGCCAAACAAAAAAGATTCGTGCCATGCTCGCCGCCATCCCGCAGGAACTGGCCTTTTACGAGCGGCTGACGGTGGCGGAAAACCTGGATTTTTTCGCGGCGATGCTGGGTCTGGGCGGCCGGCGCCGGGAACAGCTTGCCGAACGCCTCGCCTTCGCCATCGAAACCAATCGCCTGGGGCCGCTTTTATCCCAACGCGCCGCGACGCTTTCCGGCGGTGAGAAACGGCGGCTGAATATCGCCATCGGCCTGTTGGGCGAGCCGAAAATCATCCTCTTCGACGAGCCAACGGTCGGCCTCGACACGCGCATCCGCCTGGAACTGCTCGAAGCGATCCGCGCTCTGAAGCGGCCAGGCCGGATCATCGTCTACACCTCGCACTATCTCGATGAAATCGACAAACTGTGTGACGAGGCGGCCATCCTCCATGCCGGCAAAGTGATGGCCTTTTTCAATCAGGAAGAAATGCGGCGGGACGCGGGCGGCCTGGAAAAACGTTTTCTCGAAATAACGGAGCGGCCATGCTGATTCTGACGCGGCTCATGGCTCTGACGAAAAAGGAATTTTTGCTGGTGACGCGGGATGCGGGCGCCCTCCTGGCGCTCTTCGTCCTGCCCGCCATTTTTATCCTGATCATGAGTCTCGCCCTGCCCGATGGCAAGACGGCGGTAATCACCTATAAATTCAGCGGAGAGAAAAGTCAGGTCAATGACCGGTTGTCAGAGCTTCTGGCCGCGACAGGCCAGTTCCGAGAAGCGAAACCTCAAGAAAACGCGCAGTTTATAATAAGCCAGGAAAATGACAGCGGCTCCATCGCCGTCACCGTCGATTACCATGTCGAAGCCCAGACCCTGGCCCTGTTCCGCTCGCAATTGACCTTGGCCTTGCTGCGCCTGAAACTTGCGGCCTTACAGGAACAATTTGCCCCCCCCGGCCTCGATGCCGGCGCCGAACCGGTCACCTATAGCTGGAACGCCGCCCACCCCACCAGGCCGTCGCCGACGCAGCAGAGCGTGCCGTCGTGGATCATCTTCGCCATGTTTTTCATCGTCATTCCTCTGGCAAACGTCTTTGTCGCCGAGCGGCGGCGGAACACCCTGGCCAGACTGCGCGGCATGGATGTTGGTTTCGCCTTAATTCTGGCCGGCAAAATCCTGCCCTACTTTCTTATCAATCAATGCCAAACCGCGCTCATGCTCCTGACCGGCCTCTATCTGACACCCGTTTTCGGCGGTGAGGCGCTGGCCATCGCCGGTTCCTTGTCCGGCCTGGCCTTGATTTCGGCGGCGGTCAGCTTCAGCGCCATCGGCGTCGCCCTTTTCATTGCTACGCTGGCCGGTAGCAGCGAACAGGCCAGCACCCTGGGTGGCATCATAAACGTCCTGTTCGGGGCCATCGGCGGCGTCATGGTGCCAAAATTCCTCATGCCCGACTTCATGCAGCGCCTGGCAACGCTGTCACCGATGTCATGGGGACTCGACGGTTTCCTAAAAATTTTTGTCAACGGCGAAGGGGCGCGGGCGGTGGCCGGGGAGAGCGCTATGCTCTTCCTCTTCGGCCTGGCGGCCATGGCCATGGCAGTGGCGATTTCACGAAAACGATGGTGAGGCGATGAACAGTGAGGCGAGTTTGGAAACGCGGCTAAAGGAAATGGTTATCGAGGAATGTGGCCTCGACATCGAACCGGCGGCCATTGACGAGGATTGCGATCTGCTTTCACCGGACAGCGGTCTCGATCTCGACTCCATCGACGCCTTGCAGATTTCCATGGGCCTGCGACGGCGTTTTGGCCTGCGCATCGGCGACCCGAAGGAATTTCGCCGTCTCGCCTCGACGATCAAAAAAATGGCCGAATGCGTGCGGGCTTTGGCGAAGCAAAACGAGTGCAGCGGCTCAGACCCAATCTAACAGTTGTCCCCGTTTGATGGATTTTATTGTCCAATCAGTTGAGGGCACTATGAATATCGACAATACATTTTGGGGATACGGACTAACAGGCGGTTGACCATCCCGGTCTTGACAAGAAAGGCGGCTTTTTTTATATTCGCGCCTCATTGCGGGAATAACTCAGTGGTAGAGTGTCAGCTTCCCAAGCTGAAGGCCGCGAGTTCGAATCTCGTTTCCCGCTCCAGAAAAATCAAGCGGTTACAGCGATAAAGGCTGTAGCCGCTTTTTTCTTTCTCTGTGATTTGTAACCACATTGTAAGCAAATTTCGTCAATCCAATTCAACCTGAGAAGCTAATTACAGGAAAACCCGGTAATCGGTGTTCAACACCGCCGCCAGCTTTTTGGCGTTTTCCTTGCCGATGGAACGTTTGCCGTTCTCCATTTCGCTGATGTGCCGCTGCGGGATGCCGGATTTCTCGCACAATTGGCGCTGAGTCAGTCCTTCCCGGTGCCTGGCTCCCACGAGGTAGGTGCCTTGTTCGTTCTCCCGCAAGCCGGGGAAAGCGTCTTTCCAGGAGAGGGCGCCGCCATCACCGACATTGACAAAGCCCATATCGCGCAGGGTATTGATAGCGTCGTGACGTTTATTTTCTGGCCCCTTGAATCTGAGTTCGATTTCAGTAAGGGGCTTTTTCGTGGGTTCCAGCATAGATCACCTCAACCAGTCTTATTTCCTTATCTATCACTTGCCAAACAGCAACATAGGTGGGCTTCCCTTTCTTCAAGTGGCAATGATGTAGGTCTTTGCCAAGTTTGCCGTAATTCGCCCAATTACCTCTTGCCGGGCCAGACAATTCAATTTCTCGCAGCAGCAAAGCAAGGTTCGTCCGTACCATGGCCGGAAGCTTGGCTATGCTCTTCCGAACCTTCGAGTGAAGAGTGACATTCCAATCCATATATTATACCATTTTAAGGTATCAAAAACAAGATGGCGGTTTACTTCTTGCCGCCAACCGCTACCAGTCGCACTGGGCGGGCTGTTCATCTGGTACGGATAGACCGGCTTGCTCAAGAATCCACTCTTCGAGTTTCACATGCCATTTGCGCAACAAATCCAATGGCCGGACTCGGTAATGGCATTCCGCCGTCGCGCTTGGCTTGTGTCCCATGACCTGAGCAACAATTCCGGCAGGCATTTCGAGCCATTCCGCTAGTGAACCGGAAGAGCGTCGTAACCCATGCAGGGTCAAATCTTCAATACCCGCGACGAGCAGGCATTTATTATGAGCCTTCCTTGGTTCCTGGATACGGCCAGAAGTGGCGGTCGGGGAGGAGAATACCACTTCTCCTTGTCGTCGCAAGAAGCGTCTGTGGCAAAACGACACAGGCGCGGCAAAACACTCCCAGAAATTCTTTTTTTGCCCGGAAAATGAGGCGTTTCGCCGCATCCTTTTTGTATTTCATCTTTAACTACATGATAATATTAAATAAAAAAAACGGCATAGCTTTTGCTTTAGACGCTATATACCGGGATAGGAAATGGTTCATGTTCCGGTCGTGCAATACAGCGCAACTTTTTACTACAGGAGGTTTATATGGCTCGTATCGAACAGGTTTTTGGATTTTTTATGCCTTCCATCACCCTTATCGGTTATGGCGCGGCCAAAGAAATCCCTGCCCGCATCAAAGCGCTGGGCGCCAAAAAACCCCTGATCGTCACCGACCAGGGTATCGTCAAAAGCGGCATTCTTGCCACGGTGGAGGGCTATCTCAAAGAGCAAAAGATGGCCTACGCCGTTTATGCCGATACCGTCCCCAACCCCACGGATGAGAACGTGCATAAGGGTGTTGATGTCTACAAAAAGCATAACTGTGACGCGCTGATCACCCTGGGCGGCGGCAGCTCCCACGACTGCGGCAAGGGCATCGGTCTGGTGGTCGCCAATGGCGGCAAAATCCATGACTTTGAAGGCGTGGACAAATCCACCAAGCCCTTTGTCCCCTATCTGGCAGTGAACACCACCGCTGGTACGGCGTCGGAGATGACTCGTTTCTGCATTATCACCGACCTGTCCCGCCATGTGAAGATGGCTATTGTCGACTGGCGCTGTACCCCCAATATCGCCATCGACGACCCGGCGCTCATGCTGGGCATGCCACCGGCGCTGACCGCGGCCACCGGTATGGACGCCCTGACCCATGCAGTCGAGGCCTATGTGTCCACCGCTGCCACCCCGATGACCGATGCCAGCGCTGAAAAGTGCATCTGGCTGGTCGGCAAATACCTGCGCAAGGCGGTTGCCTTGGGCAGCGATGCCGAGGCCCGCGAAATGATGGCCCATGCCCAATATCTGGGCGGCATGGCCTTCAATAACGCCAGCCTCGGCTATGTGCATGCCATGGCGCACCAGTTGGGCGGCTTCTACGACCTGCCGCACGGCGAGTGCAACGCCATCCTGCTGCCCTATGTCTCCGAGTTCAATATCAACGCAAAAATGGAGCGTTTCGCCAAAATTGCCGAGTTGCTGGGCGAGTGCACCTGCGGCAAGAGTGAACGCGAGGCGGCCTATATGGCAATTGACGCCATCCGCAAGCTCTCGGCGGATGTCAGCATCCCCGCCGGCCTGAAAGCGCTTGGCAAGCGCTATGGCAAAAACGTACAGGAAAAAGATGTCGCGGTCATGACCGGCAATGCGCAGAAAGATGCCTGTATGCTCACCAACCCGCGTTCGGCGACCGATCCGCAGGTGACCGCACTGTATATGGCCGCCATGTGATTTTTACAGAAGCGGTTTGTGAAAGACCCCATTAACGTGGGAAAAAGGCCCTTCGGGAATTTGCCGCCTGAAGGGCCTTGCCGGGTAAGGATTTCCGGCGTGATAAAGCCGTCGCATTTTTGCGGCGGCTTGTTTTTGCAGGTACGTTTTATTATATTACGGCAGGCTTTTTGGCCGCCTGCGAGCCGCGCTTCGCGCTCCACGGCAAGAAAAGAGTGAAGGCGGGGGAAAAAATAGCAGGAGCCAGGTTTGACGATTCGTGTCACCAAATTTGCCATTCCGGAGATCCTCTTTGGCCGAGGAAGTGTGCAGCATCTCGTATCCTGCGCGCGCGGACTTGGGGCAAAGAACGTATTCCTGGTCAGTGACGCTGGCTTGGAAGAGGCGGGGTGGCTGAGCAAACTCAGGAAGATGATCCATGCGGCCGGGCTGGCTTGTGTCGAATTCTGCGATGTAACCGCCAATCCGCGCGATTTTCAGGTGCATAAGGGGGCGCAGCTTTACAGCTCCTCTGAGGCGGATGTCATCATCGCCCTGGGGGGTGGCAGTCCTATGGACGCCGCCAAGGGTATCGGCATTGTGGCCAGTAATGGGCGTACCATTGCCGACTATGAAGGGGCGAACCGCATCGAGCGGCCCCTGCCGCCCATGATCTTTCTCCCCACCACGGCTGGCAGTGGTTCGGACCTCTCACAGTTCTGCATCATCACCGACGTGCGGCGCAAGCTGAAGATGTCAATCATCAGCCGCTCGCTTGTCCCGAATATTTCCATTATCGATCCGGATTTTCTGGTAACCAAGAGCGTCTCCCTGATTGTGGATTCGGCCATTGACGCCCTGGCGCACGCCGTTGAATCGTTTGTCTCCATCGCCGCTTCGCCTTTTTCTGAAAACCAGGCCCGCCTCGCCCTCTGCCTTTGGCGCGATAACATTGACGAGGCCGCGAGAAACCGTTCCAGCACCGCCCTGGAAAATCTGAGCCTGGTGGGCGCGGCGGCGGCTATGTCGTTTAGCAACGCCGGCCTCGGCGTCGGTCATGCCTTGGCCCATGCCCTGGGGGGCCGTCTGGACCTCCGGCACGGCATGATGCATTCCATCCTGTTGCCCGCGGTTATGCGCTACAACAGAAGCCATTGCCTGCCCAAACTTCGCGAAGTGATGCACACCCTCTACCCAACCCGTGATTTCCATAACGAACAGGATCTCCTCGAGGGTGTTCACTCCTTAGAAAGGCATTTTGAGGACTTGGGCGTGCCTGTGCGGCTGCACTCGGTACTTCCTGATAAAGAATGTTTACCTGAAGTCTGTGAGGCCGCGGCCAACGATGTCTGCATGCTCACCAATCCGCGCCAAGCCACGGTCGAGGATCTGCTGGCTATCTGTAACGAGGCGTGGTGATGGCGGAAGAGCTGAAAGAAAATCTTGTTTACAGCATTCTTGGCATCAAACAGACCAAGCTAGGCTTTTTCCAGGAATGGCAGCGCAACCTACGGGCCCTTAAACTGGCCCATCAGGAATCCGAGCGCCAGCGCCTGGCTAATACCGCTATCCTGGAGGGTATTACCGATGTCATGATGGTGTTGGATAAGGACATGCGCATCCTTTCCGTCAACCGGGTGATGGAAAACCTCTTCCCCGGCCGGAACTGTGTGGGGGAATACTGCTACCGGCTCTTCGCCAACGCCGCCGGTCCCTGTCCGGAATGCCCGGCCTTTTCTTCGCTGCTGCGCCAGACCGTGAACCGGGGAAGCGCCATCTTTCAGATCGGCGGCGGAAACCGGCATTTTGACATGGTGGCCTCACCCCTGCCGGAACAACCCGGGAGCGGCAAGACTGTCCTGATGTTCAAACGTGATGTCACCAAGGAAAAGGCTTTGCAGGCGCAGATCTATCAGGCGGAGAAAATGGCTTCCATTGGAATGCTGGCCGCCGGCGTCGCCCATGAAATCAATAATCCCCTGACCGCCATCACCGGATTTGCCGAGGGTATCCGGCGCCGCATTCCCCAGCTCATGAAAAACGCCCCGCCCGAATTCGTGGCGGATCTGGAAGAATATTCCAGTATTATTCTGCAAGAATCCAGCCGCTGCCGCGACATCGTCCAGGCCCTGGTCAACTTCAGCCGGTCCCAGCCCTCGAAAAAAGCCGTGTGCCTGCCCGCCATGATTGAAGAAACCTTTTCACTTTTGCGGCACAGCATCAAGCAATTCAAGGGGATTGTCATCCGGCTGGAGCTGGACCGGGACATGCCCGATGTTTGGCTGGACGATACTCAGGTGCGCCAGGTGGTACTCAATCTGGTCACCAATGCCCTCGACGCGCTGACGATCAGTCCTAACGGAGAAGAAATCAAGGACCCGCAAGGGAGTATCGTTATCCGAACGATGCGGGAAACCGGCTCGGTGATCCTGCAGGTGGAGGACAGCGGCGCGGGCATCGAGCCTCGGCATCTGCGTATGGCCTTCGATCCTTTTTTTACCACCAAGGCCAAAGGGCTGGGCCTCGGGCTTACCATCTCCTATAGCGTGGTCAAGGCCCATGGCGGCGACATCAGACTGATGCGTACCCCCCAGGGAACAACGAAGGTCACGGTCAGCCTGCCGCTGCAGGACACTGACGTCGTTGTGCCAGTAAGTGAGGCTGTTGGGGACTAAAAGCTATTTTCTCCATTTTTGTAAGACCTTGAAACAACGGCAACGATAAACGTTTCATGCAATCCGACTATTATTCCATCCTGGTTGTGGATGATGAGGACTCCATCCGCCGCCTGTTGCAGAAAGAGCTGGCCTCGCCGCGCCGCCGTATCCATACCGCCGCCTCGGCCACCGAGGGTCTGCGCCTCTGCCACCAGGAGAGCTTCGAAGTTATTTTGCTGGATATCCGCCTGGATGACGGCAACGGCCTCGATCTGCTCCCCGATTTCCTCCGCCTTTTGCCCGACGCCAAGATCATTATGATTACCGGCTATGCCGACCTGGACGGCGCGGTCACGGCCATGCGCAATGGGGCCTATGACTTTGTGGCCAAGCCTTTCACCTTAAGCAAACTGGAGCTTATCGTCGAACGGGCCTTCGAACATACTTCCCTCGCCTGTGAAAACCGCAGCCTGCGTCTGGCCTCCGGCAACAAGGAGCATGCGCTTGTCGGCAACAGCCTGGCCATGCGCGACTTAGTTTTTCTGTTGAAAAAGGTGGGGCCGACGGATGTCCCGGTGCTGATCACGGGGGAATCCGGCACCGGCAAGGATGTGGTGGCGGCGGAGATTCACCGGGCCAGCGCCCGCCGCACCCGGCCTTTTGTGGTGAAAAACTGCGCCGGTCTGCAGAAGGAGCTGGCGCGCAGCGAGTTGTTCGGTCATGTGAAAGGCTCGTTTACCAATGCGCTGGAGTCCACCGAGGGCTTGATGACCTTTGCCAACCGGGGTACGCTTTTTTTGGATGAGGTGGGCGAACTACCCCTCGAGGTGCAAGCCCTGCTGTTGCGGGTGCTGGAAAACCAGCGTTACCGCCGGGTGGGTGAAAAGGACGAGCGCAACGCCAATGTGCGTTTTCTCTTCGCCACGAATCGCAATCTGGCCGACGAGGTGCAGCGGGGCAATTTCCATGAAGCCCTGTACCACCGCATCAATGTCTTTCAGATCAGCCTGCCCGCCTTGAAAGAACGGCGGGAGGACATCCCCCTGCTGGTAGCCCACTTTCTTGCCCAGCTCGGCGGGGACAGGGCGCGTTACAGCATCTCTCCCGAGGCCATGAATTGTCTGATGCATTATCATTGGCCGGGTAATGTCCGGGAATTGCGCAATGTCATTGAACGTGGCCTGATCCTGGCTGAAAACAATATTATTTCCGAAAAAACCCTGCCCCGTGACCTGGTGGAGTCCGTAGCGGGATCTGTATCGCGCCCCGCCCCATCTTTGGCGCCGGCAACGACACCATCCGATGGGAGAAAAAAGCTGCTGCCCGCTTCCAGGAGAAAGATCGGCGGAGAATCCATGCTTCCTGGCGTTTCTCTGCTGCTGGACGATGTGGAGCGCGGTCATATTGCTCAGGTACTGGCCATGTTCGGCGGCAACAAGCAAAAGGTCGCCAAGGCCCTTGGCATAGCGCGTAAGACGTTATACCGGCGGCTGAAAACCATGGGGCTTGAATAAAAAGCGGATTGCATTTTTCCTAGAAACGGAAGAGAAAACATCCTTCTCGATTAGGTAGATCTGTGTAGCAAAGTGACACAGGAACGTTTGACTACACCGGTAAAACGCTTTTTGCCCAAAAAATGGGGCGGTTTGCCGCATCTTTTTTTCTACCTTCTTTAACGTATTAATAATGCTAAAAAAAATCCAGGCATAGCTTTTGCTTTGCTTTCCATACTTGATGGGCGCTGAAATTACGGTATGGATACCCGTTTATACGCATTTGGCAATCTCGTCAATTTTGCCGGAGGAGGATAATTTCCCTGAAAAACAGGAGGTGATTGGCAATACGAGGGTATTGTGCTAACTTTTCAAACAATCCGTTGTACTACTGCCGATCTTCGCTTCAGGATCGATACCGCCGACAAGTACCGGCGCAATGTCCCGAGGGAGCCCGGCGCCTCATTCTTACTATCTGGAGGATGAAATGGCTGATAAAATTTTGCGTGTCAACATGTCGGACCTGAGCACCAAGGTCGAAGCGGTACCGGCGGCATGGATGGGGCTTGGCGGCCGCGGTCTGACCTCGACCATCGTCGCGGCGGAAGTTGTTCCCACCTGCCACCCGCTCGGGAAGCATAACAAGCTGGTTTTTGCCCCCGGGCTTCTTTCCGGCACCGCCGCGGCCAACTCCGGCCGCCTTTCCTGCGGCGCTAAAAGTCCGTTGACCGGTACCATCAAAGAAGCGAACGCCGGCGGCACCTCGGCGCAGATGCTGGCCAAACTCGGCGTCAAGGCCCTGATTATCGAAGGGAAACCCGCCGACGACTCCGCCTGGTACAGCCTGCATATCGATGCGAACGGCGCGACCATCAAAAAAGAAACCGAAGTGATCGGCAAGGGCAACTTTGCCGTGGTCGAGGCGCTGAACAATCGCCTGGGGCCGAAAGTCGGCGTGATCAGCATCGGCCCGGCCGGCGAGATGCGCATGTCCGGGGCCAACATCTCGGTCAAAGATCCGGAAGGCCATGTACGTTCCCATGGCCGTGGCGGCCTTGGCGCGGTCATGGGCTCGAAGAAAATCAAGTTCATCTCGATCGAACCCACCGATCAAAAGGTGGAACTCGCC
>Ga0209629_10000676_pt1 | contig 19322 bp, 32 predicted proteins | sample TergutCu122P5_FD_187286 | JGI IMG/M metagenome (GOLD analysis project Ga0209629, IMG submission 187286) | Cubitermes ugandensis P5 segment gut microbial communities from Kakamega Forest, Kenya - Cu122 P5 (SPAdes) (version 2) | ecosystem: Host-associated > Arthropoda: Insects > Digestive system...
TGTTTTTGCCTTGCGAATAGTATATCGGCGGCTTAGTATTAAACTTTATACTACAATTTATGGAAAATAGCATAATGAAAAACTACACTATATAATGTAATAATAAATAAATAAAAAAAAAAAAAATAAAAACGCATTAGAGATCGTCGATTATCATTATTTAAGCATTACACACACATTCACACCTTATATAGTAGTAACACAAAATATATCCATATAATGGACAATATACCCTATCCTGGTATTTGCGCTATTCTATGCTATATTATCCATCTACTGGATATATATCCAAATTATGTATTACTATTTAATGGAAAATCAAATTTTGCATTTTTTTAACAAATTTGTATGCAATTTCTATATTTAGATGCAAATTCCATAAATGGAAATATCAATATTTAATTCAATATTGTGGGAAAATTAGTATAATATTGAATATTTGGATCAATATTGAAAAAATAACATTAAATTCAGTATATAGCAACAAATAGTAGAGATGGAAAGAAATGGCGGAATTCAGCCATTTTCCATATTTTACCAATTGTTCCAGCTTCATCCAGCGTCCCCTATATATTGCTATATTATACTAATACTGGAAATCCAGTATTTTTTGTTGTGTATTAATTGTATTAATTCACGTTAATTTTACCAATCGCTGGAAATCTTGCCAGATCCCGGTAATACGCCAAAAATTTCATCCATATGCTTCCAAATCCACCAAATCCTGCCGGGGTATTTTACATATTTTGGCAATTTTTTCCCATAATCCGCCAATTCAGCGCCTCATCTTTTTCCTCTCTATTCGTACAAATTTTCCGTATTATGCAATATTGGATGTAAAAGATCAAAATTGAGATACAAATTGAACTCAATATTATAAATTTCATTTCCTCTGATCTAGAGCCATTATATACCAAATATGGCTGTCTTGTCAAGGCATAACAGAATATCTTTTCTTATCTCTGCTTGTCCCTTCTTATCCCTTCCTATTCAGAGCAGTGAAGATTTTCCTTTAATGGTAAAAATATTTACCAATCTTTTCCACAATTTGCCAAATTATGGCAATTGTCGATGTTTGTCGTTTACATTTACAGTAAGAATCATGTCGAATTATAAATTAATCGTATGCTGACAAGCAAAGTTGAATAATAAAAAAATATAAAATTATATGGAATTTTATAAATTTGCATAAATTTATAACAAATATACTGTATTATCTATATATATTAACTTTTCAATTTTTATTACCACTTGGTTTGAGGCATTATAATACAATTTGTTGATCGGTTCTATCTTGAAATTTGTGAAAAGGTATTGTATACTGTTTTAAGGTAAAAGAATACGGCCAGCGCGCCAGTAAAGGTGATTAGGAGCAAGGGAAGCGAAGCATTTCTGCCAATAAAAATTGAACAGGACTGTAACCAAGTGATGCCTGATCACCTCTATCTGAAGACGCCAGTGAGTGTCGCGGGTAGGGTTTTCAGGCATTGTTTTTGCCGTAGAAAGCGAACATGAATCGAACGCAACCCGCCATCATATATTTATAGATCGAATGGCTAGTTGGATTTGAGACCAGCCCCTCGCCGAATCTGCCGAAAGTTGGGAGACGAAAACCATCTTGGGAAGAAAGTTTGATTTTAAGCTAATTGAACTGAACTAGCTCTTCCTTATATATACTTTAATAAGCAAGTGCGAGTTGAGCCGCATGAAGTGCTGGAAAGTTCAAAAAGAAAGGATTTTCTAATGGCAAGTGAATCGACTCCAGTTAGAGCAATAGTCGATATAAAAACCGGTAAAGTAACAGGCGAGATATATGAAGGCGATAGAATAGTCCGAAAAGAATCGCTTGAATATTACAATAAAACAATCAACATATCTGAAAACCACCAATATATTAAGTGGTTTAGAAGCACAATGAGCGGCCTTAGAGGAGAGAAACTATCATCTAATCAATGGCGGATTCTAATCACTGTTGTTGAATATTTTCAATATGATACTGGCCTTATTGCATATGCAAATGGGCTCTCTCTTAAAGTGGACGCTATATCTATGCTATCGGGTGTTCCATTAAGGTCTTGTTTTAGGGATATAGAAATATTGATAAGTAAAGAAATAATAGCAAAATCAAAAATAGGGCATGATATTAAGTTTTACATTAACCCGTTCCTTTTTTCAATTGGAAAGAGAGTAAGCAAAGCCTTGTATGATATGTTTGAAAATAGCAAGTGGCGCGGCATTTATTATGATATCACCAATCCGAGTAATTAAGAAATAGAGGGGCAGCCTGGCAAAAAAACGCCGATAAACGTTGATATTTCAACGTTTGTAGCACTTTTATAACTTGTCACCCATGACAGCAAGCCTTTTTTTTTGCCGCCACCCATGACAATTTCCTTACGCAAAACGCGATAATTAATGCAATATGCGTAATATTATGTTCCACTGCAAGGTGATGGGGTACATCCATACCAAATAATCAATAAGGAAGTTGAATTTTTATGATTGATGGGATAACGGTAAAATTTGGTGATGGCACAATCGCTGTCAACAGCAATTTTGGCGTGCTGCGGTTCATCTGGATTAAACCGCGGCAGGACATCGGGGCTAACCTAAAGGATGCCGCGTATGAAGGCATACGGACGCTTTCATTTGAGTATGACAATGATATGCTAAAACTAAGGGCAGACCTCGATAGACTGGCGGAACTGAACTACATAATCTTCTTTAGGGGCTACATGCTGAACTTCAAAAATTATAATGAAGCGTCGGTTCGGGTTATACGTAAAGCGGTGAATAATATTATATTGTATTTGGGGCCATTGTATGCGGCGTAGATATCATTGATTTTAAGGGATCTGAGTTCGCTATCGTTCTGGCCGATAACGAGATTTTGTCGCAAAACGCAATAAACGCGTCGAAAAATATTTATCTCTTTTCTGAAAGGGGATATGCCAAGGAACTCAAGATTCTGGAAGATGATATGGCATGGGAACAGTTTGGGAAGCTTATTGATGGTTACTTTAACATGAGGCAGGAATTAATATCCAGAGAGCGGATATTTAATGGTATAAAGGCTATTTACGCGCAGAATAAAGAGCTTGAAGCGCATGTGGCGAAAATTGAGTCTGACATGGCGCTTATAAAAGGTTGGCAAACGTCGCTTAATAAATCTTTTAAGCAGTTTTACTATTTGAATGCATTAACGCGCGGCATATCGGATTCGGTTGGCGTTATTAAAAATAGTTTATGTTGGCGCTCTGGTATACGGCACGACGTAGAAAAAGCTGCCAGGAAGAAGACAAAGGAAGAATATGATGGAATCTACAAGCGGACATTTAGTGCCTTGGAAAAAATCAAGAATATAAACCTTAAAACTATATTAAACAACATGCGGGCGGCGGACGGTACTGGTAAAAAGCTATCGGTGTTAGACGCAATAGAGGCTGAACCGGATCTTCGGGATTGTTACGCCGACATTGTTAAGAAACTCAGCCCATGTGAGTGATTGGGGTAATAGATCTTTATGACAAGCTGTGGTGGTTCACATCCTTCCAAGTGTCTATGACAAGCTGTGGTGGTTCACCTGTCCCAAGTGACTATGGTAATCTAGGTTGATTCACCTGTTCCCACGCATCCGAAGGGAACGGGGTTGGGATTGCGAGCTTGACTTTGCCATTGCCGGAGCGCAGGACAAGCATGGCTATTATAAATAATGTAATTAATAAAGCGAAAAGGGATGATAACAAATTTCTCACGGAAAATCACCTCCATTTAGTAATGTAACATATTTCGTGTTACAATGCAAATTTTCATGTTATTACTTAGCAGCCATTAATTGTAAGTGCTGATAGGAGAGATATTTGTGGATAGTATTCAAATTAAGACAGATAAATCGGTAATGATGGACATTAACAAACTCAAACCTCATCCGAAAAACCTTGAGATTTATGGCAAGGAAAGCGTTGCCGACTTGGTTGAAAACATCAAGAAGTATGGATTATATGATGCTCTCCGTATAACTGATAAAAATTTAGTTATATCGGGGCACCGGCGTTTAAGGGCTTGTATTGAACTTGGTATGATTGAAGTGCCGGTTGTTATTGAGCATTATGATAATCCAGAAGATGAAGTTGATGCTCTTGTAAATCTTAATCTCGCAAGAGTCAAGACAAATGAGCAGTTAGGCAGAGAAGCAAAGGCATTGATTGATGTTGAGCAAATAAAGGCAAAAAGGCGAAAGGAAGTAGGGATTAGCCAATCACATCTTAGGGCCGATCGGCCACAAGGTGTGGCAGAAGAGAAAGGCAGAGTTAGGGATATCGTAGCTCAGAAGCTAGACTTTACTTCAGGCAGACAGGTTGAGAGAACTATCGAAGCTGTAAAGAAAATTGATGATCTCGAATCTGATGGCAAGAGTGATTTAGCTGATATTGTGAGAGGCCAACTCAATAATAAAAGCATTAAGGCCGGTGCTGAAGCTACAAAAGTAATTGATCGCTTAGAAGTTATTGAAGGTGGCAAGGTTAAGTCGCAAAACCCAAGTGACAAATCCGGCGCAATTGATGTTGATGACTTAAAATCAGGGAAGCGAACTGTTGCGAGCCTTTTTGTCAAACCAAAAGAAGTAGCAACTCAAGTCTGTATTGATTGTCACGAAACTTTTCCTTTGGACGAATTCGAAAAAGATGAAAAGCGTTGCAAAAAGTGCCTTAAGATATTTCTCGCTAGTATAACTAAAGGTAACGAGGAATGGAAAGCGCAAGAACCAGTTAAGGCAAATTTATTTGAAACGGTATATCTTAATATTTCGGGCGCTACTAAGCAAATCAATAGCATACTTACGGATCTAAATATGGCGGATATGAATGTTGCCGATCACAAGCAGTTTCAAAGAACTATCGATGACACTGAACTATTATTTAAGAAGGCGCTTGAATTTAAGAATAGGTTATATGAAAGAATAGGAGAAGTCGCAAATGACGGGGGAGCAATTGAATCAGACAAATCGGGAACGTAAAATAATTGCGTTGGACAAGCTTGTATCGACTACGTTTCAAAAGAAAATCCGAAACAAGCTAGTTAATAGGATAGTAAATAATTTTAGGCCCGAATTATTTCATCCTATAGAAGTAGGCTATATCGACGGCGCTTATATTGTGTGGGATGGTCAGCACAAACAAGCCGCGGCAAAAATAATGGGGTTGGAAGAAGTAGAGTGCATTGTCAGTTATGGGCTAACAATGGAGGATTTGGCGGCATTGTTTTTGCTGGCAAATGACAAGGAGTCTCGTTCTCAGACTACAGCGTATGAGAAATATAAGGCTTCGATCGTTGCGAATCAAACCGTAAACAAATCCGTTGAGATAAGCCAATCTGTTAAGGGCATATTGGATAAATACGAAATTAAAATATCCAATACAGGTAAAGTGGCTAAAAACGGTAAAGAAGATACAGTTTATTGCTCGGAAACGTTGTTTAAGATTGCCAATGAGCGAGGTGAGCAGAACTTAGATGACACTTTGTACATATTGAAAAACGGCTTTCACGTCGGAACCGGCGCTTTCAGTTCGGCTTTGATACAAGGCATGTCTAATCTGCTATATGAATCCGCGTTGCAGGGTAAATCAATCAGCGTTAATCGAATGGTAAACGTATTAAAAGTCACATCGGTGGCAGAGCTTCAGAATGATGCCAAAGGAATGAAAATACTGACGATTCCCAATAGGTACAAACGCTGCTTTGGGCTTCTCTATAATAAGGGATTAATTAAAGTAAGCAGAATCCCTGAGAGCATACTTTACGCGGTTTAATATGAAAGCTGGGCGTATCGGCTATACGGCGTGATTTATTTTAGGAGCGACAGTTATGATAGAATCCAAAGAAGAAAAAACGATAGTGTGCCCGTTGCTTACGGCGGCCTATGCTGAACAAGAAGAATGCATGGATAAATGCGCTTGGATAACCAATGTTAATGGTATTTCATATTGTTCTATTCCGATTATTGCTAAATCACTATATAAAATGCAATTACAAGAGTTTATAGATAATTTTTTAAGGGGATTATAAATGATCGACGATAAACACATTTGCCCGCTGTCTATGTTGAAGGGCGGAGAGCCAAAGAAATGCTTGAAAGAAAGCTGTTCGTGGTGGATGTTAAAGGATAGGAATTGCGCGTTTGTGGTGGGCGCCAGGGCGTTGCGAAATTTTGATGAGGAAGGTATAAGTATGTTGACTCGTGAGACGAGGGGGTATTTTATATGAACCTGCTTAAATTTTATCATCTTGCCAAGGGTGAAATAGAATTTCTGCCAGAATACGCGGATCTTAGCAACGTCAGTGTACTTATCAACCAGAATGATCAGTGGGGCCACGCGAAGGACAATCCGGCTATTGGCATAAAGGATGTTTATTTGGACTTAGACTGGGAACGGTTGATACTGCGCATTGTGCCTGAAGAAAAGCTGATTAGGTTTAGCAATACTTTAAGCAATGAAATGCCAATGCGTTGTCAGCGTGTTGTCGGAATGTATTCGTACTGGTGCCCTAAATGTGAGCATAAAGTGCGCCTTAGCGATTTTTACTGCCGTTGCTGCGGACAAAAGTTAGGTGTTCCAAAAGAAGACGATATTAACTCACATGAGAAATAACGGGAAGGAATGCTCCTAATGCCTATGATAAAAATTGAAAGGGATGATACCGACCTATGAATGTCAATACTGGCCGTTTGATTACAACTTACATATCTAATGTTAAGAATATTGAGAAGGAAGATTTCTTTCAAGATGCGATAAAACTTTATATTGCCAGGGGACTGCAAGGATTTGAGGCAATAAAATGCAAAGGGTTTAAGCATATTATAGAACTTGCGCCCAAGCAGAGCCTTCTTAATAAATATAAAAATGGTTCTATTATATGGGATGAATATGTGCTGATTTTCCGCATGAATATGTTAAACGAAGACACTATTGGCACGCTGAGTTTAGTTAAGATGCGGCTAGACGAAGGTAAGGACGTAATACTATGCTGTTATGAAAAAGACTACCGTAAGTGTCACCGCTTTATATTGAGCAATTACTTCGCGGAGCTTGGCTATGAATGCGGGGAATATTGTGGTTAATAGCGCGCTTGGATTATATAGGGCTATATTAGACAAAATGTGTGAGCTTTATAATGAATGTGATCCAGATAAAGAGCCAACCGAAAATGACTATCTTCAAATGGGCAAATGTGTTTGGGACTATCTATTAGACGATCAAGAGATTGGAAAGTGGGAAAACCTATAGAAACGGTCTATGAGCATTTAGCTGGAGAAAAGTATTTTCTTGTTTCGGCCGAGGAAAGATGGAGCATTAATATGATACGCCGGCTGAAAGAGAAATATCCTGATGAAGTAGAGATTAGGAATGTTAATAAAGACGGGAGTTTGACGGCGAGATTGCCCATTGATTGGATGCGCGTTGTTCCTAAGAAAAAATACTCAGATGAACAATTAGCGGCCATGGGGGAGCGAATGAAAAGCATTAGAGAGAACTCCTAGTAGTGCTTGGATATTTTCATAAAATTGAAGCAAAATGAATGTCGGTGTACAATTTTCAATGCCAACATTCAAAAGGATATATTGCGGTTTAAATTCAAGTAGTAGAAAGAGATGGTATTACATGAGTGAGAAAGAGATCTGCTTCGATTGCGCTTGTTACTATTGTTTAAATGTCCTGTGTTTCCGCAAAACTTGTATCGGGTGCGGAAACGGCGACAATAAGATTAAAGACAAAGCCGAATGCTCTGATTTTGAGGATGATTTATGCGAGTAATTATTGCCGGTGGCCGAAAGTTCAATGATTATAATCTACTCAAAGAAAAATGCGATCACTATTTGCTAAACGCGAAGGAAATAGAGATTGTCAGTGGAACCGCTTACGGCGCGGATAAACTTGGGGAACTGTACGCTGAGGAGCGCGGATATCCAATAAAGAGGTTCCCAGCTGATTGGGATAAATACGGAAAAGGCGCCGGATACATACGCAACGCGCGGATGGCTGAATACGCGGATTATTTAATCCTGTTCTGGGACGGCATGAGCAGAGGCAGCAAGAATATGTATGATATAGCCAAAAAAAAAGGATTAGAAGTAAAGGTGGTAAAGTATGATCCGCGTTGAGAGCGCGACATTTGAAAGCGAATTAACTGAATTGATAAATCGCTACAGCATAGAAAACGAAAGCGATACGCCGGATTTTATTCTGGCAAATTATATTCTTGACTGCTTAAATGCTTTTAAGATAGCCATTCATGGGCGTGACGCGTGGTACAGGTTTAACCCGTGGGGCAAAGGGGGTGAAAATAAATAATGTACGTTGTTACAAGAGGAGGTTATAAACTCCCGGTGGACGATAGCTCCATCCCAGAAGATGCGTGGCGGCAGTGCGCGGAAACGGTTGGTTTATATGAGGACGGCACTACCTTAAAGGATATATGGATTCTGCAACTTCAAAAACAGCTAAATCCTTTCACAAGGAACTATGAGTTTGAATTTGTAAAAGAATTAAGGTATGAGCATGAGCCAACTAAAGAAGAAATTCTTTGGGCTATGTCGGCTAATGGATTGTCTTTATATGATAGCGCGGTTGTTTATAAGGCATACGAACTCGATAGCGCATGGAGGGAAGACTAATAAATAGGTATTTAGACGGCATATACTTCCGTGTTAAGCGCGCCGGCGAATGGCAAAGGGTCTGTTTCAGCGATTTGGACGAAACAGAGGCCACGGAAATCTTGAAGGATAAGAACGCGGCATGGCTTAGGGATTTATGCTGGCTACTGGCATTAGTTATTAAAGATATCGGCGAACAATTGGACTTAAGAGGCGGTGTGATTGAGTGAAATGCCCATTTAGTAAAATTGTCACGTATTCGCGGCTTTTAGATGGCTGGTACTATTCCACGCGAGAGTTGGCTAATAGGGTTACTGAAGAATTTTATGAATGCGATTATGAAGAATGTGCCGCTTATGACAACGGGAAGTGCCTTATGGTGCATAATAAAGAATATCAAATGGGTGAGGAATGGATAAAAAAGAATGGATTGCTTCGCTGAGAGCGATGATAAAATGCTTTTGTATGTTTCACTTTATCCGCTATCCGTTATATCGGTGAGCAATTTGATTTGAGGGAAGGGATATGAGTACAACTTGTATAATTTGTAATAAAGAGCTTAAGTGGGGCGGCTTTGCTTATGATCAAAAAATGTGTATTGATTGTTTTCAAATAAATGTGGAAATGATGGTACATAATATCGCGGAATATTATCCTACGGGTATGCGTATTAGTGCGATGCAAGACATTAACATGATTATTCATATGTTTAATGTTATGGCTGAAACATATGGGCATTCAAACAGAATATTGAGGTGTTGTTAGTGGCGAAGTTGATACAGCCTGAAGATGTAAGAATCCTTATTAATAAACTAATTAATGATCATCGCATAGATTTTGACGATAGTTTAACTTTAATTTATTTTACGGAAGGCACGAAGCTGTTATTGAAAGAAAGAGAAGATAACAGAATACGCCTTCGGCAATATGAAAATCTGCGCAAACATTTTCAAAAACTCATAGATGAAGTATTAGGTAAAGATTACTATAACGAAGGCATGGATACATATAGATGTGATGAATTTTGTTGCCGCGATTTGAAAGATAAGATGTGTCGGCGCAATTGTATATTTAGGAGGAAAAATGAAAGGGACAGTCTGCATAGACTTTGATGGCGTAATTAATAGTTACCGGCACGGATGGCAAGGGGCCGCTGTAATAAACGACCCACCCGTTGATGGAATTGGCGAAGAAATAGCCCACATTAAGAAAGCTGGGTACAAGGTGATTATTCAATCAACGCGATGCGCTACTACAGGTGGCTTGCGGGCAGTTTCCTGTTATTTGGTTGACAATCATATTCCGTTTGATGACATCGTTATTGAGAAGCCGCCAGCGGTCGCGTACATAGATGATCGCGCAATACAATTCAATGGTGATCCTGATGGGTTGCTTGTGAAAATTGAGAATTTAAAACCTTGGTGGGAAGGTAATAAAGATAAAATATAGTAAGGATGTGATGGCAATAAGGAAACCTATTGAAAGGAGGTGATATTGATGTTAAACGCTAAGATTGAAAAGGATTTTTCGTACCATGCGCCTATAAACGATCAGCCTGAGATATATCAGGATCTGAGGGAAGCGGCGAAAGACATGGCGTATGAGATAGAGTCAGTTTGCCCTGACTGCGACGAAAAGAAAACGGCTTTCATGAAACTAAACGAAGTTGTGTTTTGGGCAAACGCGTCTATCGCGAGGTATGGATATGTAAAGTACGAAAACTCAGAAAAATTTCGCGCTGACAAGTTATGCGCATATTCAGAGGAGTTTCGTGCGGAAAAGTTGATTGACGAGTTTATTGAGGCGCAAGAAAAGGAGCAATAAAATGAAAGAAGATTTTATAAGGGAAGGAGTAATGAAGTGAAAGAAGATTTTATAAGAAAATTGGCAATGAAATGAAAGAAGATAGAGCAAGGGAAGGAGTAATGAAATGAAAGAAGATTTTACTAAAATCGTGTTTGTCATAGATCGGAGCGGTTCTATGGCATCCAAGATAAATGATGTTGTCGGCGGCTTTAACAGCTTCGTCGAAAAACAGAAAAAGGAACCCGGCACGGCTACGCTGACTACGGTTATATTTGATGACAAATATGAGATTTTGCATAACAATGTGCCGTTGAACGAGGTTAAGCCCATAACCCGTGAGGATGTCGCGGCGCGTGGTTCTACTGCCCTGCTGGATGCTGTGGGCAAGACAATAAATAGTGTTGGCGCCCAATTGCGGGATACGCCTGAAGCCGAGCGCCCGGCTAAAGTTATATTTATTATTCAAACGGACGGCTATGAGAATCAAAGCAGTGAATTCACCCAGCCTATGATTCAGGAGATGATTAAACATCAGAGTGAAAAGTATAACTGGCATTTCTTGTTCTTTGGTGAGAATATGGATGCGGCGCAGGTCGGCGGCGGTATTGGGATTAGCGCGGCAAATTCTTACGCCTATCGCAATACGAAAAGCATGTATAATGTTGTTACTAGCTGTGTAAGCGATATAAGGAATTCAACGGATTCGGCAAATGTCGTTAGTTCAAAAAACAGTAAAATTCAAACGGCGATATTAGCTGAATAACAGGAAGGATAAAATAATTTAGTGAGATTTATTAACAAAAGCATAGTAAAGAAATTTATTTTATGTTTAATTATTGCCGCGACATGTGTTTCAACTGGCTGCAAAAACAATGCTAGCAATGCGGTAAAGCCTATTGGGATTATAAGCGCGTTTGACGCTGAACTCCAATTATTGCTTGATAACGCGACAATCACAAAAAAAGAGACAATAGGCGGCGTGGAGTTCAATATTGGCAAGCTCGAAGGCAAAGACGTGGTTATGGCAATGGCTGGGGTCGGAAAGGTATTGTCCGCTTCAACAACCTCAACCATTATTAATAAGTACAACATAGGCTCATTGATATTTACTGGCATTGCGGGCGGCGTGGGCGACAACGTGAAAGTCCTGGATGTCGTTGTGGCGGATGACTTGATCCAGCATGATTACGGCACGGTTACTAATGACGGCTTTGTTTGGGCTGGGGACGCCGGTGTTGATCCGAAAACAGGGCTTATACCAGTAGACAAGGCTTTGAGCGACGAGGCTTATAACGCCGCCGTGTCGGTAGTTGGGCAAGGGGATGCGTTCCGGGGGACTATTGTGACTGGCGATCAGTTTATAGCGAGCGAATCATATGTCGAGCAATTACATACCAATTTTCAGGCATTAGCAACGGAAATGGAGGGTGCATCCGTCGCCCGCGTAGCGTACAGCTTTGGCGTGCCTACGGCTATTATCCGGTGCATGTCTGATAAAGCTGATGGGCTGGCGCATCAAACGATTGCCCAGTTTGGTGATAAGGCCGCCAATATATCAGCGAGCATTGTGATAGAAATGCTCAAGAATCAAAGCAAGTAGCGCGAAATAATTGATGCTTATGTGAATTATGGGCGCAATGTACAATGTAGTTACCTGTACCGTTCCTAATAGCGGTAACGGTACGGGTGACGTTGATGCCCGTCGTTAACACTGGCTAGAAATGTATAGAAAGGGGTGTAATTTGATATGAAGTTTAATGCCGTAAAATTATATGATTTACTGATAGAAAACTGTATGACAGTGAAAAAATTAAGCGAGATTTCGGGCCTATCCATTTTCACAATTTATAACGCGGCAAAAGGGGAGAGAGTCCCAAGGCGAACCACTGTTGGAAAGATTGCCAAGGCGCTTGGCATTGATTACCATGATCTGATTATAGAAACTGAATCGAAATAGGGGGTTGATTTATGCCAACCAATAGCGATTATATTAAACGGCAACTTAAGGAGGCGCTATTATAAATAATTACGATAAGGTTAAATTCACTAAGCTGACCGGAGTAACGTTATCGGATAGTTATTTGAATATAACACTTGATGATTTTGTTTTTGATAATGATCCTAATCATAAATTTGAAGATTTTTGTCAGGATTGGCTTGAAGATGAAAAGGAAAACTTTATAACTTGCCATAAGGATGACTTTAAACGTATGGAAGAAGAAAACCTCGAATTAAAATCGGAACTTAAAAGGTTAAAAGCAATTAGTTATACTTTTGATATTTCTGATGGTTTAATTAATTTAAGCGTGAAAACTAATTCTAAAAAAGGAGGTTTAAGTAAATTTCTGCAATCTAATTAATGCCTGATAAGCTTATGAGGAAGTAGAAAAAGAGTTTATTGAACAAAGCTGAAACCAAATTTAATCAGAATTATATAAATTATTTGGCATAGAGAAAATCCCAAAGGCTCATTTTGCGAATAAAAACAAGTATATAGAAATCGTTATTGGGAATCAAAAAGTATTACATAATTTACGCACATTTATAGATAAAAATAATATTCCATACATGAAGAGAAAATGGAACAACATAAAAAGAGGTGATGCCAATGAGCTTAGTGTTTGTCACGTCTGACCAACACTTTGGTTAAATAAAGTCATGAGAATATAATTAAATATGAAAATAGGCCGTTTGTTAATGCTGATGTTATGAATTCTTATATGATAAATAAATGGAATGGCACGGTAGCGAAAAAGGATAAGGTATTTTTCCTCGGCGATCTTTGTATTCCGTCGCGTATGTATCAAGAATTAATCCCGCGGCTTAACGGATATAAGATAATGGTTATGGGAAATCACGACTGTTTATCACCTAAACGTTACTTAGAAGGCGGCTTTGAAGAAGTGTCGAGGTATCCGATAGTTCTTAAAGAGTTCTATATTTTATCACACGCGCCTATATATTTATCGAATGATATGCCTTATGTTAATATTCATGGGCACATGCATAGCAAGCAAATGACAGGGGCAAATTATTATAATGTCAGCGTCGAGCTTCATGATTATACTCCAGTGCGGTTAGATGATATCGCGGCGCAATTTTCGTTAGAAAGGGGGTGAGAATATAAAGAAGATTTTATTGGTGTTTGCTTTATTATTTACTTTGTTTGTTGCCGCGTCTTGTACGGAAGCCACACAGGTTTCTTATAATATAAGCAAAGAAGCTGATAACTTTAATGTAATTAGGCGTGTTACGGTAATAAATACAAGGACTGATAGGGTATTGCTTGAGATTATAGCTCAATGCTCAGTACAGTTAACCGATGGTGATGTTGATATTGTAAGCGAGATCGGTGACGGCGTTTATAAGAAGGATTTTGTCCGCTTAACTGATAACATAACCTATGTGGTTGAGGACTTGTGTGGCGCGGAAGTTAGCCCATATACTTATGAGATTAACTACATACCAGAAAGTTTAATGCCATTTAATTTTGATATTAGCAGATAGGAGGAATGTAATATAATTGACTTTAGAATATCGCCGGGATTTTACGGTGATATAGAAACATGGCTGCATGACAGTGATGTCCATTATAAACTGTATCGCGTTTGGTATAAAAATAAGCAAAGGGAAAGAAAGCCAGATGGATCGTTTCTTTATATGGACGATGAATACGAAGATGTTAAGTGTGATTTTGTTTTCTTAACGGAAATAGTCGAATTGTCCGATGGAGATATACTTATTGGTATGCAGCAGTTGGATGACGATGCTGATAACAAGAGGTATCCGGCTCTGGAATATCATAGGTTATCTGATATCAGCTTATCATACAATGAAAGCGATAATATCGAATTGTGGGCAGAAGAAGATGATAATGAGGATCAAGACACATAAGCAACTCTATTAACATTCTTTCCTTAGAGGCGAAAGATGTATTTAACAGGGAGTTCGTCACTAAAGAAGGACAATTTAAACGATATATTAACACTTTTGATTACAGCCTTGAATACATAAAGTTAAAAGAAGTGTTTTATAAAACCTATCGGCGGAATGGATTGTGCTTCACCGTAAATGGAACAAATTATACCAATCATGTAATCAATGTAACTTTTAGATATAGTTATAAGCTTTACAATATGAAAGGCAAGAATCTCTGCATTTATCATGAATACAATTACAATCCCGCCGATATGGTGGATTGCGTTTATATAAAAGACGGCATAGTCATGGCTATTAAGATTAATGAATACGTATCGGAAAATCGACTGCAAAGCGATACTAAATACTTTGAATTCAAAAACAATGCATATCACATAAAGAAACAGCCCCCTACCCTAATCAACAGAACACAGTTAAGGGAGCATTTATATGAAAACGGCTTTAAATGTAATGCCATTGATTTTGTCCGTTGGAAGCGAAGCTCCGGTTCGAGCCGCGTTGGTAAATGCCTGTTCATTGATAAAAGATTATATAAGCAAATGCATCAATGGGAGTTGTGTGGGATTCGCATCCGAAAAGATAGGCCATTTGATTTGGCGGCGTTTGAATCTTACATATCTCTTACATGCAGCGCAATTATCGGGCAGCTTACAATACAAGCAGATGAAATACTGATTGTGGAAGATTATATCAGCCGTTTTGATGAAAAAGTTGTCGCGGTTGAATTAGGCGCCAATAACTGTTTAACTTCTAGCCCCAAAGAAATACATATAGAGAATTCAATTTGGGATGGGCAGGCATTGCTTGACACAAGCCTATTTCAAAATGCCTATCGGAAGAAAGGAATGCTGGTATTACGCAATAGATTTTTTAAGACCTGCGGATTTAACACTAATATTCAGAAATGGTTTGCGGACAATAATATAACTGATATATCTCAGCTTTCAGGTAAGACACTCGCGAAAGATATAAAGCAAATAAAAATGATAACCACACCATCTAGTGTGAAGTATATGAAATTTGGAAATATAAATAAATGGCTAGAAAATCTCGAACCTGAATTTGGCGTAGTAAAATATGAGAAGAAGCCATTTTATTTTAGAGGCCGCATGGTTCAATGCCATTATCAATTGTTAAATACACTCCCTTTCAGCGAAAAGGAAATGGAGGAATTTTTGAGGCCGTCGCTTGAATATATAAAATACATTGAAAATAATCCGGCTGTGCTTCGTTTCCATATAGGATATAAACTTAGCGATCCAGAGGCTATTGATTATCAGTCAAATAATGATTTAGTTTATGGGATGCTGGGCGTCAATGAAGAATTTACACATACAAGGTACTATTCTGAGTTCAGGAAAACCCTGGTTAAATCTATGGTAAAGAATCTAAAACGCGGGCATGTTTTGATTAATGGCAATTATGCTACTCTATTCGGCAATGGATTAGAAATGTTGAAAGCTTCAATTGGCGCATTTGATGGGGATAGCATAATCGGCGTTAACAATGTTATATGTACTCGATTTGAGCCGGGGGAAAAGTTGTTAGGCAGCCGGTCACCACATATAACTATGGGGAACATATACTTAGCGAATAATATCAAAGATGATAGATACATTAGGTATTTTAATTTAAGTGATGAAATAATCTGTGTAAATTCGATAGAAGAAAATTTACTTCAAAGATTAAATGGTTCAGATAATAAATCATTGTCTGCATGTATGGCAACATACAGTGAAAAACTTGGTGAACCTATATATATAGGGTGTGCGTAAAACGCGCTAACGGTGAAAGTCTAAGTGTAGTATGATCTATAAATTAAGGAGGATTTATAGAAATAGAAATTTGGAAAGATGTAATAGGTTACGAAGGATTGTATAAGGTAAGCAATTTAGGAAATGTAAAATCACTAGAAAGATACTCATATAGCAATGGCTCCCGGAAGCCAAGGTTAATTAATGAGAAAATTTTAGCGAAATGCAAAAATTCTGACAATTATTTAACGGCTCACTTAAATTGCAACGGCAAGGCTTCGCGCTTTGGAATACATATACTTGTAGCGAACGCATTTATACCTAAACCAGGAGATAATAAAACATATGAAGTTAACCATAAAGATTTTAATAGGCATAATAATTGCGTGGATAATCTTGAGTGGGTAACGCATATTGAAAATATAAAAAAGTCTGCTGAGAAAGATCGATATAAAATAAGAAATTATTATGGTGAAAATAATCCTAATTACGCTAATAACACTTTAAGGTTGAAATATGCGATGTATCCTGATTTAAAGATGAAGTGCGCTTTGCCTAGAGAACTTAATGGGAGGGCTAAGAAAATTCGATTATTAGATAAGGCTATGACATTAATAAAAGAATTTTCATTTATCGGTGAATGCGCTGAGTATTTAATAAATTCAGGTATCGCAAAAGCAACAGTTAATAGCATCAGAGGCGCAATAAGGTTACACATCAAAAATAATAAACCTTATCTGGGGTATTATTTCAAGTATATATAATAGATCATGCATCATATGATAATACCGTGGCAAGCCTGTGTTCAACAGGAAGCTGTAACGACTAAATTAGGAATACTTAAGAGATTCTATGTGAAATTCATAGTTTCGTAGCGCCAAGCTCCCGTAAACGGGATGATGATATAGTCTACTCCCCTACTTAAATATCGGGAAACCGAGGGTATAAAGGTTTGATTCTGACGGAATTTTAATAACAAATGATCCAATGCTTGTACGCAAAGCGTCGGAATTAGAAGGAAAATTCTCAGTTCCTGTTAATCTAGTCCCTGCCCAAAAAATACAGCGATACTATAACAGTAAACAAAAGGCAGACTTAGACGTTAAAACTAGCATTAACAAAATAGGTGAAATCGTAAATTTATCTCAGGAGTTAAATAGTCAGTTTTGGAATAACGGAAAATACAATATGAATTTGTATAATGATATATGCAAGCTGGCTGTTTTATCAGGACTTGAAATAGATTCCGCAAAAAAAGAAGTTCCAGTCAATAGTACATATGAGATAAATACTCTAAAGAAGAATTATAGGCTAAAAAAGAGGCCATACTTCTTTAAAATGATAACTCAAGAAAACGGATATGACATAAAAGATCACAACCGATATAAATATTACCGCACATCCATGGATTATCTTCAGCGCATTATGAACAAGTTTGATAGACGGCGTAAACCTAAAGATGAATATTCGCCCTTTTATATGATACTGAAGGGATTGAATTTGAAAATTCCTGGTAAATACTATGATAAACGTATAGAGATCATTCAAGCTATGAGGAAGTATAAAAAAGATTTAAATATTTTATATGCTGAACGAGACTATTTTAACGCAAAAATAATTCATAATGAGTTTATAGATTTTATAGGATCTATGACCATAAATAGAGAAGTTATATATCTATTGGTTAAACTAATTGATAATGTTGAATACAAAGATATCCGTTGTATTTTAATGCAGACTCTATTTCAAACTAAAAATGAGTTGCTGATGTCTTTAATTAAAGAAAGCATGAATCCTATTTGCACATTAAGAGAATGCGCAAACGGCGAAATTGATCTTTACGGATACAAGTATACTTTTTAGCAGCCAGAATTTTGGCTGCTTTTTTTGGTCAGAAATTTACAATTTTAGCCCCAATGGGTACGTAAAAGCATTAAAGAATGGCTTAGTATCAATGGTTGTGGGCCTCGTAAATAGGGAAGAAAATATGGAAAGGGGGTCTTGGAATGACTAATAAGATAACAATGTTTATATTCGGTATTGCGATTATGCTATTAACAGTTTCAGGATGCTCCGCATTATCCAATACGTGCGCAACCGTTGATAGCATAAAAAAGGCGGGGATACTTAAAGTTGGCGTGAAGACTGACGTGTCTGGATTTGGATATCTGAACCCCGCGACTAACCAGTATGAGGGGCTGGAGATAGACTTGGCAAGGCTGATCGCGAAAGAATTCTTGGGCAATGATAATTGGGTTAAGTTTGTGCCGGTAACGGCTAAAACAAAAGGCCCCGTCTTAGATAGCTGTGAGGTTGACATGGTTATCGCGACATTCACGGTAACTGAAAGCAGAAAGCTTATGTACAACTTCTCCACGCCATATTACACAGACTACACAGGCATAATGGTGCGCAAGGACTCGCCCGTAACGCGGTTGGCTGATTTGAACGGCAAAACAATAGGGGTTGTAGCCCAGACATCCACACAGGACGGGCTACAGATAATAGCCGACACAGCGGGTGTGAAGGTTTTTTTTGAGCAATTTGGATCTTCAAGCGAAGCGGTTGCGGCTTTGACAGCGGGTGACATTGACGCGTTTTCTATCGACAGTTCTATTTTGAACGGATATCAAAATGAGAACACGAGGATACTCACAGAAAGATATTCGCCGCAGCCATTAGGCGTCGCGACTAAACTTAGCAACAAAGACTTAGCGCAAAGCATAGATAAACTTATTAATACTTGGCTAAATAACGGGACGATTACTTCGCTTATGAGCAAGTACAACCTATAAAGGATGGACAAATTGACAACAAAAGACATTATTAAAGCTGTCGCAAAAAAGAATAAATTAAAACAATTGGATGTTTTCGCGGCTATTCAAGATACTGAAAAAATGATTATGGATGCTTTGGCTAAAGGCATATATGTGGATCTTAAAGGCTTCGGGGCTTTTTATACAGAAACGCGGAAGGATAAGCCTGAAAAGGCTGGGATTAAGTTTCAGCCGTCGAGGGCGTTCAAAGATTATGTGAATGGGATAAACATCACATATTCGGATGATGGGATCATGAATAACTATGTAGATGAAAGGAGTATGAACAACAACACATACTCGGAAAGCAAAGATCAGGGCGGATAACCCTGATCTTTTTATTTTGGGGTGATT
>Ga0209629_10000677_pt1 | contig 19315 bp, 16 predicted proteins | sample TergutCu122P5_FD_187286 | JGI IMG/M metagenome (GOLD analysis project Ga0209629, IMG submission 187286) | Cubitermes ugandensis P5 segment gut microbial communities from Kakamega Forest, Kenya - Cu122 P5 (SPAdes) (version 2) | ecosystem: Host-associated > Arthropoda: Insects > Digestive system...
CCCCCCCCAGTCTACACAACGCGAGAGACCCCTAGTAGCGAAAGGAGGAACTCTATGGATTTTGTCTAAATGTCGACTTCCACGCTACATTTAGGATTTTTTTACATGCCGTAAATCTGCGACATGTGACCGTCGGATTTTTTCGCTCTTAAAAATCCGACGGCTTCGGCCGAGTTTGAACCCGCGAACTTGGGTACTAAAGACCAGCACGCTTACCCTTAGACCACCGAAGCCGCTACCCGGGGGGGTTACCTCGTGTTACACATTTATGACTACTCCCGTAATTTTATAGGAAACACAACATTTTCCAAAATGGATGAGGGCATACCACTAAATTACCGTCCACCCTGACATCATTAGGCCATACAGCTTGTTTAAGGTCTCAGTCATGCCATTAGGCTTGCGGAACACAATCCAGACATACCAGCGGTTAATGGACGACATTTTACGGGATTTAGACTCCTGATTCCCGTACTTCGAAGATATCATGGGCCTCCCGAAGACACCCGAGGAATACGACCAGGATCCGAGAACACAATTACTTCAGCAAAAGGCTTATCCGGTTTTCATCACCCCACTAAATATGTCTTCTTCACCCCCAAGTAACCTTTCTTGGTTACCAAGTCACCGGCGACGAATCCCGAGCAATGTTAGGGCATGTCGCGCGTGAGCAACCCTTCCGCCACACAAGAACATCGGTAAATTAGGTTATGCTGAATTTGTGCTGGCCCTTCCTGCCTTACGCAGCGCCCAATGAGGCATCGCTACACGACATACATTCCGGTCCGAGTGTGATGAGATCTCACCCGATCACCCAGACACCAGATTTTGGCACGGCTTTCGTTGCCTGCAAGGTTATTCTTCCACGTGCCACCTTGTAAGCACACCGCAACTCCTGAACACCACTCCCATTCGTTACAGATACCCCAACGTCCAGTGGATTACATAGCGCAAAAATGCGCGAAGAATTCTTGGCAGCACCTCCCTTCCTCCAGAACGTCCAGGCCGCGAAACATTTGCGTTGCATACTTGAAGACCGTCAATTCGTTATTACCGAACACTAGCCTGTCCCTTTCGCATTTACACAGAATGACAAATATTTGTCTCGGCAGTTTATCGATCTAGAATAATTCCCATTTACGAGTAGTGGCGCATATGCGTCACATATCCATCCAGAAAAACGTCGTCGCAGACGCCTTTTCCCGCGTCGACGATGTCACCTCAGCTGTAATACACGACGCACTGAACTCATTCATGTATGACGATGATGACAAGGTACGAACCCAACTGCGGGGAAATGGTACCCTATTCCCAGAGCACGTATTTCTCACTCCTGGCACACCCGTCGACCTCTCCTGCGACATATCTGATGAAAAGCCTAACTGTGGAATTTTGTTTCACTTGATGTATATAAACCAACATCCAATGAGCAGTCTTGTAATGAATCTTCCCCCAGATATGGTAACTTTCGGCTTTATAACAAGGTTATTTGAAACACTTGACATAGTAATTTAAATTTTTGTAGTGATGATGGGGCAGCAAAATTTCCTTGAAATTACTTCCATAGTTTTTAACATTTAATACAGGGGCACACTGAACTACACAAACAAATAAGTACTTTTCTTGTGATGTGATTCTGAGTTGCTTTACTTTTAGTTTGAGAGTGTACCTTCATATGCAAAAAGAACAGACAACTGAATGTTCCACTATGTAATGCAATCAACAATTTCTGCTGTTTCTGCAGGTGGTTACCTCAATGTGCAGAAATATTGCTGGAAATGAAGAGTTGCTGGAGTCATCTAGTGCCTGTAAAAGAAGGAGAATCCACGAAGATAATTAAATTGTTTTTTGAATGTGTATGTTCACTTATGTCACTGCAAATCCGCCAACTTGTTATGAAGTCGCTGTTACACTTTCTGGGTCTGATTACACCCTATAAAGTGAGTTGACATTGTTTTAAATTACTATGAAGTGCTTAGGTTCTACCCATAACACTTTATTTTAAGATATCCTGCTACATGTTGAAACTTGGAGAGAGAGTTTATTTCACTGTATCCACAACAAATCCCTCATTTTCTTATAATTATTACATCTAACATGTGATTACAAGTTTGCATAATTCTACAGCTATATTATAAATAAGATTTCTATATGTACTTATCTGCACTATGAATATATCATAGTATGCATATGTAGGGTGATGTCGCCTAATATGAATTAGTGTTAGTTTTTTGACCATACAGATAAAACAACAAGCAACTTTTAATGCATTTTGAAGCTCAACAATCCTTCAGTAAGCACAGTGGCTATAATTTGAAGGAAAAAGTTCATTATAGTGATAATCCCAATTTTACGAAAAAATATAAATCGACGCCTAATGTGTGATGGCTGCCGTTGTGGGTGTGTTACATCAACGGGAGGCTAAGGAGGCTAACGGAAGCAATTATCTACCCAATCCAAAGTGTTATGCATCGTGCCGATGGCTGCATGACAATGCGGTTTTAATGGCGGTGTGGATAACTATCCCCACGGGGCACCAGACAGCACCCTTTCACCCGTAGAGGGCTCTGAGGGTAGTAAATGTTATTTCCCAACGATATTTTAATGCATATAGAGAAGTCTAATAAATATGAAGTGTATGAATTCTATTTTAAAGAAGTACACCTGTGCTTATATTGCTCAGCATGGGGATAGTAAATTAGTGGACCACCCCTGGTGGCCAATATCTTTGGCAAACCGGGACAAACTATGCAAAAAATAAAGGTAATGAACAGACATTTTGTAACATGTCCCTGAGATCTGCCTGTTTCATTCATGAGGTTTTTTCTGGTAAAAAGGTAAACTCTTCTCAAGTGCTGGATAATGAGATGACGGATTAAAATCATTTTGCAGCACTTAGTGCAGTGCATATTTTATGCAGTACAAATACATGAACTTGTGTACTTGTTGGGCAGTTGCATATTGTGACCTGAAGCCATGACCTGGAATTTAAGGGACTGATAACAAAGTGTAGAATTATTATGTATCTGATTTGTAAATTATTATCACTATTCAACTGGAGTATATTGCAAGCTACTGTCATCCTCAATAAGGTTCTGTTTTTTTCAGAGGACATTTTCCATTACTGAAATTTTTTTCTTTTCCAGGAGATAAGTTTTCTGATATTCAAGAATTTTAGTGCAAATCTGCTTTCCATTAACTTCATCCACACCCAGTGTCCTGTATGTTGTGTATGTAAAATTGTTCAGTACTTTCTTTTCTGTTGGACAGGATGGAAATGATTTTGGTGAGGAGTTTAAAGACTACAAGCTTAATAACACACCCTTGGTCACAGTATATGTTAAACCAGTTGTGGGTACATGCGACCTTAAATTTGAGCCAGAGCTTCATGATGTTAAAAGCTTGGTACAGCGCTGTTTTGAGAAGATTATAGAAGTGAACCAGAAGTTGCCTCGAATAGACTATCTCCTTTTTCCTGGTATGTATGTGGTGCACTAGAGTAGTTTAGGAATATTTTAAATGACATTGCCTCATTATCAGTAAACACTGACAAATGCACATAATTTACATAAAATCTTCCATACATGAACTTGCCTACATGTTTTTGCAATAAATCGCCATCCACAGGGGGACAATGCAAAGGCATACGAATCAAACATCCAATTTATGTGTGTACTGATCTGTGTCCTCCAGGACAGAGTAGGACCCTCTGGCATGAGACACATCAGTACGTGACACAGGGACTTGATCCTTCTGGATTGAGTACTTTATACCAGACATGTGTATGCAGACAGCTATTTACAGTATAGACAGTGGTACATCATTGGATTTGATTCAAGAATATGTCAGCATCATGTTGTCTACAGTATCCACATCTTTAAGTTTATGGCTGCCATTATTTATCGTTAACACTTTGTGTGTTAATTGGATGTGTTGGTTTATTATTTCTTTGCATTATATCTCCCTAAGGATGGAGAATTATTGCCGTAACGTGCAGGAGAGTTCATGTGTATGGATGATTTATTATGTTATATAAATTGTGCACATTTGTTGGTGTGTGTGGATGATTATAGTCACAATGCAAAGAATGTATAATATTAAATTTTTAAAATTACAACAGTTTTTTTCAGCATCATTGTTTTATTTTTGTGTCATCCTTAGTGTAAATACTTTCAAATATTACTATTTTGTAAGATGAGTTGCATGTTCAGAAAATCTATTTTCAAGAGAGATCATGAGGATTTATTTTGACATAAGCTTGGGAAATTATTTCATTTCATGGAATTTTATATTTTGTTACCAAAACAGTTATTTATTTATTTATTTAATTTTTTTGGATTCACTTGTTCAGTGGTCTATCAAGCAATGTATTCTAGCACAGTCACTTCAAGCTTGAAACACAGTGTACATGTTACATGGTTATGCATGGTCTAACTCTCTCTTGATCCAAGTTGCTTTTGCAATTACATATTGGAAATTAATTATTTGTTGTACGGTTCATAAAATAAATGCCTGTACACTACATCAAAATGATAAACTCAAATTTAAGAGAAAGTGTACTATATATACTGCAGAAATTGCAAAAACTGAGTGCAAAACATTACGGTTATACAGTTTTAATGTGGTGGTGAGGCCTGAGATGTAGATAAAAGTGACGTTACATTTTTAAGACTCTACTTTCTCTTACAAGTCTGAAAAAGTGATCGTTTCATCATCAACAAAATGCAGGCATAATAAAAAAATTAGGAGCTCCAGACATTATCATTGAAGAGTACAAAATGAAGACAAATGTAATTACATCGCAGGCAGTAGAAGCGAAACTGTGAGATGACAGGGATCTTGGTACTCAGAGGGGGCAGCAAATACACTTGGAGTGGTTATGTTTACACAGTATAGTTTAATTTGTATAACACAGAGTAATAATAATTACATTGGTGAATGAATGCTGAGGCTCGAGAATTGTGGGAAGATTAATTTGGGCTTGTTTTAGGGTGATATACCAATATTTCCTTGGTGGTATAGAAGAAAACTGTGAAATTTCTGTCAAGGTAGTCTATTTACTGAAACCTGTGTTTTGTACATCTTGAATGTAAATAATAAATATTATCCACAGCATGGTGATATTCCCTGATAACTGAGGGTAATTGGTGAAAGTTGATGGTAGGAAATACAACTCATTTTGTATGCTTTCAGAAATAACCACCTCAGATCTTTGGCTCCATGCTGTAGCTGCTCATGAAGAAGAAGTATCTAATATCACAGTCGAAGCACTGAAAAGTTTTGACACCAACCTCAAAGGACCATATGCTTACCTGAAGATATATGAAGCTTATCTTCACATTTTGAATGGTGAAGCTGAAAGTGCCATGTTGAAGTTCATGAAAACTGATCCATTCCCAGTGTTAGAGGTATTATTCAGTTAAACCTTCTACATAACTGCCAGTTATGTCTGAGTATTAATCAGCATGTTAAGTATGTGATAAACCAGTGGATAGATTTCTTCATTAATTTTTTAAACAGCCAGATATTAGCAAGATGATCTCATAGCAATGAGCATGAAGGTGGTATCATCCAGAATGTGTCATATCTCACATATTGAACTTTTATGGGGAGACTATGCTACACACTTCTACACTGCATATTTAGTCAGTAAGTTCATCTCAAACATTAATAATATAACAGCACACTACATGTGATATTTGGCCGTATATTGAATGCTAATATAGAATGCTCAGGATGGTTGGGAAGGATGAGAGAGGAAGCACTAATAGTCTATACTGAGTCACTGTTCTTGGAGTTTCCTTACATTACTTATGAGAATCACCAAAACTCTGGGCAGGATAGTCAGTCTTCTGGCTAAATTTTAACTGGAGACCTCTTAAATTTGGAACAGGATTGCCAACAGGGGATTTTCATAGCAAGAAAAGTTATGGAATGATCTGATTGGGTATAGCTTAATGTAGGAAAGAAAATTGTTGCCATGTTTATATGTGATGCATTCACCAGAACTGCATACAACTGTTTCACTGATCTGTGTATTCAGTTTCTATCATATTTGCATGGTCATTTCCAAAAGGTTGGTATATTATATTTGTATTACTTGGTTTTAGGGTGTTCTCCATTTTTTTACATCTGCAAAAACATACAGTGTTAGGGAAATTACACACATCTGTATCTGTCCTCAGTTAAAAGTGTGAAGATGCACTTATTTACTTGGGTTTGACATAAAAAGAGCCACTTCCCTGCAGCTGAATGAGTGAAAATAGCTCTTCCTTTCTGACCCACCTGAACAGGTGCCTCTCCATCCTTCACCTGAGCTTGCAAACAGATGCAATTTATGCAGTGTATTTTTTCTGGAATAAAACATGAGTGATGTGGATCAGAAACTAAGTAATCCAGTATTTTATAGATTGTGTTAATTACTAAACAGATGTCACATCCCTGTACTGTCATTCTAATTCCATGTGTAAAATTTTATTGAGGATCACAAAAATTATTTGCATTAGCAGAGGAGTACTATTGTGAAGGATTATATACCAGGATCGGTGATAATATCGCTCTTTAATTCTTCCTGGGATGAAAAATGTTTCAGACAAAAGTTATAGGGAAAGTCAACCCACATTTTATGTTCAGAATTTTTTCCAAAAATTATGATGTTAAGAGATAATGTTGAAAAATATGGCAGAGGTGGACAGGCCACAGATGACAACAGTACATGCACTTCACATGCTGTATAACTATGGCTGCTGACACACACAGCGTATGTATTTCTTATTGTGTTTCCACAGCAAAAATGGTGATGTGAAAGTGCTTCAATATTGCATGACATATATATTACGTACCTTGTTAAAGGATACCAAGAGTACAGAGATATTACTGAATCAACTTTGGCTTAGGGTGGGTTATTCTGTTGTGATGCAAATGGAAAATAAACACACAAATTATCGATCACAATATATTTTCATACAATATCTTTTATTGTCCACAATGTGCTTTGTGTTTTCACTTTTTATACAGACATCATCAGACACAGGCATAAAAACATAAGAGAAAACAAGTGCTTTTCATACAGAACAGTGCTCATAAGAAGCAACTCAATATCTCAGCCTTACAGTAGTCATATAGGTTTGTTTTCTATACTGGTCAAACCAGGGTTAAAAATTACAATATTGAATTTGCTATTTTCATTGTCATGGAAAATAACTTGATTTATGGAAACATTAAAAATAAAGATTAACGGTGTTTTTGATGTACTGAATACATTCTTTGACTAGAAATTCTAGTATTTCATTATATCCAGTCGAGAATTTACCTTTTAATTTATTACTAACTGATTTAATGTGTCTGCTCTTACTGGGTAAACAAACATAATATTTGAAACATATTTAATTTTCATTTGAGAAGTTTAATTAACCATTTTTATATGACTTATTTTATACTAGAAGGTCTTCTATACAATCACTATAAACGGAATTCAGTGTATCAGAAACATTTTGTGGGTTTATGATTTTTCCTGAATCAGTTATTATCTCAGTATCTTGATTTGATACACGCAGTTTTCCTGTGTATTTGTTAATCAACTGCCACATCACCTTTGTTGAGTATTTTGCACTTTTAACCAACCTATCATTTTCTCTTTTTTGCTTCAGAAATAACTCTTTTATATATCGAGTGATATCTATTGATATAATTTAAAATTTCTCTTTAAATTATTTAAAAATCTCATTCTTTGCATGAGACCTTTATTCCTTTAGTTATCCATCTACTTTTTTTAGCCTTTTCTTGTAGTATGTTTTTACAGGAAAAGCTCTTTCTAGGTAATATATGAACTTATTAAAAACAACTTGTATAAATCATTTAGGTTATTAATTGAAATTGAACAAATTATAAAATCCCTCAAATTGAAAAACTCAAATGGGTATGACAAGATATCCACAAAGATCCTGAAAATAAGCTCCCCTTTCATAAATTCTCCACAAAATTACATATGTAATAAAATACTATTGTGGGGTGTATTCCCGGATAGATTAAAATAGGCAGTAATAAAACCACTACATAAGAATGGTGATAGTTGTGGTGTGTCTAATTATAGACCTGTATCACTCTTAACATCATTCTCAAAAACATTTGAAATGGTAATACAGACAAGGATTTTAAAACACCTCACCAAATATAATATATTAAGCAATGAATAATATGGCTTCAGGATAGGACTGAAGAAAGATAATGTAATTTATAAACTAACAACTGAGATTTAAAATGTTGTTAACATTAAACTACTAGTGGCAGGGATTTTCTGCAATTTGGAGGAAGCATTTGATTGCTTTGATTATGGTATCCTATTATCTAAATTGAAATTTTATGGAATCAGTGGTAAGGATCTTGCACTTTATCACCCTTATCTGGGTAACAGGTAGTTTAGAACAGCAATGTATAATGGCAGCGATAACAGTAATAAAGTTTCAGGCTGGGACAAAGTTACACATGAAGTCCCACAAGATATTGTTATGTGTTTTTGATGGCTGTAGAGGAAGTTGTAAAATTATGACACAAGTTATCAAAAGGGAATGCCAGTTACCATGTAAAACTGTGTAACTTTTATGGTGACTTTAGACACAAAATACAGAGTACAAATTCTTTGCCATGTGTATTATTCTAATATTGGAATTTTAACAAATATAAATTTCTGTAATTCTTATATTTCAGGATTTCACCAGAAGAATTCAACAGTATGAAGCACTGAAAGATGATATCTCTTTCTTGAGACGTTTAATTCCTCTGAACTTCTTCTGTCTTGATTGTAATGAAATGAACGATACTCTTTGGAAAATGGTGGATGATTTAAGGACATACCTTGTTAATTACCATGTTGAGAACAGCAGAACACATAACAAGAAGTAAGTAAACTGCGGTTTGTGATCCTCCATTATTGTATTTTGAAATGTCTTACCAGTTTCATATTCTGTCTTCATCATATATTTCCAGCCTTTTGCAGCTTTTGCATCTGGTGACCTTAATTTCAGTTACCACCTGTTTACTGAGGTTTAAATAGCCTACTATTTAGGTTTGTTTATTTTACTTAGGATTGTATAGATGCCAGTAAAAATGGTAGTGTTCCTGATTGTGTAATATTCTAAATTATTGTTTTCACATCATGTAAGTCATAGTATTTTCTTCATTGTTGTTTTCAGAAGCTTTCTTTTCCCTTTTTTCTTTTTCTTTGCTCTTATTTTTGGTTTTTTACTGCAGAAAGTTGGCTCCAGCTTGATGTTGATATTAGTAGATACTTATGGTGCTGCTGGGAGTTTTGTTTTTGATACTTGCTGCATAGATATAGGTTGCACTGAACATTCTTTGTTCATTCACTTCCCATGGTTAGGCAGAGACACAAAGAAGCAGAAGGTAGATTGCTTCAGGAGATCACAATCATAGTGTTGTTAGTGCTGAAGTAATTATTGTACCATTTTTAGGATGTATGCATGATAAAATGCCCTTGACTGGAATGGCTGTTCAATTATACAGCCCGGTAAGACAGACATTTTTCTTGCCATTTTTACCGGGGAGAAATTGCTCAGATTTTACATATTGTTCAGTAATTATCTTCCAAGTTTTAGAATGAAGGCATTTGGCCACTGTATTTTTAATTTATTGACAGATGAATACATTTGGTACATGTTTTAAGCGCTGCTGTTCGACACATTACAGATGTGATTAATTGGCTAATAAACATAGTAGCAATGCCTAAGGTAATGAGACAGACAATATGTATGTAATAGTTCAGGCAGAAACAGGCATAACACTTCCCAAAGGACAAAATGATATGTTAACCAAAGTGCAGTACTGTAATCTTATATGTACTTTTTGACATGCCAATATTTTTGTATATCAATAGGTTAGGTAAATGAAATGAACAATTGATGTTCTATAAATTATGATAATAGTTCTGAATCCAGCAACCCATTGCACAGTGCACTATTCCCTGATTGTTAAGTAAATCATGTTTTACCTACATCATATGGCTTCTGTGTAGGCTACATGTACAGTAGTTGCCAGTTATGTTGGAGTTGGCGTTGGTTATAGGAAAAAGGAAGTTGGTCTAGGAGAAGTAAGATTTTTTTATTTTACCTTTGTACTGAGATTGTTCTGAAGTTTTTAGAAAATGGCTCCTTCCAGTTTTGCCTTTTATGCTCAAGCACATTACAATATGAATGATTTTTCTCTTACCCATATTTTTCAATACCACTCTCATACTTAAACATGCACCCCATGACTGCTACTGGTTTTTTCATATTCATGTGGTTGTAGCCCTGTGGTCTCTGGATGAATAGTAAAGTTTACAGTGTGCAGTGTATGATTAAAATCATTTATGGAATTAATTGCTTACAATTGCTGTATAATAAGTACACTTTAAAATTGCAGGATGTGTGACATTTTTGATGAAATGTTGGACCGAGCTAGTGAACTGCCTGAAACAACAGCAGAACTTGTTGAATTGCAGAATTATCTGAATGAATGTCAAGAAGTGACCATGTATAACTTGAAGGAAAAGATACAGACTGCTGCTGAAAATGTTTTGTTCCTCATGCAGCATGCTTTACTGTCATGTAAGGGATATTTTGTTGTAGAAACAGTGATAAATGAAGTAATATTTGTTTACTATTGAAGAGTATTTTTTTTCATTATGAGAGAGACAAATGCTGTTGTGGAACATACAGGAAGTCATACTTCAGTGAATATAACAATATGTTCATTAGAATGGAATTCATTAACTTTAGGACAGTAATGTCAGTTCCTGTTCTTGAGCTAGATGGAGGTAGTAAGTTAGAACAGCACAATATATATTTCCTCAAAAACCAAATCTTGCTGTCATTTAAGTTGCAGTATTAGTATTAGTCCTGACCTTCCTAAAATTCTCTCAATTACACACAGAAGCTTCAGCATATTCTGGGACAGGAGTCATATCTTGAATCTGATGTTAATAAGTTGCCTGGGGATGCAGTTATCTTCACAGTACTGCCCTTTGGCAGCCGCTTGCTTCTACTAGCATTTTCATAATTGTTCAGAGCATCTACAAAGTCATTGTGTAACCTATCTTGCAGTCTTTTGAATTACTTTATGGTGGGCTGCACATATCAGTTGTTTCTTCATCTTTGACAAGCAAAAAAATTGTTGTGTATTATATGGGAGGCGCACTATATGCAGGGAAGCACTGTAGTGCTATGCCTAGATGGATGCTGCTGTCCAAGTGGTGGCCAGATGTAGAGGTGGATTTAACAGTGAACAGAGTAAGTGGCTGTGTGGGCCCTCAGATTGTTTAACCTTTAAATCGGCCGTTCAGTATTTAAATTTTTGTGCATTGTTTATGAGAAGCTTAAGTATCATTTGAATAGAAAAATCAAATTATGAAATAAATTACATTTTGCAGAAAATACAACATAAATTACACAGCTTGTCTTAAAAGTGCAGGAAATTTCCTTTTATCCTAGATATATAAAATGAATGTGCATCATTTAAATGCTGATGAACTCATAACTCTTTGTTTGTTAAAAGCTTGATATGTTCCTCTTCCTTATTGTTGTTGTGACCAGGCCATGCTTGAATGGCAAACAAATGAGTTTTACTCCCAAAAGTCTTGGGCCTATATGCACTGTAAACTCTGGTTCTTGGTTTAGTTGGAAGTTAAAGATTTTTGTACAGGCGTGTCTGCCACAATACAAAGAACCTTCACATCCTTGGTTACCCCAATCCAATGACATCCATTCCCCTAAAACTCCTTTTGTTATATCAAAGATGAATACTGGCACAGAATACTGCTGATTTCTTATAAGTTCTTGAGAGTGTACTCTTCTGTTTCTGGTGCTATTTTTGAGACTGATCAATTCTGATGGATTTTGTGAACCATATGTGGTGTTTGTGACAGGTTATAGAGAGTTTAGATTAAACTTTAACCCCTCAGTGACAGGAGCTTTACAAACCTCCTTGGTTTGTCACTAGAGGAGATATAAATATGCTTTATATGAAAATGCATGATCAATCTTTAAAAATTATAATTACTCTATATTTTGTCATCGATACTAGTGGCAGCACAGTCTAAGGTATGGGTCTACAGCCACTTGCTTCCTGGGATTGTGAGTTCAAACCTGTTGGGGGCATGGATGTTTGTCTCTTTGGAGTGTTGTGTGTTGTCAGGTAGAGGCCTCTGCAGCGAGTTGATTACTCATCTAGAGGAGTCCTACTGACATACAATTTTGTATGAGAATATTTCTGTGAAGCTTAATTGTATTAAGAAGTAAAGTCAAGTTTGAAGATGATGATGATGATGGAGTTGATGATGATAATGATGGGTGTAGAAACACTAAAAAGGTGAAATCTTAAAGTTTTTGTTATCATCATCTGTGAGCTTGGCATTTACTTCTTAATAAAATTTCATAGGAGAATATTTCTATCAAGCTTTTAAATGTGGATGAGTATTGAGTTTTTGGTACTGACATATGAGTGAAAGAGTTAGCATGCAGCCCAAAACATTACTTATGTTCATTGCATCATCTCAACAATTTATGAACTAAAGTACAAAAGCAAGAAACCAGAATGTAATTAAATTGTTAATATTTTGCTTGTATTTGAGAACACATATCAGCATTCATGACCATGAAATTGTAACAAAGCAACCAGCTGTATATCTGATGTCACTCTAAAGTGCCTTACCTTTTTATTGCCACTTCGATTATTTTCAGCGGAAGATATTCATCTGAACTCACGAACTTTCTTGTGGCCTAATGAAATGGAAGCTGTATTGAAATTGAGTGAAGCTCGGCTAGCCCATCGTAGAGACATAGTGGAAGGAGTTTTGAGATCAAAACGAACTGACTTTGATGCCAAGTGAGTTCATCATTACTGGAATTACAACAAGCATGTTTTATGGTAAAGACTGAGAACTAGTGGTCTGTTGGTTAAGATGAATTTTTCATACCTGACAAGCAAGAGCACTAAGTTCATTGTGCTCATGGAACAATAGTTTCAAGAGAAGACCTTTGCAGATAGTTCCTACATAATTAGATAGTTTGTGCAGTTGTTAAAAGTAGATGTTAGATTAAGCATATATTTTTGTTAGCTGGAGGAATGAGTGCATAATTTTGGTAGGGATGCCTCTTGTAAGGCAAAACTGAGAATGAGGTGGGACTTTAATACTGAAATTGATATTCCAGAATTAGGTTGTGAAGGTGTGTACTAAATGTAACTGACTGACTGTTCTTGTAGTGGGATTTGGTACTTGTAGTGTTGAACCTTCAATTTCTGTTACCAAAATATTAATTGTAGGTACCATACACACATATACAATTTTGAATTATGTAAATTTGCTTTGACATTGTTTATTAATTTAGGCATATTCTCAATTTACATGGTCACAACTTTATATCTGTGCGGTTTCAGATGAATCCTCAAAGCATGATGCAAGGAATCTGGAAACCTTACTGATAAATCATCTACTTTGTAGAAGAAGTAGGTGGAACTTACAAATTGTTGCCAGCGGTGTATAACTCGTGGCCATCTCATAATAAAGCACTTGCTACTGGGATCAGCTTCAGTGTCTATATGACACCAGTGGCGTACCCAGGAATTTTTTTCGGGGTGGGGGGTGTTCAAAAAATTCAGTTGAGGACAGAGGACAGGGATCTGGAGGCGGTAGCCCCTTAGTCAGGGGTTCTGGAGGCAGCTGTAATTTGGTACAAGAAATTTCATTTCATATAGTAAAATTTTCTTAATTTGTGGTACTTTATCTAAACTTGATGAAGGGCATCCAAGTGGCCCTCCTTTTTTGATATGGATATTTGTTCATTTTTTGCTTTTGAACTTTAATGCTTATCATGTTCCTTTAAATTTTCAGACCATCTGTGACTTAAATTGCACTATGTTTCCTTGGCTAACTGAAGTACATTTGGAGACTGATTCAGAAACAATTATATCACACGAAGCAAAGATACAATAAATTTTTGTGTCATTTTCACCTTCACAATATGTAGTTACATTGTACTGTTAATTTCTCATACATGTAGATCATAGTTACAGTATACATGTGTCACACATTGTGAGTTTCACATGTACATATGCAGTTCATGTTAAATATCTTGGAATTTATTAAATTCTGTTTATAATTGTAATATTTTGTTTTCATATAGTTTTGTCCAATTAGTGAACCCATTAAATTGGAAGTCATCTATAAGACTAAGTTACTGCTCTTTGGTGTTCTCTAACAATATTTTTTAGGTAAAAGAAACTTTACACAGTAAATGTTAAACTTTTTTTTTTTGTGATGTATGAAGACATCAACAGTTATTTAGGCAGGGATTTTACCATCAACCCTTAGTGAAGTTCTAATAAATGAAATGTAGACACATTCTGCTATTAACATATCTGTAATTTTGTTCTAAATTTTTAGCATCAGTTGTGTCACCTACGGTTATTATTAGCTCTCTCAGTTGTACTCATGTTATTTGATTTTTTTCCTGGTTAATAGGCTCTTACTGCATCAGAAGGATCTGGAAATTTTTAAGAAGAAAGAAGCACCAATTTTGACAAAGGAAGAAATGGAAGAGAATGTTCGAACAATAGAACAGATACTGCAAATCTTGCAGGAAGATGAGAAAGAAGCAAAGGTGAATAAATTGTGTGTTAATTGTAATTTCATTATATTTCCATCAACATGTTCAAATCTAGGGTATTGTTTGCATGTAGCCCAGGGGGTTGGAGACTGTTCCACGTGTGTTCCAATTTAGAATTGATAATGATGTGGGTGAATTGGTTTTGACAAAATATGATATCCATATCCTTGATTAGAGCAGATATTAAAAATAATATTCTTAGGTTACTTTAAGTTATGTGGGTCAATCAGAGTTTCAGTCACTTTAAGAGTGTGTCAGACTTTTGAATGGTATCTTTTGTGTGGGCATTATATTTGAAATTTTGGAACAGAATTGTAACAATTAATGAGGTTAGTGATTAGGGGTTGTCATGTGTTTTCTATGAAGGATCAGTAATTCTGAAATTACATAAAATTAATTTAAAAAATAATTAGTTCAGATTGTTTGAGCAGTAAATTGCTCCAAAGGTAACAGCAAAGACAGATAAATATAACTGATGAATTTTTGAATGTGTATGTAGGTGTATGTCACCGGCTATTTATGTACTTGCCTCTCTACCCCATACTATGCGTATTGTAGAATATCTTGTTTTATACTTAGGCACAGCATTTTTACTTAATTTTGTAACATATTCTGTCATTTTGAAGGCATTTACACAAAGTTTTGATTTGATTTGATTTGATTTATTATTATATTCAAGTGGCTCCATTACAGGTCTAGTACACCCATTGGACGTAGTGTAGTGCATGGAAACAGAGAAATTATATTTAGAATTTGGGAATTTGAAGTGATTTTGTTTGACTTTGTTGATGGAAATAGCAACAATGCAGTATGCATCACAATTTAAGAGGGGGAAATTGTAGTAAATTATGGTGATTTTATTTTCATAACTTGTATTCGTGTGTTGGCATGTTGGAAAATTTCAAAATTGTAGTTATAAGTTTGGTTGGGCAAGTTACACATGCTAACAACAGGAAGGCTGAATCATGTTGCATCTCCTTAGTAAAAGTCACGTACTTTTATGTCGGCATGCACTGTTGCTAAGCAGACACAAAAGTGCTGAGTTCAGAGTCTGGCGAATGCAAATACCAGCCTGTAGGACCGACATGCAATTTCTTTGTTATCCATCTTTCGACAAGCGTAGATGCAAAAACCTGAGTGCTCTGGAAGAGGCCTCAAAATGAGCCTTACACCTCAGATTTTACAGTTCATACCAGGTGAGTGATGTATCCATAACTTCAGATGGTGATGAAAATTATTTAGAAAATTTTATTTTATATGTATTCCAAATTTTGTTGAATGGAATGAATGAAATAAAGGGGATGATCCACCCTTTGGGTTGTTACGCTTCCTGCTGGAGTTGTAAACCTGTGTGGCAGTCATGTGGAATCAACTTGTTTTGTGTGTGTAGGAAAGTAGCGTAGTTGAGAATATATTTTTTGTAAGTAAGATGTAACCTGTATTCTGTCTATGTTGCACTGGGATGTGAGCTGTGGTAAAGTTTTAGATATAATCCTAATCCAGGTATTTCCTTGAGAGGGTTGTTTTATTGCAAGACTATTGGTAAATTTTGAATAGAAATTTGAAGAACTGAATGTGTGGGAAACTTAACACTTACAGTTGTTTAACGCATGTGAAATTCGGATAACAACCAGAGTAATAACTTTGAGGGAATTATTTTCCCATCATATTTTGTGAGCCTAATACAGCTAGAGACAGGTAAATTCTATACTGGAAATGTTAATACATGGAAATTAGAAGGTTTTGTTTAAATTAACGTTCCCAAAAGTGAATACCATGTAGTTTGGTTGTTTTTATGATGAAGGAAGAGAGTGATTGTGTAACATGTAGAAGGCTTCCCTACAAGATCAGTCCTGCAGGTGTAATCCCACCGTTCAGTGCTGTCATTAGCTACCATTGAAGTATGGGCATTATGTTTGACTGCACGATTTCCTTTTAGCTACCATTTGGACTTTCAGTCTTTTTTGGTTAGCATGTCTTGGTGAATGCTATGTTGGTATAGCTGTTCAAGTCTGCCCTATTAAAATGTTACGTGGCCACAGCAATGATACAAAGCCAGCCACTACAATCTGTTCACACCGATGGGATCACAACCCTGTAGCCACTACAATAGACTATGTCATACATCTATAAGTAAGCATACATATAATATGTAAGCATGTTGATAGACAATATTACACCTGTAGTTACAGTGGTATAATATAGTGTCAGTTGACAAAATTTATATATCAAAAGCCCATGCAGGGGTCAGTGGAAATGAACTAGCCGACAAGTTAGCGAAAGAAGCATCAGGTAAAACAGACATACTCGTACCTATCAGCTACAACAGAATACCAAAAAGCGTAATAAAAAGAGACATAGAGGACACCAGCGTGGAAATCTGGCAGAGAGAGTGGGAAACAACAAATAAGGGGAGAATAACAAAAGACTACTTCCCAAAAGTAGCGGAGAGACTACACGCAAAAATACACCTAACACAAAACTTCACAACAATAGTCACAGGCCATGGGAAAATAAAGGCCTATCTCTACAGGTTCAAAATCATCGAAGCACCAAACTGCCCATGCGGAAACAACAATCAAACAGCGGAACACATACTACTCGAATGCGCAATACTAAAGGAAGACAGAGAACGCCTAATAGCCGCAGTAGCTAAAGCAGATAACTGACCCATAAAAAAAGAAATGCTCATCAAAAAACACTACAAAGCATTTGCAAAATTCAAGAAACAGATAGATAAAATCAAAGAAATGAACTAAAATAAAACACTCAGGAGTACAGTTAATAAGTTAACAAGGAAGAAACTGAATAGTAACGAAGAAACAATTATTGTAAATACCAAATGTAAATAGCATGTAGTATTACTAATCACTAATGTAATGGAGCATGCCAATAACTATATTAAAAAAAATATATATCAAAAGAAAAATTTTTTTGAAGTTTACAATATAACCACAAGTTAATTATAATAATACAAATGTGATTATAATGGTGTGGAACATCAGTTAATTGACAGTCAGAATATAAAGAAATTCTAAAATTTACAGTTATAACCAAACCTAGTTATTGTTAATGTGTTCCTTATTTTTAACTATATAAATTATTCGTTAATAAAAAATTCATCCAAATTATAAACACAGTGTGTAAGAAAGTAATTCTTTAAGGTGCTTTTAAATTTCTTGGGATATTCTGCAATGTGTTTGAGCTCTAACAGCAGTTTTTAAAAAGTTTTACAACTGAGTAATGAACATCCTGTTGATATATCGATAAGGAGGCAGATAGATGAAAGTTGGTACTTTGTCAAGTTGGTATATTATTATTGTCATAATTTGTTTTAAAATGATCCCTGTTCTTCACCATGAATAGAAGAATACAAAAAATGTACTGTTATTTAAACGATAAGACTCCCAACTTCTTAAATGAATTTCTACAAGGGTCCTTGTTTCTACTTCCTGTCATAATTTTAATTGCTATTTTTTTTGCAATTTAAAGATTTTCTGACTATGAGATAAGTTTCCCCAAAATATGATACCAGATGACATAACAGAGTGGAAAAGAGAGTAATAAATCATTATTAGAGATGAGTGGGACATATATGATTTAACAAGTCTAAACATACAGAAAGTAGACCTTAATTTATTAGCTTTATCTTCTCATATGTCATATATCATATATATATATATATATATACCATACATTATACATTTCATATCATATATCACATTGTATAATTTATTCTCAATATGTGGATTCTTACAGGATTACCAAATCCATAGAATAAAGTAGAATAGAATTCATGTACATTCCATAGATCCTTTTTAGTAAGGATGTAGAACATGTCATAACATGAATATAAGGCAGCATAATACAATACAACATGAAACACGTTTGTACAGCTGTAAAAATATGGATATGGTTATGGAAATATTATGAGTAAGTGTAAGTGAAGTGTGCTACTTTTCTTGGAATGCATCAGTAGTTAATATATTTAAGTTAGTATCACAGAAATATGCAAGGTCAGTTGGTTAAATGCTGGCTTCTTGCCAGAGCTACACATTCAATCCTGTGTGATGTAATGTCATATTCAAAGAGGATGAAGTGACACTGAAACATTGATTTTTCTTGGTTCTCTCAGTTTTTGCATACTGATCACTTGATCCCATTTGTTCCATGATCATGTCATAGTAAATTGCTTACACTAGGGTGAAAGTCTTACATTGTCATTCTTTATGTTATGGGAAACATCCCTGATCTGGCAGTGTGCTGACTGAAGAGTAAGGAAATTAGTTGCTTTTTAATTCAATGTGTCTGTTAATATACAAATTTTGTGTTTTCAGGCTATCAATGAAGAAGAACAATTGTTAGGATTTAATCCTTCACCTTTCTTAGTTCTGCAAACCATGTTGAGTATTGCAGAACCTCTGAATGAACTGTGGCACATCGTGTACAGTTTTCACATTAATTATGACAAGTGGTATTATGGTAAGCTGAATTGTGTAGAGTTTGTAACAGGCAACCTAGAATTTCATTGTTAATATTCCATAAGTAAGCCTACTTTTACTTCTTCTTCTTCTTCTTCTTCTTCTTCTTCTTCTTCTTCTTCTTCTTCTTCTTCTTCTTCTTCTTCTTCTTCTTCTTCTTCTTCTTCTTCTTCT
>Ga0209629_10000678_pt1 | contig 19306 bp, 17 predicted proteins | sample TergutCu122P5_FD_187286 | JGI IMG/M metagenome (GOLD analysis project Ga0209629, IMG submission 187286) | Cubitermes ugandensis P5 segment gut microbial communities from Kakamega Forest, Kenya - Cu122 P5 (SPAdes) (version 2) | ecosystem: Host-associated > Arthropoda: Insects > Digestive system...
CTGTAATAGCTGCTCATAGCGCCCCTCGCCGGTGCCCAGCACCACGATCTGCAGATTCATGCCGATCAGTTCCTCCATCGAAACGGAGATGAGGTCAAAGCCCTTTTGATCCACGAGCCGGGAGACTATCCCGATGAGCGGCACATCCGATACGGGGAGGCCGAGCTGTTCCTGCAGCCGCTTTTTGTTGTCCTTCTTGCCCTTGAGGCGCGCCGGGGTGAAATTTGCGTAGATATCGGCATCCGTGGCGGGGTCGTTGAGGACGGTGTCGATGCCGTTTAACACGCCGAAATACTCGTGGCTCCTGGCCCGCAGTATCCCATCCATGCCGTAGCTGAACTGAGGCGTCTGGGATTCCTTGGCGTAAGTTTCGCTGACGGTGGTGATGACGTCGGCATAGGTGATGCCGGCTTTTAAAAGGCTGATACTGCCGTAAAACTCGAGTTTGTCGCTGACGAAATAGCCGTCGTTGAGATCGATGCATTCCAGTATCCTGCGCCCGAATATGCCCTGATACCGCAAATTATGTATCGTAAAGACACTCTTGGTATGCTCAAAGAATTTAAAACGCGAGTACTTGTCTCTCAAATAGACGCAGCCCAGGCCGCACTGCCAGTCGTTGAAATGTATGATGTCCGGGGAGAAGTCGATGATCGTGAGGAATTCTATGGCGGCCTTGGAGAAAAACGCGAAGCGCTCGTAATCGTCCCCGTAACCGTAGAAACCGTCGCGGCCGAAGTAATAATCGTTTTCTATGCAGTAAAGCGGCACGTCCCCCTCGATCAGATGTATGGAGGCGCTTTGGGAACGCCAGCCCATATTCACGGTGAACGACCCCATGAATGACATCGATCCCCCGTATTCCTGGCCGACGCATTTATACTTCGGGAATACGACGCGCACGTCCACGCCCAGCTTGGACAGCTCAAAGGGCAGGGAGCCTATGACATCCCCGAGGCCGCCGCTCTTGGCGTAAGGCGTTATCTCGCTGGCGGCTATCAGAACCCTTAATTGCTCCGGCCCGGATTGATCCGGCCTTGATTTCTCCGGTTTTACTTTTTCCCTCTCCTGCATTGGCAGACACCTCATCCGTATTTTTATATATTAGACCTGTTCCGAAACCTGTAGGGGCAGAGCTCGTCTCTGCCCTGGACAGGGGCAAACACAAGGTTTGCCCCTACAATAAATCGGGGTTTCAGCACACATCTGGCGGTGGCATTTGTTCCGTGACTGTTCAGCTCACCCATAACAGCGATATCTTTGGCATATGACCGCCGTTCTATCCGTCAGAATTTTGCAGCGCGCCGCATGGGCAGACCTCAACGGCTGCAAGCTAACAAACCAATTATTTCCTTATGTCAGAATATGAGCCGTAATTGCAAGTATAGAAAAGCAATTCGGCATAAGCCTTACGTTTTTTTGTATAGCGTGGGCTAAAATCTCCCACATAATAGCGCTCAGCGTATAACTTACATTTATTTCCATATTAACTTGCAACCGTTGGGGGCAGACCTTGTGTCTGCCCCCGCGCCGGCGTGGACAAGCTCCGCCCACGCTTCGCATTTTTTGTTTGACGCGTTATTATGCGCTGGATTGCTTCGCCCATACCTTTATCGATATAGGCGGTGCCTTTGGGCTCGCAATGACACGGCAGGCGGCCACCCGTTTCCCCACGCCGTCATTACGAGGGCAATGACCGTCCGTCCCCATATGGGTTGCGCCCGAAGCAATCCAGTGTAATCAGTCCCTTTGGGCTCGCAATGACATGGCAGCCGACCGCCCGTTTCCCCGCGCCGTCATTGCGAGGGCAATGACCGTCCGTCCCCATATGGGTTGCGCCCGAAGCAATCCAGTGTAAGCAGTACTGTTGGACCGGCCCTATTCAAGGAATATCCGCTCCAGCGCGCCGCGTATCTCCGTCTTGGCGCATTTTGTGTTGTGCAGGACCGGCGCGTTTTTAAGATTTAAAAGCTGCTGCGGCACGCGCGTCCCGCTGACGTGGGCCAGGCTCCCGGCCAGATCAAACATATCGCCCTTGCAGTCCAGGCCGACTGAGCGGGCCACGTCCTGCACGAATTTATAAGGGCTGGCGGTGGAGAGTATGACGTTGGGCGTGTCATTCCCCGTCTGGGCGGCGTATTTTTTGTAACAGGCGAAGGCGACGGCCGTGTGCGGGTCTATGAGATAGCCCGCGTCGTAGGCGGCCTTTATCGCCTCCCGGGTTTCGTCCTCGTCCGCGTAGAATCCTATGAAGCCCGCTGATCCCGCGCCGCTCCCCAAGAGGGCGGACGGGAAATCATATCGCCCGGCCGCATTCAGGCTTTGCATAAGGCCGCCGACCTTGACCGGATCGTTTTCGATATGGTACAGAAGGCGCTCCAAATTGCTGGAGACCAGTATGTCCATGGACGGGGACGAAGTGACAACGAATTCGCGATTTTTGTCATATTCGCCCGTGCGGAAGAAGTCATACAGCACCTTGTTGGAATTGGAGGCGCAGATCAGCTTACCGACGGGCAGGCCCATGCGCCTGGCGTAATACCCCGCCAATATATTGCCGAAATTGCCGGTGGGCACGGTGAAGTTTATTTCCTGTCCTGTCCTGATGTCCCCGCGCCGTACGAGCTGGGCGTAGGCCCAGAAATAGTACACCACCTGCGGTAGCAGCCGGCCGATGTTGATGGAATTGGCGGAAGAGAGCGTATAGCCGCGCCTGCTCATCTCCGCGTCAAAGGCCGCGTCGGAAAATATGGCTTTTAGGCCCGTCTGGGCGTCGTCGAAATTGCCGTAAATGCCGATCACGTGCACATTGCTCCCGGTCTGCGTGGTCATCTGCAGCTTCTGTATCTCCGAGACGCCCTCCTCCGGGAAAAACACGGCTATCCGCACGCCTTTGACGCCGGCAAAGCTCTCCAGCGCCGCCTTGCCCGTATCGCCGCTGGTGGCGGTGAGGATGACGATCTCGGAGTCCGAGCCGGTCTTTTTGAGGGCGGTCAGCATAAAATACGGCAGGATGGAGAGCGCCATATCCTTAAAGGCCAGCGTCGCCCCGTGATACAGCTCGAGGAAGTTGTATCCGCCGCACGCGGCCAGCGGGGCTATGAGCGGCGTGTCAAATTTCTGATCGTACGCGCGCTCAACGCAGTCCGCCAGCTCTTCCGGCGCGAAGTCCGTGAGATAGCCCCTTAATATCTCGATGGCCAGCGCCTTATACTCCAGCCCCGCCAGCTCCGCCAGCCGGCCGCTCATATCCGGGAACGCCTCCGGCACAAACAGGCCGCCGTCACCGGCGATGCCCTTTAAAATCGCCTGGGCGGCGGTCATGCTCTCCCCGCCCCTTGTGCTTCTGTATAACATGATCTCCCTCCGTCTTGTCCACAGTATTTGAAGTTTTATGTTTTATATTATGCGGGCGGATCAGGCAATGTTTGTCAAAGCCGATCAAATCGCCGCGCCCGGCAAGCTTCAGCGCCGCCCTCACGAGCTCATAGTTCCGGGGCAGCCGGTATTGCAGCAGCGCCCGCTGCATCGCCTTCTCCCGGGGCGTCCTGGCCGTATACACGGGGGAGCCGTCGCGCGGGTCCAGCCCGGTATAGTACATGCAGGTGGAGAGTGTGCCCGGCGTGGGGTAAAAGTCCTGCACCTGCTCCGGCGCATGGCGTATGTCCCGCAGATATTCCGCCAGTTCCACCGCGGCGGAGAGGTCGCTGCCGGGGTGACCGGAGATCAGGTATGGAACCAGGTACTGCTTTTTGCCGGACGCTTCTAGCCCGGCGTTTATCCGGTAAAACTTCCGCGTGAACGCCTCGTACACGTCCCGGCCCGGCTTGCCCATTTTTTCCAGCACCCGCGCGCTGACGTGCTCCGGGGCGACCTTGAGCTGCCCGCTGACATGATGCGCGCACAGCTCCCGCATGAATTCGTCGGATTTATCGTAAACGATATAATCATAGCGCAGCCCCGAGCGCACGAACACCTTTTTTACGCGGGGCAGCGCGCGCAGCCTGCGCAACAGCGCCAGATAATCCGCGTGGCTGACCTTAAGCCTCGGGCATGGCTTCGGGAACAGGCACTGCCTGTCGGCGCAGCCGCCGTATTTGGCCTGCTTTTCACAGGCAGGCCCGCGGAAATTGGCCGTCGGCCCGCCGACATCGTGTATATAGCCTTTAAAATCCGCGTCCCATGTGAGGGCTTCCGCCTCACGGATTATGGACGCGTGGCTTCGGGCCGTCACAGAACGCCCCTGATGGAACGCCAGGGCGCAGAAGCTGCATGCCCCGAAGCAGCCGCGGGAGCTGATTATGCTGAACTTGACCTCTTCTATTGCAGGAACAGCAGGGATTGCAGGGATTGCAGGGACCGCGGGGCCCGTTCCGCGCATATTGTCATACATATCGTGATATGTCCCCGCGAACGGCAGCGCGTGGACCTTGTCCAGTTCCGGGGTGGACAACGGCGGCTGCGGCGGGTTCTGGACCACGCAGACATCGCCGTAATATTCGATGAGCCCCTTTGCCGCGCCGTGTTCCGTGTTGCGGTATTGCAGCAGGAAACTCTTGGCGAAGAGCCTCCTGCCTTCGTCCGTGTCCGCCGAGATATCCGCGAAGTCCGGCAGGCGGAGAAAATCACCCGGCGCGGAGCTGCCGCGCGTCTTATAAACTACGCCTCTGACGGAAGGCAGCGTCTCCGTAAAGACGCCGGATTCCAGGGCTTTCGCCAGCTCCGTGACCTGCCGCTCGCCCATGCCGTAGACCAGCGCGTCCGCCGCGGAGTCCAGCAGGACCGAACGCCGGACCTTATCGTCCCAGTAATCGTAATGCGCCAGGCGGCGCAGGCTCGCTTCCAGCCCGCCGAGGATGATCACGGCGTTTTTGAAGCGCTCGCGTATCTTGTTGGCGTAGACGACGCAGGCCCTGTCGGGCCGCCCGCCCGCCGCGCCGCCCGGGGAATACACGTCCCGCGCGCGGCGTTTTTTGGCCGCCGTGTAGTTGTTCACCATGGAGTCGATATTGCCCGCCGTCACCAGAAAGGCCAGGCGCGGCTCCCCGAACGCGGCGAAGCTCCCGGCGTCTCTCCAGTCCGGCTGGGCGAGCACGCACACGGCATAGCCCAGCGATTCCAGGAGCCGCCCGACGATCGCCGCGCCGAAAGACGGATGGTCGATGTACGCGTCCCCCGTGACCAGCACAAAATCTGGCCTTTCGACGCCCCTTTCGCGCATCTCGCCGGCGTTCACCGGCAAAAAGCGTTTCTTCGCGCGCTTCATTTACATATCATATCAATATCATATCCATATCAACAGATTGAGAGGTTCATCGAAATTTTAGGCGGGAATCGCCGTCAGCCCATCGCCCATCCGCTGCGCAGCTTATCAGATGTGTTCTGAAACCCCGATTTATTGTAGGGGCAAACCTTGTGTTTGCCCCTGTCCGGGGCAGAGACAAGCTCTGCCCCTACAGGCTCTGGAACAGGTCTATTCTCCAAGTGCCCGACCTTGCCCCATCCCATGGGGAAGCCGCTTGACACATTCGGTAAGCGGAACAGCCAAGACCGTTCCCCAAATAAGGTATGGGGGTCTTTTCTAGCATCTAACCTCTAGCATCTAGCCTCTAGCTTCTAGGGCGCCGTCCAGCCCCTGCGCAGCTTATTCTTCAGGCGCCCGTTTGAGACCTTGCCCCAGCCCAGGGGGAAGCCGCCGACGCAGACCAGCCGCCAGCCGTTCGGGTGGCCGCAGGCAAAACTTTCGCCCCTGAGATACATGGACACCTCTTTGTCGTCTATATCAAAATCGGCGGGGTTTTTCACGTCGGCGGCCTTGAGGCTCATGGCGAGGGCCTGCGAGGGCTCAAAACGCCCCGCCCTGGCATCGCCCAGATACAGCCCGCTCCGCAGCGCGCGCAGACCGCTCAAATCCGGCGCGCCCGGAGGCGGCAGCGTCAGTGACTGGCCGCGGAGTTCATAAAAACCGTCGAATATACCGGCGGCGGATCCGTTAAAGGTATTATGACAAAATTCCGAGAAATAATCAAGCCCGGGAACAGCTTTTTTTGAAACACCCGGCGCGCGGCGCGGCGAATCGGTTTCATGGCCGGTTTTTTTACAGTCCTTTTTGAGCAAGGCGATAAAGTGCCCCTCGCCGTTATGTAGGTGCGGCCATATCCGCGCGGCGTTTGACAGGCGCCGGTCCCCGCCGGCAAAGTCCGGCTGGGCCGCGGAAACGCCCAGTTTCCCGGCGTCGATAGGCAAAATGGAAAAATCAGGGTGATTATCCAGGAATTCCTGTATCATAATTTCGTTTTCATCAGGGGAAAATGTGCATGTGGAATAAACCAGACGGCCGCCGGGCGCCAACATTGCCGCGGCGTGAAACAGTATATCCCGCTGAATGTTGGCGTAAAACGCGCTCCTGTCCCCGCGCCAGGCCCTTATTACGTCGGGGTCCTTGCGGAACATGCCTTCACCGGAGCAGGGCGCGTCCGCCAGTATCCCGTCGAAATAACCATTAAAGCGCGCGGCCAGGCGCTCCGGCGTCTCGCTGACGACGACGGCGTTTCGTATGCCGAAGGCCTCTATGTTTTTGAGCAGCGCCCTGGCGCGGCTGGCGCTGACATCGTTGGCGACCAGAAGGCCCTCGCCTTTTAAGGCCGCTCCCAGCGCGGTGCTCTTGCCGCCGGGCGCGGCGCACAGGTCCAGAACGCGCTGCCCGGGCAGCGCGCCGAGGACGGCGGCGGGGCACATGGCGCTGGGTTCTTGGATGTAATACAGCCCCGCGTGAAAATACGGGCTTTTTGAGGGTTTTACATCTGCGGGGCAATAAAAGCCTTCGTCGCACCAGGGCACGCGCCGGGCGTCCGCCGTCAGCAGGTATTTCAGCAGATGTTTTAAGGCCTCCGGCGGGATTTTGAGCGTATTGGCGCGCAGCCCGGCGTAAGGCCCGCTGTCAAGGCACGATATGAACGCCTGGCTTTGCTCGCCCAGGAGGGCGCGCATCTTATCTAAAAACAAAGGGGGCAGATTCATTTTTTCTCCTGAATAAAAAAATGCACTTTACAAATTTAGGTTTCTAACATATCATATAACGTGGATTCAGCGGAACAGACGCGCACAGAGGCGGTTTGGACTTAATTTTTACCGACTTATTTTATGTTAATTTGAGAACAAGGCAAACTTTCGTCGGTTTTTGGCAGGGGAGGGCAAAACATGATACAAATCAATGCGGTTAACATCATCAGCGTCGACAAAGGAGATACTTCGCTTGAAATCGAGGGCGAGATAATTTTCGAAGGAGACCTGAGCACGCCGTTTTCCGCGACATATCTGGAAGATGAAGACGAACTCGAGGAACTGGAGCTTGAAATAAATCCCGGCCGGTTTGACAAGGCCGCGCTCAAAGAGATGATCCTTGAGGCGGTCTATGAGTTCGAGGAGTAACCCGGACAAATAATGAGCGGGCAGAGGAAACGCCGCCTCTGCCCGCGAATTTTTAAGGAATTTCCGGAAATTACCGACAATTGACAGCCCGCAAAAAACCGGACAGGGCCGGTTCAATAGCTGGACATCGCGCCGATGGCATCGTGAGCGATGATCGTGCTGCCGTGTTCCTGCAGATAGTATTTTGAGATGACGGAGACGGCGTGTTTGTTGCCATACTCGGCGAGCAGGGCCGGAATAAACGAGCGCGCGATGGCGCGGTCATACCCCGCGTGGTCCCCGGTATCCTCCAGATACAGGAAATAGAGGCTCTCATATTTATAGAGGGAGCTGTCGCCCACGAAACAGCCGTCAAGCCTTTTGGCCACGGCCTCCACACTGCCCAGATTCTCAAAGGAATAGAGGAACATGCCGCTTTCCGCGTTCTTTGAGGCGCTGGACCTTTTGGCGGCGACGCGCTCTTCGATATGCCTGCGCAATGTCTCTTTCGCCTGTTTTTTAGTATCCGACTCCCAATGGAACATGTCGCCAAGCGTATTCTCCGGCTTTTCAAATCCGGGTTTATCGAATCCGGGTTTATCAAACGCGGGTTTATCAAACGCCTCGCCGCCCGAGTTCTCAGCCTGGCGTCCCGGACGCACCTTTGTCACGATTATGACAATGCCATCCTGCGGCATTGAAACCGCCTCGATCATAAGAGGCGTGTTCTCAACAAAAAAATCGTGTTCGACCATCGCCTGTTCGAGCATCTCCCGGAAAAAAGCCTGGGCGCGCTCGGAGCCATACGCTATCTCCGTTATTTTTAAATCGTACTCCAATAAGTCGTCCCTGTTCAAAATGAACTTTATCTGGTTGTCGCTGATCTTTTCAATCTTCACTATACACACCCCTTTGCACGCATAAATATATATCGGCAAATGATTTCAATAAATTAATGTGCGTTCAACCGGCGAACGCGCGGCGGCATCCTGAAATTTTATTATACATACTTACTTAACAATATAATAATAGTATACATCAAAATCGTCAATATGTAAATAGGCGAACCTAAAAAAGTCATAACAATCGTATGAAACTACAGCGGCATAATATGGCAGCGGCATAGTCAGGCGGAGCGCCCGGCGGTTAAAATCCAAGCAAGCGGGATCCCGGATAAGGCAATCTCTATAAACCTCACAATCCGTCATTGCGAGCGAAGCGAAGCAATCCAGTATACGCATAAACCGGGACTTCCTGGATTGCTTCGTCGCTCCGCTCCTCGCAATGACAGATTTATAGAGGTTGCCATAAATACATCACCGGCGTATTCCGCATTTGTTCCCCCTTACTGTTAGCATAAACCCCGGTTTAACGCGCCTTGCCGCCAATGACGCGTCTGGGGCGGGATGCCGGCGGTTGGCCGGACATTGCCGGACGGGATTCGCGCCTGTTGTATATTTAACGCGGGTTCGATTGCTCGCTTACACTACAACCGGCTAAAGCCGGAAGACTTGGCGCCGCCTGAAAGGCGGAATAAATGGCTGACCGCGCTTCCGCAAATCTGTAATTATAGGACGCTTTTAATTCTGCGGGCGGACAGGGTCGTCCGCCCCTACGGAATACGAAAGCTCGGCTTTGCTGAATTTCACTAAAGAAAATCTGTCGGACTCACGTTTATTTAGCGCTTTCGAGGCGCGCGAGCTTTTATCTATAAAGATTCATATCAAAATCGCGGTATGCACTTGAATATACCTTTGAATATACCTGACAATATTCCGTTGTCCGGTCGTGGCCGCCTGGCCGAAACCTGTTGCGCGTACCCGCGGGCGATGTTATAATAAAAATGATATTAAAAATAAACTAAAGGGGACCGTTGTGGCATATTATTTTGAACAGACCTCCCGCACGTTCAACGAATACCTGCTGGTGCCGGGGTATTCCTCCGCCGGTTGCGTGCCTTCTAGCGTCTCATTGAGGACGCCCGTCACAAAATTCAGGGCGGGCGAACCCCCGGCGCTCTCGATGAACATTCCGCTCGTCTCCGCGATCATGCAGTCGGTCTCCGATGACACGATGGCCGTGGCGCTCGCGCGGGAAGGCGGGATTTCCTTTATTTACGCTTCCCAGCCCGTTGAGCGGCAGGCGGAGATGGTGATCAGGGTGAAGAAATACAAGGCGGGCTTTGTGCAAAGTGACTCCAATGTCCGCCCGGACCATACCTTGGCGGATATCCTGGCCTTGAAAGCCAGAACAGGCCATTCCACCGTCGCCGTCACCGACGACGGCACGCACTGCGGCAAGCTCCTGGGCATCGTCACCAGCAAGGACTACCGCGTCAGCCGGATGGACGATTCCGTCCGTGTCTCCGAATTCATGACGCCGCTTTCCGCCCTCACCTACTCCAAAGAGGGCATAACCCTGCCGGAGGCCAATAACATCATCTGGGAGCACAAAATCAACGCCCTGCCGCTGATCGACGACGAGCAGCGCCTCGCCGCGTTCGTGTTCCGCAAGGATTACGACATCCACCGCCAAAACCCCAATGAACTGCTGGACGCGTACAAGCGCTACGTCGTGGGGGCGGGCATCAACACGCGGGACTATGAGGAGCGCGTGCCCGCGCTGGTGGAGGCCGGCGCGGACGTCCTGTGCATCGATTCCTCTGAGGGGTTCTCGGAATGGCAGAAGCGGACGCTGGATTACATACGCGGGCGCTACGGCGATGAGGTCAAAGTCGGTGCGGGCAACGTCGTGGACGGCGACGGGTTCCGCTTTTTGGCCGAGGCCGGCGCGGACTTTGTCAAGATCGGCATCGGCCCAGCGGCGATATGCATCACGCGGGAGGTCAAGGGGATCGGCCGGGGCCAGGCCACCGCCGTCATCGACGTGGCCAGGGCGCGCGACGCGTATTTCAAGGAAACCGGCGTCTATGTCCCCATATGCTCCGACGGCGGCATCGTCCAGGATTATCACATCTCGCTGGCGCTCGCCATGGGCGCGGATTTCTGCATGCTCGGCCGGTATTTCGCACGTTTTGACGAGAGCCCTTCCAACAAGGTGATCATCAACGGCAATTCGATGAAGGAGTACTGGGGCGAGGGCACCATGCGCGCCCGCAACTGGCAGCGCTACGATCTGGGCGGCGACGGCAAGCTCTCCTTTGAGGAGGGCGTAGATTCATATGTGCCGTACGCCGGCAATCTCAGCGACAACCTCAGCGTCACGCTCAACAAGATAAAATCCGCCATGTGCAACTGCGGCGCGCTGAGCATCCCGGAATTTCAGGAGAAGGCGCGGATAACGCTCATATCCTCGGTCGGCATAATCGAGGGCGGCGCGCACGACGTAATTTTAAAGGACAAGTTCACGTCCGCCGATAAGTGAAATTGATTCCCAAACGGGTGTTCTGGCGAAAGCCTTAATATATTCGTTCTGCCCTATGCCAAGGGTTTTTGCCCCTTGCGGTGTCGCCCGGCTATGCCGTCCGATATTCCGGGCGGAGCGGATCAAGCATGCCATTATACCGCCATTATTCATGGGTTCGAATCCCATACTTCTTCGCGAAGTTAGCCAAGTGGTCATGGCACAGGACTGGTAATCCTGCATCAAAATCAAACGGAAGAAGCGTTAAACGCCCCGCCGCGCGGCAGTCTCACGCGGCAGCGCGGAGCCGGGCCTGCGTTAAACCGGATACCGCCGCCCAAGCGCCCGTCCCATGTCCGTCAGCTCTGACGTAAGCCGGATGCGCGCGCGGCCGCTCAATGTTTATCCCCCCGGCCACGCGCGGGCGTTTGCGCCGATTCCCAAAACCGGGGTGAGTGTATGAAGGTCATCATCAACGAAAACGAACGGGGTTTTATCTTCAAAAACGGTAAATTTCAGCGCATGCTTGAGCCCGGGAAACATTCCGTTCATACCGTCTTCGGCGAGACATGCTTAAAAACCGCGATAGGCAGGACGGTATCGGTAAAAGACGCCGAAATAAGCGTCCTTTTGCGCGATCAGGGATTTTCCGACAGCGTGGCAAAAATCGAAGTGCCCGATGTTCATTTCGCGCTGCATTTTGAGGACGGCAGGGTCATTGAGGCGCTGAAACCCGGCACGTACTATTTCTGGAACGTATTCCATAAGCACACGTTCCAGATTGTCGACGTCAGCCGGCCTGAGGTCGGTCTTTCGAGGGAGATAATGGCGGTCGTCCCGGTCGGGCTGTACAGCAGGATAGAAGTGCCCGAAGGGCAGACCGGCCTGCTGTTTTTCGACGGGCAGCTTCAGGGGCGCCTCGCGAGCGGCAGCCATTATTTTTGGAACGGGGCCGTGAAAGTCACCTCCCAGCTTGTTGATCTGCGCGCGCAGCAGCTCGAGGTGAACAGCCAGGAGATTTTGACGGCGGACAAGGTGACGCTGAGATTGAATTTTGTGTGCACATATCGGATCACGGACCCGGTGAGCATCAATAATCTGCTGAAAGACTACAAGGAGCAGATCTATATCATCACCCAACTGGCCATCCGCGAATACATCGGGCGGCTGAAGCTTGACGAGTTGCTGGAGCAAAAGGACAGCGTCGCGGGCATCGTCCTCGAAAGGCTGAGGGAAAAACAGGACTATCTTTTCGTCGAATTTATAAGTGCCGGCCTCAAAGACATAATTTTGCCCGGCGAAATACGCGATATCATGAACACGGTATTGATCGCCGAAAAAAACGCCCAGGCGAACGTCATTTCGAGGCGGGAGGAAGTCGCCTCCACCAGGAGCCTCCTCAACACGGCCAAGCTGATGGAGGAAAACACCACGCTTTACAAATTAAAAGAGCTGGAGTATCTGGAAAAGATCTGCGATAAGGTCGGCAATATATCGGTCGGCAACGGGAATCTGCTCGGCCAGCTCGGCGAGCTGCTCAATGTCAGGCGCGAGGGCGCGGACTAGCGTCCGGCCCCGTAGCGTTTGCTTTGATAAGTTTATGCCCGTGGCAAGCGATATTGCACATAGCGGGCGGAAGGAGAATAATATGCTAAAGAAAGTCGCCGTCATAATGGGCAGTGCCAGCGATCTGCCGACGGCCGAAAAGGCGGTTTCGGAGCTGATAGCCCTTAAGATCCCCGCGGAATGCCGGGTCATCAGCGCGCACAGGACGCCGGAAACCGCCGCGGCCTTCGCGGAGGGCGCGGAGGCGGAGGGGTTCGGCGTCATCATCGCGGCGGCGGGGAAGGCCGCCCATTTGGCCGGGGCGCTGGCCGCGCGGACAAGCCTGCCCGTCATAGGCATACCGCTCAAGGGTTCCGCGCTCGACGGCCTTGACGCGCTGCTGTCCACAGTGCAGATGCCGGACGGCGTCCCCGTCGCCTCGGTGGCCATAGACGGGGCGCGCAACGCCGCGATCCTGGCCGCGCAGATACTCGCGCTCGCCGACGCGGATCTGTCCGCCCGGCTCAAGGCGCGGCGGGCAGAGATGCGCGACGACGTCGCCGCGAAAGACGCGGAGATGCAAAAAAATTTGAACAAAATAAACGGCGGAGGTAACTGAATGCAAAAGGAATTGGCGCAGAAATCAGAGCAAATCTATGAAGGCAAGGCCAAAAAGGTCTTCGCCACGCTGGACCCGGGGCTTTGCATAGTGTCCTACAAGGACGACGCCACGGCGTTTGACGGCAAGAAAAAGGGGACCATCGAGGGCAAGGGCGCGATCAATAACCGCGTGAGCAACCATCTGATGCGGCTCTTGGAACAAAACGGCGTCGCCACGCACCTCGTGGAGGAGCTGAACGCGGCGGAGACGCTCGTCAAGCGCGTGCGCATCATCCCGCTTGAGGTCATCGTGCGCAATGTCGCGGCGGGCAGCCTGGCGAAGCGGCTGGGGCTCGAGGAGGGCACGGTTTTGAGCGAGACCGTGCTGGAATTCTGCTATAAGGACGACGCGCTGGGCGACCCGATGGTCAACGATTATCACATCGCGGCCATGAAATGGGCGACAAAAGAGGAGATGGCTTTCATTGCCGATACGGCCCTCAGGATAAACCGCATCCTGTCGGATTATTTAACGGCGGTAAACGTGCAGCTCATCGATTTTAAGCTGGAATTCGGCCGCCTGCCGGGCGGGGAGATCATACTGGCGGACGAGATATCGCCCGATACGTGCCGCTTCTGGGACGCGTCCACCCATGAGAAACTGGACAAAGACCGTTTCCGCAGGGACATCCCCGGCGTCACGGACGCTTACAAAGAGATACTGAAAAGGCTGATCGGTGAATAAGATGTCTGATAAAACCGGATTTAATAAGATTATGTCTGACAATTTGCATGAGGAATGCGGCGTTTTCGGTATTTTCGGTTCCGACGACGCCGCCCTCGATACATACTACGGCCTCTACGCGCTCCAGCACCGCGGCCAGGAGAGCTGCGGCATAGCGATGAATATAGGCGGCGTCATCAGCGAATACAAGGGCTTTGGCCTGGTGGCCGACGTGTTCACCGCCGAGAAACTGTCGAAATTACGCTCGGGCCAGGCGGCCGGCATAGCCGTCGGGCATTGCAATTACGGCTCCGCCAAGCTCAGCCGCAGCGCCAATATCCAGCCGCTGGTAGTGCAGCACATAAAGGGCGGCATGGCTCTGGCGCATAACGGCAATATCCTCAACGCCGTGGAGCTGCGGGAAGGGTTTGAGCGGCGCGGCGCGATCTTTCACACGACGTGCGACACCGAGGCCATAGCCTACGCCGTCACGGAGGCGCGCCTCAGCGCGCCCTCAATACAGGCGGCCGTCTCAAGGGCGATGGACAGGCTGGAGGGGGCGTATTCCCTCGTCGTCATGAGCCCGAAAAAGCTCATTGCCGCCCGGGACCCGCGCGGTTTCCGGCCGCTCTGCCTGGGCAGGCGCGGGGGGAGCTGGATCGTCGCCAGCGAGAGCTGCGCGGTCGATATCGTCGGCGGGCAATTTGTCCGCGACATACTGCCCGGCGAGATCATAACCGTCAGCGACAAAGGCATCGAAAGCGACGTCTCGCATTGCGGCGGGCACAGGTCGGTCTGCGTCTTTGAGTTTATTTACTTCGCCCGCCCGGATTCCGTCATCGACGGCGTCAGCGTCCACCGGTACCGCGTGAGCGCCGGGGAGCGCCTGGCGGAGTGTTTCCCGGTGGAAGCGGATATCGTCATCGGCGTGCCCGATTCCGGGCTTGACGCGGCGATGGGATACGCCGGGCGCAGCGGCATCCCGTATGATTTCGGCTTTATAAAGAACAGATACGTCGGCCGCACGTTTATTCAGCCCGTGCAGAGCATGCGGGCGGACGCCGTGCGCATAAAGCTCAACGCCCTGCGCGCCGCCGTCGAGGGGAAGCGGGTCATAGCCGTGGACGACAGCATCGTGCGCGGGACCACATCCGCGCCGACCATGCAGATGCTGCGCGAGGCCGGCGCGCGCGAGGTCCATATGCGCGTGTACTCGCCGCCTTTCAGATACCCGTGCTGGTTCGGCACGGACGTGCCCCCGGGTGACAGCCTGCTGGCGAACGGGCGCGACGAGGGCGAGATGGCAAAAGTCATCGACGTGGATTCCCTGAAATTCCTGCCGCTTGAGATCTGCCGCGAGCTGGCCGGCGGCCTGGGCGTCTGCACGGGCTGCTTTACGGGGGAATACCCCGTCAAAACGCCCGAGAAGGCGCCCGATTATAAATATGAGAGGGCTATAGACGACGCGGGCGAATGAGTATAAATCGGACGCCGCGAGGGGGGCTTATTTTGTTCCAGCTTGATCCGGTCACAATGCTTTACCGCGTGCCAGCGGTCATCATCGCGATGGTTCTGCACGAGATGGCGCACGGCTGGTCGGCCTATCTTCTCGGCGACCGCACGGCCAAGCGCGACGGGCGGCTTTCGCCCAACCCCATACGCCATATCGACCCGCTGGGCCTGGCGCTGCTGATCATCGTCGGCTTCGGCTGGGCCAAACCCGTCATGGTCGACCCGCGCTATTTCAAAAACCCCAAGCGCGGCATGGCGCTGACCGCTTTTGCCGGCCCTCTGGCCAACCTGGTCTGCGCGTTTCTCGGCATGCTGGTCTACGCCGTTTTCAGTCTGACCGGACAAGGGGCCGAGTCTTTTGCCTTGAATTTTCTGTTCATATTTGTAATCATCAACCTCAGTATGTTCATTTTCAACATGCTCCCCGTGCCGCCGCTCGACGGCTCCAAGGTTTTCGGGGCCGTGCTGCATGACGATATTTACTTCCAGTTCACCCGGGGCGGCGGGGCTTCGACCGTGATATTCATTGTGATTGTGCTGGCCTCGGGCTATATCCTCTCCCCGGCTCTGTCGCTCGCCCTCCGCGGGTTGGCCGCGCTTTGCGTCGCGATCGCCCATTATATCATCCGGTGAAAATGCGGCGGGGCCGAGCCTGTCTCCGCCCAAAACGCGCGCGGCACGTGTTCTGCACTGCGGCGTTCCGCAAAATTTTGCCGGATACAACACCGGTACGGTGGCACTTGTCGCGCGTTTTCCCGCGCGCGCATCCTGAAATTTACCCGGGGCTGCAAGCGCTGCCGTTTTAATTGTGATGTGAGTTCGACAGATTTTCCTCTGGCAGGCTCAGTAAAGCGAGTTCGACAGATTTTCCTCTGGCAGGCTCAGTAAGGCCAAGTATTTAGTATTCCGTAGGGGCAGACGCCCCTGTCCGCCCGCTGGATTAAAAGCGTCCTATAATTACAGCTTCGCGGACGCGGTCAGCCATTCCCTCCGCCTTTCAGGCGGCACCAAGTCTTCCGGCTTTAGCCGGTTGTAGTGTAAGCGAGCAATCAAACTCACGTTACGAATACTGATGAAAGGCCGGATAGCATGAGATTGGACAAGTTCCTGAAGATATCGCGCATAATAAAAAGGCGCACCGTGGCCAACGAGGCCTGCGACGCGGGGAGGGTGGAGCTGAACGGGAAGGCGGCAAAGGCCGGGGCCGAAGTGAAGGAGGGCGATGTGATAGAGATACGCTTCGGCAGCAGCGCCGCGAGGTACGAGGTCCTGTCCGTAAAGGAACAGGCGCGCAAAGAAGAGGCTGCCCAGATGTACAGGCAGCTCACGTATCGGTGACCGGCGGAGGGTCCGCGCCGGCGCGCAGTTGCTCGACGCTGTTCAGCCCGTAATGGCGCAGGAATTCCGGCGTCGTGACGAACAGTATGGGCTTGCCGGGCGCGTCCAGCCGCCCCTTTTCCGCGATCAGCCCGTATTCCATCAGCTTGTTCACCATGTGGTCCGCGTTGACGCCCCTTATCTCCTCTATCTGCGGCTTTGTCACGGGCTGTTTATAGGCGATGATGGCCAGGGTTTCCAGGGCCGCCTGGGTCAGCGCGCGCGGGGCCTCCCTGCGCAGGCCGCTGATGCGCGGATAATATATGGGGTTGGAGCACATCTGGTATGCGCCGTCAACCTCAAACAGCAGCACGCCGCGCCTTTGTGCCCTGTACGTTCGCTCCATCTCCCGGAGCAGGGCCTCCGCCTCGTCGGCGCTCAAATCCGCGATCCGCGCCAACTGGCCGGCGGTCAGGGCGCAGCCCGAGGCGAACAGCGCCGCCTCAATGATCATCTCCGCGTCCGTTTTTTCTATTTTTTCCATTGTAGTTCCCGCATATCTAAAACGCCTCCCTGTTGATCCGGATCTCTCCAAAGATATCGTCCTGCTCGATAAACAATTCCCTCTGGCGCGCCAGCTCCAGGACGGCCAGGAAGGTCATGAGCCGTTCCTCTTTGGGCGAGCGCTCGGGGATGAGGGCGCCGAACGACAAGCGCCCGCCGGTGACGAGCATCCTTTTTATAAACTCGATCTTGTCCTCGATGGTGTACATATCCAGGCGCACGGAATCAAAACCGGAGCGGACCTTATCGACAGCCAGCTCGCGCCTGTCCAGCGCGTCCGCGAATATCCGGTGAAAATCCTCCAGGGTCAGTCCGTTCAGCAGGGCGCTTATCTCCTGCTCCGGGTCGCGGTCCGATGGTTTTGACAGCTTAAATATTCTGAAGGCGTCCTCTTCCCCGTCCCTGAAGATGAATCTTTCCCCCTCGGCCGCCTGGCGTTTGAGCGCCTCCGAAAGGGCCTTGCACTGTTTGTAATCCGCAAGCCTCCTCGCGAGCGCGTCGCGCGGGTCCCCCGCGTCCGCCCCCTTTTCCGCGGCGGGCAAGAGCAGGCGGGATTTTATCTCGACGAGCTGCGCCGCCAGCACCAGGAATTCGCTGATGGAGCGCATGCCTATGTCCGCGTTTGCCTCCGCGTCCGCATTGGAATCGAGCAGGAGCTGTTCAAGGTGATACAGATACTGATCGGCCAGCAGCGCGATGGGGACGCTGTAGATGTCCACCTCATGCCTTTCGATCAGCTTTAGCAGCAGGTCCAGCGGGCCTTCGTAAGCCTCTAGCTTTATTTGAACCGTATTTATCTGAGTTGTTTTAAGGTCGTCCCCCATAGCCTACCCCAGCACTTTTAAAACCGTGTTGACGATCGGGTCGAGGACTCTTTGCAGTATGGACGTGAATATCAGCAGCAGCAGGACGACCTGGTAGATCTTCTCGTAGCTGCCGAAGGCGATGCGGTGCTTGGCGGAAAGGTATTGTTCCAGAACCCGCGCGCCGTCCATGGGCGGCACCGGTATGCAGTTGAAGATCGCCAGGCACAGATTGCACCGGGCCACCACCAGCAAAAACAACTGGGTGAGCCCGATCAAATTGCCGGCGTCCGCCTGATTCCCGCCAAAGGCCGTCAAAATACGCGATCCGGTGCAAAACAGCGCGCACACGAAGATATTGAACACAGTGGGTGTGATTTGCGCTATCAGCGTTCCTCTGCGCCTGTCCTTATAGTACGCCGGGTTGGTTTCCGCCGGCTTGCTCCAACCGTAGCCGAAAAGCAGCATCAGTAAAAACCCTATGGGCTCCATATGTTTGAGGGGGTTCAGCGTCAGGCGCTTTTGAAACCTCGGCGTGACATCCCCCATGCGGACGCTGACCACCGCCCGCGCGAATTCGTGCAGCGTCATGGCTATGGCGATGCCGGCCACCGTAAATACCGCCGCGATGCCGCCGGCAAGCACACCGTTAGCTGAAAGTACAGACGTAATATTCGATAAAACCGGCATGAAACACCTTCCGACGCTTACAAAAAATAATGTGCTCGACAGGACTCGTTATTATGGTTTACGGAATACGCTCGTCGCTTTTGGGTCGCCCTCCAATAAAATCGTCGGCCAAGGCGTTGCGTTTGTACTCGACCAAATGCCGTATCTCTTGTTTGTCGCGTTCCGACAGGCCGGTCAGTTTTATAGTGTCCGGATCAGGTTGAGGCGGCGCGCCGCAGGGCGCGGGATCGCCGGTGAGGCCGAGAAGGTAATCGGTGGAAACCGAGAAGTATTCCGCCAATTTCGCAATTGTATGCTTATCTGGCTCGCTTCCGTCGTTTTCGTATTTTACATAAGTAGTTCTGTCGATCCCAAGAAAAGACGCCACATCTTTTTGAAACAAGCCCTTATTTTGTCTTTGTCCCTTTAAACGATCCCCGAAAGTCATTCAAATCACCTGTCAATATATTATAGGTGAACATTCTTCACAAATCAATACCGTGACTAAGCTTCACTTCTGCCGAATATTATCCCAAAGAATCCCTTGACAAGTGAATATACAGCACTATCCGCCGAACTCGCGCCGGCATAATAACAAAAGGCAACCTCTGTAAACCCGTCATTGCGAGGAGCAAAGCGACGAAGCAATCCAGAAAATCCCGGTTTATGCGTACACCGGATTGCTTCGCTTCGCTCGCAATGACTGATACTGTTTCTTGATAAAGGTAGACATAAATCAGCTATCCTCCATTGGCGCGCGCAGACCTGCGAACAAAAGGATTTCGCTGTGTCTGCGCGC
>Ga0209629_10000680_pt1 | contig 19279 bp, 19 predicted proteins | sample TergutCu122P5_FD_187286 | JGI IMG/M metagenome (GOLD analysis project Ga0209629, IMG submission 187286) | Cubitermes ugandensis P5 segment gut microbial communities from Kakamega Forest, Kenya - Cu122 P5 (SPAdes) (version 2) | ecosystem: Host-associated > Arthropoda: Insects > Digestive system...
TTGATGCCATCCATAAAGTTGTAGGCATTCAATGTTCCCACGATAAAAATGTATGCGAAGATAATTTGCCACCAAGGTAAGAAACGGAATATTCCCAAGCCATAAAACAAAATGCTGATGGCGAGAAAATGAATGGTAATCCGGATTTTGTTTGGTAAAGAAGCGATGTCGTCCCAAAAGCTGACGAGGGAAATCAGGGTAATACCGGCAAGAAAAAACAGGGTGAAAGGTGAAAGGTAAAGGGTGAAAAGGGGATAAAAGACAGCGGCTAACCAAAAAATAATTCCGCCACCGCGGACGGTAATGTAATTGTGGGAACTGCGGTTGTTGGGTTTGTCGATAATGTTGAATTTATCGGCGAGTTTGATGTAGAGCAGCATCGCTAAAAAGAGAATAGCGATGACTAAAAAATATAGTAACAGGTACACGGTACAAGGTGCAAGGTGCACGGTGAAAGGTATTTAATGCGTCATTGCGAGCTGCGTGGTTAGTGAGCAAAGTCGAACTAGCGGCGAAGCAATCCGAGGTTAAAAAGTATTCAAAGTTCTTTCCAACATAAATAGGAATATTTATATCAATTCACTGACTTTCAGAAATTCATCCGGTAACATTACTTTGATTTCCGAAGATTGAAAATCTTTTGTATTTCTTGAAATAATTACCGAACAATTTTTATTTTGTAAGGCTGAATAATATTGAACAGCATCTTCAAAATCTGTAAAACCGGACTTCATGGCTTGTTCTAAAATAGCTTGATTCACAGGCAAGACATTATAAATATTTTTCTGTCAGGGAATTTGTCAATTCTTCTTTGTAATCTGCTTTATCCGGGGCTCTTAAAGACCCCAACAAAGCGCTTGCTACCGAAGCAGTCAGAGCCGATTTGTTTGTTTCTTCACTTTTTACAAGTAGCAAAAAATAATTTTCCACTAAATTAGAAAGTGTATATCCTTTCTTCTTAGCATAACTTTTTGCCATTTGTGCCAAGTACACGGTAAAAGGTATTTAATGCGTCATTGCGAGCTGCTTGCGGCGAAGCAATCCAGGTTTTGAAACAATGTTTGATGGGGTCAATTTTTAGAAGTATTGCTTGAAAAAAGTATTTATGGCTTCTTGATCATCAGGTTCAGGAGACCAAGATGCAAAATCATTTGAAACTATTGGAGAGAATGGTCCTTCTTTAACTTCATAAATCACAGTTCCCGGTTGTTTAACAATCATACTGTGCCAAACTCCTGCAGGAATGTCGATGCCATAATTACCAATCTCGGGATTCAAAGTTATTCTTTGGATTACAATTCCTTTATCGTCAAAAACTAAAACATCTAATTCGCCCCTCAAAACGACGTATGATTCGGTCTTGGGAGGTGTACAATGTCGGTGAGGACGAAGATAGGTACCTGGTTCCAAGGCGTTCAGCATCCGATTGATATGGTCTTCCAAATGATTGTGGATGTTATAATTCATCCGCAAGCGGGAACTTTCGAAAGCCTTTTGGGTAGTTTCGTCTAATAGTTTTTTATTGATAAGTAAAATATCCATGCCCTGCTTATTTAAAAGCTCTCAAAGTTCTTTCTAATCCTGCAACAGCGCTGATAGGCAATTTTGTAATCCCAAGTGCCTGCTTCATCTTTTGGTTTGAAACCACATAATTTTCAGTCAACTTTTGTAGTCTATCCGAATTGAGTGGTAAATGGCAAAAATCTCCTATTCGTGCGAGGGTTTTTATAAGGCTTTTATTACAATTCCAGATTCTTTCTTTTTTCCCTTTTGATTGAGCAATCAACTTTATCAATTCATTCGTTGAAATCGGTTCGTCATCAGCTAAATGATAAATACCCGATTCAGGATTTTGAAGGATAAACTGTTCAACGATATACGACAAATTCCAGATATTCAAAAACGACCGTTTGTTCTCGAAAGCACCCAAAGGATAAGGTATTCCCTCGCTGACGACCTGATACAACAAATTCAGATTTCCTTTATTCCCCGGACCGTGAATCATGCAAGGACGAAAGATATACACAGATTTTGGGTTTACCTTGTACCTTTCACCTTGTACCCTGATATATTCTTCCGCTGCAATCTTACTTTCCCCATAAGGACCAACAGGCTTAGGAACAACGTCTTCCGTCAAAACATCACCTTCAACACTGTCGGCAGCCGCTTTCACGGAACTGAAGAAGAAGAATTGTTTGGCTTTCGATTGCAGGAAATAATCGAAAATCTTTTGCGTCAATCCGGTGTTGATGTCGAAATAGGTTTGCGCTTCGCTCCGGTTTTTTGTATCGTGCGCTTTTCCTGCCAAGTGAATAATCGTATCCACTTCGGGCAACGATTCCATTTCATCCCATGAATAAGTTTTAATTATTCCTTCCTTTTCGGGAGAAATAATGTCCAGACCGTAAATGGAATGATGCTCTTTCAGAGCAGAAACTAAGTTAGAACCGACAAAGCCGTGGATGCCGGTGAGGAGAATCTTCATTTGCGATGGAGGGTGATTTTAAAACCTCGAACAAGTTCAAATAAGATTGTGGCAAATTTAAATATTAACTTCAAATTTATATATAGTATTGATATATCGAGAATTTTATTGACATACTTTCTATTAGATTACAATGCTGTTATTTTTTCATATACCAAGTAATTCCTTATAAATACTTTCTGTTTCTTTCATAATATTCTCACGACTATATTTCTTTATTATGTTCAAATTGGTTTCTGAAAATTTTCTTCTTAGACTTCTATCCAAATAAAGATTATTAATCATTTGTGAAAACCGTTTTTTATCATCTAAACCAACAACATAACCATTTATACCATCTTTAATTAAACTTCTATTTCCTCTACAATTTGTAACTACAATTGGCATTCCTGTTGCCATTGCTTCCATGACATTAACTGGTAACCCTTCCTGCCTTGAAGTAGACACGGATATATCTGCAACTTTCAGAAGATTAACTATATCATTGCGAAATCCTAAAAAATAGACATTTTCTTTCAGTGCAAGATTATTAACTTGCTCTTTATATTTTTTTTCAAAACTTCCGGTACCTACTAATAAAATTTTAAAATTTGGAATTATATCTTTCAATATTGAAGTCACTTCAATAAGGAGATCTTGATGTTTTCTTTTACTTAGTTCAGCCACGTATATCAGAATAAAATCATCTTCAGTATGTCCATATTGTTTCCGTAACATCATTTTGTTTTCTTTAGTTTGCGGAAGAAACTTCTCACAATTAATTCCTATCCCATTAATTAACTTTATATTCTGTGCCTTAAAATTTCTTTTTATTGCAAGATTATAATCTTCTTCATTGATTACAATTAGGTATTCTGTATATTTAGATAAAAATTTTTCTATTGGATAATATATCAACCAATTTATCAGGGGTGCCCCATAAAAAAAATGAAACCCATGTGCTGTATAAATAGTTTTAATTTTTTTAAAATGACCAATTAATCTACCACAAACACCCCCAATTGGAGTATGACAATGAATAAATTCGAAATTCACATGAGTAACCAATTTCTGTAATTGTTTAGCCGCTTTTATGTTCGAAAATATACCTGAAAATATATTTCTATCAAAATCAATTTGATGAAATTGAATGTTCTTATCGTTTAATTCTTGTTTAAATTTTATAATTCTTTCTTTTGAACTTGTATTCCCAATTTCAAAATTACATGCTATATGTACATTGAGTCCATAATTTTGTAATATTTGTATGTTATCCATATTAAATTGATCAATAACAGATGACACTGATGCTAAAATTAATACATTTTTCATGTTTTTTCAACACTCTCTATATTAATGTGTTAAGGATATCAATTACTTGTTTTGTAGCATTTCCATAATATGGGATAAATCTTTTTTTGAATTCAACTACTGCCTTTTGATTACAGCATAAGTTGCTTTTTATCTCATTCAGCAAATCATCTTCATTTTTGAAATATCCCGAAGGCATATCTTTACTTAAATCTAAATATAACCCTCTCTCTTTCGTATATTCTACTAAATCATACGCAAAACACAACATAGGTTTCAATGTTATTGAATAGTCGAAAAATATACTTGAGTAGTCTGAAATCAATAAATCAGAAATAATAATCAGGTCATTAAGTGATGAATAAGTAGTCATATTCATTGCAAATTCACCGGTATAGTTTAATAAACTACTTTTGGAGACTTCATAGTGTAACCTATATAGCAGAACATATTCCTCTCCTAATGACTCTGACCACTTTTCTAAATGAATGGGGGGATTAAATATTTTATTACCTATTACATCTGTATCATAATCACGAAAAGTTGGAGCATAAAGAATAACTTTTTTATTCAAAGGAATATTTAATGACTCTTTAATATAGTTCACCCTATCTCTATCTATATGAGCAAATTCGTCATTACGTGGAAGACCAATATACCTTACAGCCTCTCGGTTTATATCCATTGCTTTTATAAAAATCTCTGCTTCATACTCTCCTTGTACTAAAAATATATCATTGAGAAATTTCCCCATTTTTCCAAAGCTTCTTTTACCTTCTTTGTCTGTTCCCATCTTTTTTATTGGAGTTCCATGCCATGTATTGAGGCATATCGTCTTCTTTTTCTTAAACGACAATCCTCTTTCGGCACTTGAATTTACAATCCATATTTTTGATGACAAGGCATAATATAAATAATTTAGGGTGTCTATTCTAACCTTAATTCCTCGATTAATCTCAAATTGCGCTGGATTGATAAAAGCCCAAATGAATTCACAATTTTCAAAATGATTATCTTGTAACATCGCTTCATATATAACTTTTGGGCTATCACTAAATTGTTTGCCTCCGTATGAAATAAATAAGACTCGATTGTGTTTGATTTTTATAAATAGTCCTATAATGTTAACGAAGAAGGAGCCTAAATAAAAAAATAACCTATATAATACTTTGTATTTCTTTAGAAAATCTGCAATCATCTTATTTATACTCTGACTGTTTACCAATCCTATTCTATTTATCAAAATTTGACAAATAGTCAGTAATTATAAAATCAACATCCGTTTCTATAGCGTTGAGTAAAGTTTTTGTATCTGTTATTGTCCATACATACGTGGTTAGGCCTAAAGAATCAGCTGAATATACTAAATTTGGATTTTGTAATAAGGCACCATAAGAATAAGCTATTCCATAAAACCCCATTTCTTTAAATTTTCTTGCATCAGTATTTCCTGTCAGATATGATACTTTATATCCTTTATTATAATTAAGCAATTGTTTACAATAATCGAGAGAAAAAGAAAGAAATTCCACTTGATTTGAAGCATTACATTGCTCAATCATATCAACAATCTTAGATATATTTCCTTGCTTTATTTCAACTATTAATTTAAAGTCAGGGTCTTGTTTAGCTTCTTGTATAAACTCATATAGAGTGGGCAATCGTTCTCCATTTTTAAGTCTAAATGCTCTTAACTGAAGAAATGTACTTTCAGATATTTTAAGCCCATCGAACATATCGTCATGGCATACAACTATTGAATCGTCCTTTGTTTGACGAATATCAAACTCGGAACCATAAACCTTTAATGAAATTGCATTTTGAAGACTTGATAAAGAATTCTGAGCAGAACCGGGTAGTGCCCAATATCCACGATGAGCAATTAATTTTTTCTTTAAAAAGACAAATTCTTGGTTATCTCTCAAATCTTCACTTTTAACTTCTTCTTTCGTGCAAGTTTGAAAACTGATAGATAAAATAAAAATTGACAATAATTTGTAAATTAACTTAGTTTTATTTATAATTATACCCTCCATTTAATTCAATTACACTTCCATTAACAAAAGCGTTATCAATGCAAAACAATATTGCATTAGAAATTTCATTTACAGAAGCAAAACGCTTCACTGCTGTTTTATTGATAATATTATTCTTTATTTCTTGTGGTTTTGTTGCTTGCCATTCCGTTTCTACAAAACCTGGAGCAATGACATTTACCGTAGTGTTTGTACCTTCAAATACCTTTACCAAATTTAATGCTAAAGAATGAAAGGCTGCTTTTCCTACTCCGTAAGGCAAAGAAAGACTATGTGGATAAATTCCCATCATTGAACCAACAAACAAAATGCGAGAATTATTTGGAATAATATCAAAACAATCTCTTACCAAATAAAAATGAGAATTAACTATCACATTAAAAACAGTTTCCCAATCATTATTCGAAATTTGATTAATCGATTTTCGTATTGTCATCCCCGCATTACACACTATACAGTCCAAAGATGAAATTTTTGATTCACAATAAACCACAAATTCATTAAACGTCGAAATATCAGACTGATCTGCTTGCAGAACTTCAAAATAAGAACTCAAAGCTGAAAAATCTTTCCGGCTTTTTTCGGCTGCTAAAATATCAGATGAAAAATTTGTATAAACGTAATATCCTCTTTATAATAGATCTTCAACGATTTTTTTCCCTATGCCTTTTGTACCGCCTGTGACGATTGCATATTTCATGGTAATAATATATCAGGTTTCTGAGGTATTTCTGTCTGCTTTTTGATTTTTTCATAATTTTCATATATTTTCTCTTTTAATACCGATGAGGAAATCCCTTTCCCATAAGGAAAATAACAAACTTCCACATTCAATTTTTTCAAATAATCATATTTTCCACACCAATCATCACCAACAACGAAAACATCAATATTAAGATTCTTAACAGCGCTTGTATGGTCCAAAGAATGTTGAGGGATAACAATATCAGGATATTTAAGCGCTTTTACTATTGCTATACGCTCTTCAAACGGAATAATTGAAGCTGGTTTATAACTATTTACCAGTTCGTCAGTGCTTACTCCAACAATTAATATATCTCCTAATCCACGTGCATATTCAATCATTTTTAAATGATTACTATGAAACATGTCAAATGTTCCCGATGTATAAACAACTATTTTATTTTTTATCATTTTAGTATTGAGTTCTTGTTTGAAGGAAGGACTCTAACCATTTAGTTTGTTCATATAAAAATTTTGTAACCATTCCGCGTTACTCTTTATATCATACCCTGCTTTTTCAATTTGTTTGAAGGTATCTTCACGAAAATAACCTTCTGCATAACGATTTACAGCGTTTGCCCAGACTGTAAGATGTTCTTTAAGTGAGCAATTCTGAATTAAATCGGTAATATTTATCTCCTTCGTAATTATATCAGAAGCTACTATTTTTATCCCGGCAGCTTGAGCTTCTACAAATGTAACCGGCAATCCCTCGAAAAGAGATGGAAATAATAAAACATCTATTGCTTGTAAAATCTCCGGAATATCTGATCTAACACCGGCAAATATAACTTTGTCTTGCAATACCAACCTTCTAACCTTATCTTTTATCTCTTGTAGCAAAGGGCCATCACCAACTAAGAATAGCATGGCATTCTCTGTGAGTTCTGATACTTTTTTAAAAACATCGATAATAAATGTGTGATTTTTTTGTGGTACGAAACGTCCGATATGACCCACTACAAATTTGTTTTCTAATCCCAAATTATTTCTAATCTCAATTCTTAATGAGGAGCTGAATTTAAAATTTTCTGCATCTATAGCATTTTTCATTATTATAAAATCTTTTTCCCCAAAGAAAAACAATCCGGCATCTTTTCCACAAGCAAATCTATCTGTCGCGTTACGTATTGCAAATGGGCGCAATATATAAAAACGTAAATATCTAAGTAAATGGATGGAATTTTTCGCATTGTGACTGTGTATAATTCGAACAGCAATTTTATATTGTTTAGCTATCGGAAGAATCACTCCGGCAATAGTATAATAATGGACATGAATTATATTGTATTCAGGATGTGAGCGAAAAAAATTACGCCATACCTTTTGATAACTAAAAAGATTATATCCCCTAAAAAAGGGCATGTGAAATATTTTCCCTCCCAATCTTTCAATTTCATTATCATAAGTTGCGTCTTTATTTGTATGAACCACAAAATCAAATTGGATTTTACTACGATCTATACTACGATAATAGTTCATTATCATTGTCTCGGATCCACCTCGATTCATCGCAGAAAAAACTTGCAGAATGCGTATCATATTTATTTTGTTGTTTTAATATTTATACAATACTTTAGTCATACCAATTTAAACTCTTTTTTCTTATTACAATTTACAGAAGAAACGGCGTATGTAAGGATTATTAAAGGCATTATCTTTGCTCTATGACGAAAAGCCGTTCCGGCATTTGTTGTACCATAAGCATAGATGAAAACAACTATCAGTATGGTTATCATTAAATACATTTTCAATGTTTTTTTAATACCTTGTAAATGTTTTGAAAATAAGATACTAAAAAATAGCCACATATATATCGCTCCATCAAAGAAAAAACCGATAATATCAGTTATATCTCGCCATTCGGTTGGAAGTGGAGAAAACAAAAAATAAAATATTTTTAAAGGAGAAAGTAAAAGAGATTGAGTGACATTATCTGCTTTTATCCAAGTAAGGTAATCAGATCCTCCTCCTTCCGATTTATTTGTTATTCTAACAAGTGTTTCGGGATCATCAAAATCATACCTCTTGAGTTTGCTTATAAAAATATCCGAATAATTTACCAAGAGTATTGATAATCCGGCAATAAATACTAGTACAACTATAACATTTCCCCATGATAATTGTACTTTCTGTTTATTGGGGTTATAGGTAATAAAAGCGATTATATATCCAAATATTAAACCTATTGTTCCTATATGCATAACTACGGCACTCATAAGCATGATAATAGACAATAGTATATTAATGGCTGAACTTTTTTTAAACCATCGAACAAAATAGAATAGAGAAGCAGCAGCAAAAAACTCTACCCAGGCTTCTCGCATTAGAATTCCCGAAAAGATTATTAGATTAGGAAGAAAAACGATTATCAACATCGCTTTTTTTTGAGTATTTTTATCAATTGCCAATTGGGACAGTGAAAGCTGAACAAATATCAATACTCCTAATCCAAACAATACGTTTATGTATTGGGCTATTAGACGAGAAGAATCTGTTATGTTATAAAGAAAGGTTAAAAAGTAAGTGTAATTTGTCCAGAATCTTTGAACTGAGGAAATTTGATTTTGTAAAGCAATATTATGAAACATTTCTGAGTCTGTTCCTGAATTAGGAATGGGGAACCATTGATAATAATCGGCAAACATAAGAAAGATTCGCAATACAAAGCCAATCAATATAAGATTTCTGAACTGTAATTTTTTGCTCCTTTTTATTACAAGGAAAATAAAAACGGAGCAAAGTATAATAAAAATTAAAGAATAAAAATCTATATTTTCTGTTGAGAACATAAAAAATGTATACTAAAATTAATCAATAAGGCATTTTTTCAATGCCTTCAAATATCCTTTGCCATATTTAATGTCCGGTTCTACATAGTTTCCTTCTGCCCATTCATTCCACGACATTAAAAAAGCGATTTTGTGTTCGTAATCTTTACTTTTTACCTTGTCCAACATATCTTTAATATGTAATTCAAAAATATCAGGTGTACTATTCACCAAAATATCAGTTTTAGCGCCACTTCTGGGACTTCTGTCCCATTGCGGTAGAAGTGTCGGATACACATTTTCCCAAGAATCTTCTTCTGAACAAAGAAATTTGATAATTTTGCTATATTCATATTTAAGAATATGGGTCCTTTTCACATATTTTTGGATAAATCGATTAAATAACCTGTAATATCTTCCTTTTACAATCATTTCTGCTCGATATAATCCTCTTGAATTAACAGCATCAAAACCAGAATCCAGTACTTTTTTGTATAAATCCGTAGCTTGATTTTTTGATGCCAGGTTTATTTTTTTAAAAGAAATATTACTTTTTGCAATACTGTCTGAAATACCGACAAAATGAATACCATTTAATCCATTCTGTATTGCTAAATTATTCCATAATTTAATAAATTCAGAAACATTTGGAATATCAAACGGATTCCAAATTACAAATATTGGTTTTTTATCAACAGTAATATATCGATGATCTTTGAATGCTTGCAATAGTTTGTAAAAATGAAAAGCATGCTCCTCTATACCGGGATAAGTCTGTTCAATCAACATGTGCGATTTATTTGAATTCGTCGATTGCCAAGAGTTATTCGACCAGGAATGATTTGCCCATCCCAAACAAAATGGAAAATCAGGTTTTCCACTTCCCAATACTTCATTGAAAGGACGCTCTAACAGCTGTTTCCCGTTTCCAAACCAATAATGCCAATAACAAAAACCTTCAATTCCGGCTTCCTTTGCCAATTGTGCCTGAGCTTCTCGCACTTCCGGCAAACGCAAGTCATAAAAGCCCAAGTCTTTCGGTATTCTAGGCTGATAATGTCCTTTAAACAATGGTTTTGCTCTTGCCACGTTCGTCCATTCAGTAAATCCTTTTCCCCACCATTCATCATTTTCAGGAATAGGATGAAATTGAGGAAGGTAAAAGGCTATAACTCGGGCTCTTCCATGCTCACTAATCATTTTCAATGTTCTTTTAATATGGATTTGTACAATTCGTATACCTTTTCTGCACTCTGTTCTATTGTGTATAATTTTTGAACAACTTTTTGCGCCCTGTAGATCATGGGAAGATAATGACTAATTCCATTTTCAGCGACTTGACTCATAACTGCAATTAATTCATCTTCTGTGTTATATCTAATTCCAATTTCTCTTCCTGTTAATTCTAAACCATTATCGAATTGTTCTTTTGTGCCAGCAGTATTCTTTCCTATTACTAAACAACCGTTATACATGGCTTCAGTTGTGATAAATCCAAATCCTTCGAAAGACATCACAATTAATGCTACAGCTTCACTCATGAACTTGTATACAAAATCTTTTTCCTTATACCCTAAAAATATTATTTTTTCTGTAATTCCTGCATTTTTTACCTTAGCATGCAATTCATTAATAAAAGCTATATTTCCATCGCCTATAATCGTCAGAGTATAATCATTAATGAATTTAGACAATTTAATAAAAGCGAATAATAATTCTTTTATACCTTTGGTTTCATGTAATCTTCCAACAAAAAGAAAAGTTTTATTTTTAGGCTTTATAATCTGTAATTTATCATTGATAACGCCATCATAAATTATATTATCAGAACTATTTATATTTATAGCGTTTTGATTAAAAAAATTTAATAATCCTTTTGATACATATATATTTGCATTATTATATTGATGTATTTTTTTTATAAAAAAACTTCGACTAGGGAAATATTCTAATCCTATGCCTAATTTACCGTATTCTCTAATGTGCCAAACATGTTGAATATTTAGTCTTTTTGCAATTTCAAAACCTGCATTTATTAATCCATTGTTTGTATGAATAATATCGGGATTGATGTTTTTTACTAATTTCTGACATTTAATAATATATATCTTATTTCCTATCAAGTGACGTAATAATCTTGGAATAAAGAAAACAAAATCTTTGATTGATTTAGCTGGAGGATATAAATTTGTATAAAATTTTTGCAAAAAATAAGTATAACCTCCTTCGCGAAGTTTTTTTGTAAAATCGCCTTCATAAGAAGTAATAAAATACGGTTGTATACCTTTTGATATTAATAATTGCTGTATATTTAAAAGAGCAATATTATCTCCATAGAGTGTCGAAGTTGGGGCAAAATAGAGGATTCTCATCAATTTCAAAAATTAGTTTAACTATCTTTCCCTTTTGAAAATATTCTTAGTAATGTAAAATACATTTATGAAATTTTTTTTCATAATGCATTTTTTAAAAGTAATCGTGAACGTTTAATGTTTTCCCCTAATAATCTTTTCACTCTATGATAATCAATCTTTTCGATATTTGTATTAGAAATTATTTCATGAATATTATTTATATACCTACACTCTAAGTCTACCAATGACAAAAGAGATAATACTCTATCATTATTCTTACTAAGTCCTAATGTATAAAATTGTTTTTCAAAAATTAATGAAAATGCTGTACCATGAAATGAAGTACTAACCACAAACTCAGCATCTCTGATTAGCTGTAAAAATTCTAACGGATTCTTTGTCTGTAAAACATTCCTGTGTGGAAATGGCAATACAGCTCCTGTAAGAATGATTACTTTAATCCCTTTATCTACACTTAACTTCTTTGCATATAATTCTCCTTCATCTGAAGGCATTAATTGATAATACAAAATATACTTTTCTTTAATAGAATTAGAAGAAGACAATATTTTATTCCATTCATCCATGTTTAATAAGAAGACTGGATCTAACACAACTTCAGCAAAAAATCCTAAATCAGACAAACTATGCTTTAATGAATTTTCTCGGACTAATATAACAGAATAATTATTTAGCACTTGTTTCAAAAAAGATTCTTCTTCCCTATTAATGTTTATAATACCCATACTGACAGCATACGTAATCAATTTGATTTTATCTCTTGGTATATTATAGCAAAAATAGATTGGATCGAAACCTGTATATTGGGCAGAAGTAATATGATTTCGCCAAATCTGATCACTGCCATAGATTATTAAGTCAATATCTTCATCAATAGTGAAATTATTATTCTTATATTTTGGCCTTTTAGATAGATTTAAATAGACATGCATAAACTTAATAAATCCTCTCCTTCTATTCGCTTTTCTATAGGCACTCAACAGAAATGAGAGAAAATACTTTATTTTTCTTTTCCAATTTAAACGTTTGAAATATGAATATGAGAATAATTTGTAATGTTCTTCATGTGAATCTGGCCAATAATCTATGAATGTAACCGTATGTCCTAATGAAATAAGATATGTCTTTAGAGAATATGCTTGTAAAACAGCTCCATAATTATGGGCACGATGAAATGTTAAAACACCTATTTTCATTCTTTATTTCTTCAGAATATCTTTCAAAACATTTATTCCTTTATCCCCAATGACAGACCGTATTTTATTTTTCATAACACTTTTCACAGGCATAACTTGATTGTTTTCAATTATATATTTTAAAGCGTTCGATTCATCTTCATGAGTTGTAAATATTTCAAAAACTATTGATTGTTCTGATTCACCAAGGAATTCTTCTTTATGTTTTAGAAATTCCTCTTTGTCTTTTGCCGAAAGATATTTAAAATGATTAGCTCCTGCCCATCCTTTTGCATCGCTATTGTGCCCTGCAGCAGCAATATACGCATCTCCTTCTTTGCCAAATTGGTAGGCAGTATGTGAATAGATTTTAAACTCAGCTCCACACCCATTATTTATTAAAAGAATACGAATATTATTTTTCAGATGACGGATACCTAATGAATTCATGTCATAAAAGAAAGCTAGATCTCCTATCACTAAAAAACATAACCTATCTGTAGCAACGCTTTGTCCTAACAAAACCGACATGCAACCGTCAATTCCAAACGCTGCAACATTTGAATAACAAGTAATAGATGAATCAATAGGAAAGAAACTCCATACTCGTAAAGTGTTTAATATAGCAAGATTCAAGTAACAGTTTTGCGTTAGTGACCCATGTAATTGCTGTGCAAGATAAGCGTTGGAAAATGGTAGATTATCAGGAATGGAAAGAGAGTTTTGTAATTCTCTCCATTGCTCAAAATATGTGTGTTTGATTGTGTTTTCTTTTGCTAATCGGGTAAAGAACAATTCAAACGGACATTCAAATACTTTGGTAAGTTTGTCGTAAGTATCTACAATATCACCATTTTCATTTATACGCCAATGTTCAAAATCGGTATTTGGACTTACTAATTTCCAAAATAATGGATAATCGCCGGTTTGTCCACCAATTGATATAAGAATATCTGGCCTATAGGAACTATTAAAGACATCTCCCCACATACATAAAAGCGTTAAATTAGCTCCTACTGTATATTTTCCATGATAATTGGATAAATGATTTGTATAAATGAATGCATTATGTGATTCTGTAAAAGCCTCCAATGAGGCTGCCTGTTTTTTAGAAAATGGGCGATGTTCGCCAACAACAATCATTATCTTTTCATCTTTAAGAGGTATATCCCAGAGTTCCCATGCCATATATCGTTTAATTACTCTGACTTTCGGCAGATTTGGAACGATATATTTCCCCAATTCATTATCTAATATTGGTATATTCAATTGTACGGGACCATGTGTTCGATGCGTAAGTTCTAAAATGGCTTCATTTACCAAACGTTCACAATATAATTCATCCTGTCTGTTGTTTACGCATGGAAGAGCAAAAGTTTTTTTTACGGTATCAGCAGGTAATGATGTTTGATTAGGCACTTGCATATACTCTTGATAAATAAAGCGTGGATGTTTCGATACTGTTATTGCAAGTATAGGAACATGTTTATAAAAGGCTTCGGTAAGACCTGGGAGGTAATTTCGTGTCGCTTGTGCACTTGTGCAAGATGTAGCTACCGGCACTCCAAGTTCCAAATATAAACCTATGGCAAAATACATGGCGCTACGCTCGTCAACAACCGAATAACAAGTGAAAAATGGATCATTTTGAACACCTCTCACTATAGGTATATTTGTGGCCCCTGGACTTATGACTATGTGTTTAATATTGTGTTCCTTAAGTAAGGCTAATACTATTTGGACATTTTTTGCTATTGTGTACATATTTTTTTATTTTTTTATTCCGTATCTGAAAAGTAAATATTTAACTTTTTGTTTTGCTCCTTCTATTTCAAACAAAGGTGTTATTTCTCTACATAGTTTATCTATTTTTGCCTGTCTTCGCCAATTTATTTGTTTGAACTGAGGATTTTCCAAAAACTCTTCTAAACATTTAATTAATCCTTTCTCAATACTTATAAAATTATTAGTGTCTATATATTGAACAATTTTAGAATTATCGAAATATCTATCAAACAATCTATCATATAATACCGCATATTTTGTATTGTGAGATATATCTAGAAATTCATCTAAGTTTTGCAATAAAATTTTGGGTTTATATCCTAAGTTCTTTTCCAGTACTCCTATATAAATATCCAATATATGTTGCCATGTGCAACTTTGTTGTACATTTTGTGTAACATGGAAAATCTCTCCTAATGTATTGGTATTTCCTATTAAGTTTACTATTACGCTTGATACGTCATAACCATAAGTGAGCGTTGTTATTTTTTTACAAATATCTTCTGAAAATACAATTGTTCTATCATGCAAAACACGATAAAGCCAATCTTCTTTTTCAAAAATCCCAAGTTGTAATCTGGTCTCACTATAAGTAATATATGGTCGAATGATTGTATAATTTCTATATCTTGAATTTTTCAAAATATCTTCTTGCCGAGCTTTAATTAAAGCGTATTCATCAGTTGCTAAATAATTAGTATCTTGCGATACATCAAGTAAACGTGGCGAAGTTTCAGTTATTGGTTTTTCGGAATTGGCATAAACTCTTGCCGAACTTAAAAAAACATATTGTTTTGTGTTGTTTAACAACAAATCAACTCTTTCCTTAAAGGATTGAGTGTTATAAACCATAAAATCAATAATGGCATCCCATTCATTAGATTCTAAAGTTTTTTTTAGAAAGCTAATATTTTGCGCATCCCCTTGTATGTATTGTAAATTATTATAAGAATTACGATATTTTCGAGAGGTAACAAAAGTTGAAACTTCTTTTTTAACTAAAAGTTGTACCAAATGCATACCCATTGCACCTGTACCGCCTAAGACCAAAACTTTCATCAATAACTTACTCTTTTTATTTTGCTTACAATTATGTTTTTTACTTTTTCCCGTTCTACTTTTTCCAATCCTATAAAATACATACTTGCACATGAAATTATTATACTTAAGATTATTGATATACAAACAAAAGTAAAATTTTGAGGTAAAATCCAATGTATTGCAGATGAAAGAATAGTCGATAATGCCATTACCGCCGATGCAGGAAAAATCACTTGATGAAAAAACGGTTTGATAGAAAAACCTATCAATGTCCTGACAATCAACAAACGAACCATAAACATAATTAAATTGATCACTATTGCTACAACGAAAACAGAATAAGCAGCAGCTCCTATTATCAATACGAGCCATGATACAAAAAAAATCATAATCTGAATGGTTCCAAGTGTCAATTCATAAATTTTCATCTTTCCCGGTGCACGAGCCGCTGTGTATATTGGTAAACTTACAGAACTTATTAATGTCTCAACCAAAGCTAAACGTGTAAATAATACAGCTTCTGGAGGTGGATTTTTTAACCATAATTGCAATATATTATTCATTTCAATAAACAATGGTAAAGCAAATACCCACATCAGAAAAAAAGTAATTTTTGAGCCTCGTAATATTAAAGAAAACATTTCTCTCTTATCGCCTACCGCATACGATTTTATGATTGGTGGATAAAGCCCTACATTGAAATTATTGGAAAACACATTAATAGAACTAGTGACATTAATAGCTACTGCCCTTGCCGCTACAACAACAGGGTTAAACACTTGATTTAATAGAATAGTAACTGCTTGATTTCGAGCTACATTTGTAACTTGCCCAAACAATGTCCAACTAGTAAAGCCTATGATTTCCCGTAATAGGTTTTTGTCCCAATAAAATTGCCGAAACTGACATTCCTTGTATTTCCGATTACAAATAATGATATATATAGCTGCAGTAATAGCAGACACTGCAAATATCAGCATACCATACAATTCAAGTTTATCCCATGGCAAATACATTAGTAAAAACACTACAGCTAATTTCATAATTACTTCTATTATAGAAACGTATGCATAAATTTGCATATCCTCGTGAGCAATGATAATAGCCATAAAAGGCGTTCTAAAAATTGTAGCAACAAATGTTAATACTGAAAAATGAAACACCCAACGTGCTGCTTCAAACCTTTCAGTTGGAACATTCAAATGTCCATTTACAAACCATAGTCCAACCGTTTCGAGCAATATGAATGCAGTAAACGCTATTATTACATAAACAATTAAATTTACCGAAAAAGTACGATTAAGTTTTTCCGTATCGTCTTGCCCCAAAGCAAAAGAGAAAAAGCGTTGCGTAGCCGAAGCCATCGTACCGCTAAGAAATGAGAAAAAAGATACAATTCCTCCTACGACATTGTAAATTCCGTAATCCTCTACACCGAGGGTATTTAATACTATTCGTACTGTATATAGACTAACTAATAAAATCAGTATCTGTCTAAAATACAGCATTAATGTATTTTTCGCTATTCGCTTATTATTTTCTGATGGCAATTTAAAAATTATGAATTATTTTTGCAAAGCAGGAGGATTGTGGCTGATCCTGAATCAAGTTCGGGAAGTAATAACAGTAACAAATATGGATTGCTGCATCGCTAACGCTTCCCGTAGTGACCAGAATGCAAGAAAGGCATGTACGTTATTACGCGGATTACTCCTTCAATGATATCATCGATATAGGTAAAATCACGACTTAAATCACCATGATTAAATACTTTAATTGGTTTGCCTTCTGTTATTGCCTTTGCAAATAAGATGGGCGACATATCCGGACGTCCCCAGGGACCATAGACCGTAAAGAAACGCAATCCGGTTGTTGGTAAATGATACAAATGACTGTAAGTATGCGCCATCAATTCATTGGCTTTTTTGGTGGCAGCATATAAACTGATGGGGTAATCTACCCTGTCATCTTCGGAAAACGGCACTCTGTCACTATTACCATAAACGCTACTAGAACTGGCATAAACCAAATGTTTGATTTTGTTGTGCCGGCAACATTCCAAAATATTCATAAAACCTACAATATTACTGTCAATATAAGTATGAGGATTTTCGATGGAATATCTTACGCCTGCCTGCGCCGCCAAATTTACAACTACATCAAACTTTTCGTTAACAAACAAATTTTCAAGAAATTCTCTGTCTTCCAAATTGGCTTTTACAAAACGATATTTTTCAAAAATTTTGCTTTGTACCAATTTCCCGTATTCAATTTTGCTTTCAGAGATTCCAGTTTCCTTTAATCTGGCATATTTCAAACGAACATCATAGTAGTCGTTGATATTGTCCAAACCAACTACTTCATTTCCCTCGTCAAGCAATCGCTTGGCTAAATGAAATCCAATAAAACCTGCTGTTCCCGTAATAAGTATTTTCATATCTGGATTGCTTCAGGCTTCGCCTTCGCAATGACGTAGCTATAATTTATATTTTCTCAAGGTTTTCTTTCGCAATATACTCATTCATCGCCACCGAAACCAAATTCCCCAACCGAACCACCACCCGCTTGTGCCCTTTCAACCGATAAAGCTCCCCTTCGATACCGGCATATTCCCCACCAGTCACCCGGACTTTCTCACCCCCGTGCAGTTTTTCCGGTTCCGGCAGGTAAAAAAATTTGCCGTCGAAGCGTTGCAGAAACAGGAATTGTTCCATCTCCCGGTCGGGAATCTCCAAAAAACCATGCGTGAGGTTGTCGGGAAAATATGAAATATACATGCCCGATTCTTCCCGCAACGACACAGCGCGGTTGTAGTCCGTGCGTACGAAAATCACGCTCGGAATTACCGGTTTGCCCTCTTGCATGGGAATGCAATGTTCGATTCCCGATTGTTCTAAAAATTGTTTGATATTTTTTTCCGTCTCTCGTCTTACTCTGGCCACATACCATCGACGGATAATGCGTTGCCTCATGACCTTGTTGTTAAGTCACCTAAAAAAATGTCCTGCCAAGTCTTCTTAAACAGAAAACTTAACAGGACACCGGATATGCGAAAAGGGAACTATCTTGAAAAAAACAAGATTGTTCCCTTTGGGTATCTAATTTAAAATGATTATATTGGGCGCCCGCACATAAATGTGCGTGATTTTCTCTTAAAGAATACGCCTGCTCATAATCTCTCTCTCTCTCTCTCTCTCTCTCTCTCTCTCTCTCTCTCTCTCTAACAAAATATCGCTAACTACCAAATATTTAGGGGAAAACTTTTCATTTTCACCTAAAAAAATTGGAGTCGATAATCTCTTATTTGTTCGATTGATGAAGGATATGTTCACAACTATCGTTTCTAAATTTCAGCTGCAAAAGTATAAAAGATTTTTGTAAATGCAAATAAATTTTTCAAATAAAATTTGATTTACGTAATAAAAAAGGTGTTATCTTTGTAATCTATTGAAATTAAAATGCTAAACAAATTTCTCTCCATATTACTCATTTGTTTATTCATTTCCCTCGAAAACAAGAGCGAAATAAACCTTGTACCTTGTACCTTGCACCTTGCACCCGTTGTCCCCGCTGCCGA
>Ga0209629_10000681_pt1 | contig 19279 bp, 15 predicted proteins | sample TergutCu122P5_FD_187286 | JGI IMG/M metagenome (GOLD analysis project Ga0209629, IMG submission 187286) | Cubitermes ugandensis P5 segment gut microbial communities from Kakamega Forest, Kenya - Cu122 P5 (SPAdes) (version 2) | ecosystem: Host-associated > Arthropoda: Insects > Digestive system...
ACCAACATTGCTTACTAACTTGTATTTATCTACCAACTCTGATAAATCGTTTGTTGCAGTCCTTTTAGATACGGAATTTAATGTTTGATACTCGCTATTCGTAATCTTCCCTTTTTCCTTCACATAAAAAACGGCTTTTATCTGCCTGTCATTCAATCCTAATTCTTTCAACTGTTCTTCTGAAAACCTGTCTTTGAAAAGCCGGACAATAAGGCCACCGCAATCTTCTTCTATCATTGGCGTTGGCAAACCTGCTGCTTTGCAAGAATCCATAATCTTCAGATTGCCACTACCCCACGAATCAATATAGCCTCCACGAAAACAGGCTTCTGTATTGGCTAAACCGCATACCCATTTTAGATAGTCGTCGTAACATGAGGATTTGTATTGGCTTCGCCCAAACTCCTCACGCTCGGAAGACCACAAGTAAACTTGGTCTTCTCTCGCTAAATCGGAGTTTTCTATGTTTTGATGTTCGGACATATTCTTGTTTTTTAATCATTAGCATTATTTACAATTCCCCAAAACCTCTCAAAGAAGTGTTTAAGTTTTTCTATCACTGTCATTTTCTTTGTCGTATATTGATTGTTCGGAGCAAATGGATTGAGTGGCGGCAAAATTTTCGTTATCGCTGTGCCTGTTTCAGGAATAAAACCATCACGAAAAGCGTTTTTAACAAACTTTTCCGTTTCTTCTTTGTTCAGATTTTCATCTTTAATAATTTGGTTCAATTCTTCTTTTTGTTTTTCGGAAACAAATTTTTGCCAATCGTCGTCAACATGGGTTGCAGGTGTAAGCGAGGCAATAAACTTTTCGATAAGGTCTTTTTTGTTGCGAAGTTCGACGCTCGAATCAATTGCCTTGCTAATTGAAATGACTATTTCTTTGTCCTGTAAATGACTTGCGTGATATTTACGGATTAATTCTAAGATGTAGTCGATATTGATTTCAACTTGTTTTATCAACTCCATTTCAAAAACAATATCGTCATTCACATTTTCACTATCGCCTTTGAATTTATTACGAAATTCATTGTAAAGATTGATATACATACTGTGATAGTCTTGCACATCTCGTTCGGAAAGGATTTCGCTCCCGATAAATTCATCAAATGAAGAAAGAATATTTTTTACTCTCAATATAGCGCCATAAAGTTTGATAAACTCTTTTTGTGCTTGTTCTCCAATTATTGGTTCTTCAACAGGATATTTCTGTAAAAGTTCGGCAATCAATTCTTCGTAACCTTTGACTTTTTTACCGTCTTCGTTTTCATAGCCGTAGTAATAATCTGAATATGACTTTAATAAAACAATTCCTCCTGCTTCTTTGTCCCCGAATAAAGCGATACTTTCATTAGTAGCCTTTTCGAGGTTGCGAAAACAAACAATGTTGCCGAATGTTTTAATAGAATTTAAAATACGGTTTGTACGGCTATAAGCTTGCAATAGTCCGTGTAATCGCAGGTTTTTATCCACCCAAAGCGTGTTCAAAGTAGTGGCGTCAAAGCCTGTGAGAAACATATTTACTACTATAAGTAAATCTATCTCTCGTTTTTTTACTTTTCCCGAAATATCTTTATAGTAGTTTTGAAATTCGTTGCCTGTATTATAACTTGATTTATACATTTTGTTATAATCCCGTATAGCCATTTCGAGAAAATCGCGATGGCTAACTGAAAGATTGTCCGTGTTTTCAGAATTTTCATCAATCAAACCGTCTATATCAGACAATTCATCGTTCGCTCCGTAAGAAAATATAGTTGCGATTTTCAAACGTTGAACTTCAGGCAAATTTTTTTGCTGATTTTGAAATTCGTTGTAATAGAGTTTACAAACATCTATGGAAGCTGTTGCAAAAATAGAATTGAAACCTGCCAACCGCCTTTCTTTGAGTTGATAAAAACTATTCCGTTTTGTCTTTTGGTCGAAATGCTCACGAATATATTTTACAATGTTGCTGATTCTTTTAGGCGAAGCCAAAGCCTTTTCTCTATCAATATCCCAAACCTTTTCATCAGCAATATTTTCTTCCTCTTTCATAGTTGAAACATAATCAATACGGAAAGGTAATACATTTTTATCGGTAATAGCGTCAACAATTGTGTATGTATGCAGTTGGTCGCCGAAAGCCTGTGCAGTAGTTTTGAGATTTGGATTACCGGCTGCGCTTGCATTGACAGCAAAAATTGGCGTTCCTGTAAATCCGAAAATGTGATACTTTTTGAAACTTTTGATAATTGCCGTATGCATATCGCCGAATTGAGAACGATGACATTCGTCAAAAATAATTACAAAATGCAATGTCTGAACCACTGATTTTTGTGATTGATTTGATTTACTTGATTTTACATAATTTGCAAGTTTCTGAATGGTTGTAATTACAATTTTACAATTTGTGTCGGCAAGTTGGCGAGCCAAAATGGCTGTACTTGTATTGCTGTTTGCAGCGCCTTTTTCAAACTTGTCATATTCTTTCATTGTTTGGTAGTCAAGGTCTTTCCTATCAACCACAAAAAGCACTTTGTCAATGAATGGAAGTTTGCTCGCCAATTGAGCGGTTTTGAAACTTGTTAATGTTTTGCCGCTGCCTGTAGTATGCCAAATATAACCGCCTCCTCCAATCTTTCCGTAAGTTTTATAATTGGTTGAAGTATTAATGCGTCCCAATATCCGCTCTGTGGCAACTATTTGATACGGACGCATTGCCAACAGCATTTTGTCGGAAGTGAACACGCAGTATTTTGTGAGAAGATTAAGTAAACTGTGTTTAGCAAAAAACGTCCTTGCGAAACCGACTAAATCGGTAATTGGTTTGTTTTCAGCATCTGCCCACCACGAAGTAAATTCGTAACTGTTACTCGTCTTCTTGGTTTTTCCGGTTAGGGTCGAAGATATTCGACCCTTACATTCATTGATATGTTGGTTTCGTGTGGTATTGCTGTAATATTTGGTGTATGTACCGTTTGAAATCACAAAAACTTGTATGTATTCAAACAGTCCGCTGTTTGCCCAAAAACTTTCTCTTTGATAACGGTTAATTTGATTGAATGCTTCTTTAATATTAACTCCGCGACGTTTGAGTTCTATATGAACAAGTGGTAGCCCATTGACTAAAACGGTTACATCGTAACGGTTTGACCTCACCCCCTGCCCCTCTCCATTTGGAGAGGGGAGAGTTTCATATTGATTGATTACCTGCAATGAATTGTTGTGTATATTCTGTTTATCAATCAAATAAATATTTTTTGTCGAACCATTATCGCGTGTCAGATTTTTTATATAATCTTCCTGAATGGTGCGAGTTTTTTCTTCTATTCCTTCATTGGCATTGGCAAGATATTGATTAAAAAAGCGTTTCCACTCGCTGTCAGAAAAAGTATAATCATTCAGTTTTTCCAACTGAATACGCAGGTTTTTAATCAAATCTTCTTCCGATTTAATTTGCAGATATTCGTAACCTTGCGATTGCAATATTTTTATAAACTCTTTTTCGAGTTCTGCCTCACTCTGATATTTTTCAGCCCGACGGTATTCCGCCTTATATTCGGCAACAATAGTGCTTTCGGGGTTTTCTGCAACTAAATCGTATCGTACCATTTTATTCTTCAATTTGTTTTACATTATCCTTTCTACCGGGTAATTCTTTTGCATTGAGCGGACTGATAGCTGATTTTTCCGCTCCATTCTTTGGTCATAAGATTGGTAAGAATAGCGTATTCCAAGCCTTCTTCAACGCCTGCTTTTTTCCATTCGTCGGTCAGCTCTTTGCGAAACTGAATAGATTGAAGGCGTGTGTTTATCCACTCTTCCGAATAGCCAAGTGCACGATAGGCAAGCATAGCCCTGTCTATAGTCAATTCAGGGTCTTGCAGTTCGTTCAAGCGGTCATTAGCAACTTCTGCAAGCCACAATTTGAATGGCTCTGCTTTTTTGCTTGGAATTGACTGAACAATCCGAAAAAATTGTTTTGGCGTTGCTGACAACGTTTTTCGTTTTTTCCCTGTTTCCGTAAACATTTCTACGTGGGGACAATTTGTCCCTATGTAATCGCCAAGTATTTCGTCGCGCTTTCGTAGTTTTTTCAGGTAGTCTGTTGGATTTATACTATCAGTAAGTACGCCAATTACATCAACAAGCGACAAATACCATTCTTCAGTATCTGCATTCCACACAGAACGAATTTGCTTATTCTCAAATAATTTTATCTCATTCATTATGCTGTTTCCTTAAACGTCAATAATTTATTTCTGTAATATTCATACTGCTGCCGCCGCATTTTGATTTCGGCGGGCAAACCTTCGCTTATATCATTTACCAATTTATCGAATTTATCTAAAATGGCTACGATTCGGGTTTGTTCGGCTAAGGGTGGAATGGGAATTTTGAATTTTCTTAATTTATCACCGTGTACACGAATGACTTTTGTGCCTGTCGCATTTTGCTTTTTATAATCGAAAAACATAGGAGTTTGCAAATAGTAAGCCAAATACTTGGGGTTTTCGTTATGTTTGAAAATAAGTGTATCGCCACTTACGCAAATGTCTTCTTTACCAAGCCAAGCCACGGTCTTACATACATCTTCAACATTCTCACTTACAGTAGCAATGATCAAATCATTATGACTTGCTTTCTTTAACTTTTTCGCCAATTTTTCAGATACAAAAGATTTTGTTTTATCCGTGAATGTGCCGTAATAGGTGTATATCTGACCGTAATGAATACACCCAACACCGCTTTCGGTAAAATCTTTTTTCTGCAAACCGTTTCCTCTTATTAAAACTCCTATTTCTCCCATTGTCTTGTATATTATATTGTTAATATATGTTAAATGGGGGGGGGTAAATTTCAATAGGGCATTGCGATAATGCTCGTATTGCTTCTTTCTTGCCTCTAATTCAGCCTCTAATTCAGCCTCTAATTCTGTAAACTTATCTAATATGTTTACGATTTCTTGTTGGATAGGGAGCGGGGGGAAAGGGATTTCAAGTTTAGCAAAATCTTTTGCTGATAAACCAAATCTTGTCAATCCTTTACTTGCTTTAAAAATTTTCTTTCTTAAATCTTCTGATTCGAAAAGATAACTAATATAATATGGTGTTACATTATTTTTTTCATAAAGCCTATACCTCATTATATGATAACTATATACGGAATTAGGTATATCTTCATCAATGACAGCAGTAAAACCTATTTCATCTCTTGTTTCAGAAGAAGGAGTAATAAAAATATCAAATTTTTTTATATCACATTTTACTATTTTACTATCAGAAGCAGTAACCTCCATTGATAATATTTCTTTTGTAATATGTTTGTTGTGCATAATATCCATAAAATTCAAAAGCATAACAGATTTTTGACCTTCTACTATCTTTTTATCAACACCAATATTTTCAAATTCGCCTAACTCCCCTAATTTTTTAAACTCCACCCCATTGGGGCAAAGCTCGGCTATTAATTTTTCTATTTTATTCATTGTTTGCCTCCTTTCGTGTCTTTTTGTTGAGTTTCCTCAGTCGCTTCGCTCCTTCGGAATGACGGAATTTCAGGAAAAGAAGGAGTGTATCCGGAAGCGGCGCAGCCGCTTCCGGATACACTTACCCCTCTATATAGCGGCTCGTCATTTCGAGCGAAGCGAGAAACCTGCTTTTCATTTCTAATAAACCCCTTTTCATTTACCAACTCTTTCCATTCGGGATTTTTTTTATTAATTAAATCTTCTTTTTTTTGTCTGTTCCATTTTTTTAATTCTTTTTCTCGGTTGATTGCTAAATCGAAATAGGCAAATTCTTCATAATAAATACAATACTCAAGATTATATTTATCTGTAAAAGAATTTTTTATTAAATGGTTCTTATGTTCATAAACTCTTCTAATCAAATCATTTGTCACCCCAATATATAATGTGGTCTTATTCTTGTTTGTCATTATGTAAACGAATCCGAATTTATTCATCGCTACCTCCTTCCAAATCTGCAATAATTTTGTCTATTGCTTTACGCAATTCATCTTCACGTTTTACGATTTCGGCAATTTTCGCATTCAACTCAACAATATCAACGACTTCGCGAGTATCTTCCTGTTCCACATACGATGAAACGGCTATGTTGTAATCGTTTGCAGCAATATCGGCATTGGGAACAAGTCGGGTGAAATGTCTATAATCGGGGGATTGCGAGTCAAGCCCGCAATGACGGTTTATGTAGGCATTTAGAATTTTTTCAATGTTTTCGTCCGTCAACTTTTCCTTGTTACCGCTATGTACACTTTCTTTTGAAGCATCAATAAAAAGAGTAGCATTGTCGGTTTTCGATTTTTTAAGAACAATTATACAAGTAGCAATACTTACGCCAAAAAACAGATTGGCAGGCAGTTGAATGACACAATCAATGTAGTTGTTATCAATCAGATATTTGCGGATTTTCTGCTCTGCTCCGCTGCGGTATAATACGCCGGGAAATTCTACTATTGCTGCTGTACCGTTGGTCGCCAACCAAGAAAGTATGTGCATTGTAAATGCAAGGTCGGCTTTCGATTTCGGAGCAAGTACTCCTGCAGGCGAAAAACGCGGGTCGTTAATCAAAAGCGGATTTTCATCACCCGCCCAAGTTTTAGAATATGGCGGATTTGAAACAATTGCTTCAAAAGGTTCAAAGTCCCAATGTTGCGGGTCAATCAGCGTGTCGCCGTGTGCAATATTGAATTTTTCAAAATTGATGTCGTGCAAAAACATATTGATACGGCAAAGGTTGTAGGTAGTGATATTGATTTCCTGACCGAAAAAACCTTGACGAACATTCTCTTTACCGAGTATTTTAGCAAATTTCAACAACAATGAACCGCTGCCGCAAGCGGGGTCGTAAACTTTATTTACTTCCGTTTTTCCGACCAATGTAATTTTTGCCAACAGTTCGGCAACTTCCTGCGGAGTATAAAACTCACCGCCCGATTTCCCTGCATTGCTCGCGTACATTGTCATCAAGAACTCGTAGGCATCGCCAAAGGCATCAATACTGTTATCTTGAAAATTACCGAGATTCAAACCGCCGATAGCATCAAAAAGTTTTACCAACAATTCGTTGCGTTTTGTAACAGTGGCGCCGAGTTTATTACTGTTTACATCAACATCATCAAACAAGCCTTTTAAATCGCTTTCTGAATCAAATCCCATTGCTGAACCTTCGATATGTTTAAAAACTTTTTCGAGTGTTTCATTCAGATTTTGGTTGTTTTTGGCTTTCGCCCATACATTTTCAAACAGTTCGGACGGCAGAATGTAAAATCCCTTTTCTTCGGTTGTAGATTGGCGAGCGTTTTCAGCCAAATCATCTTGCAATTTGGCATAATCAAAATTTTTATCGCCTGCACCGTGAACTCTTTTATTTAGATAGTTTGTAATATTTTCACTGATAAAGCGATAAAATAAAAAACCGAGTACATATTGCTTGAAATCCCAACCGTCAACCGCCCCGCGCAGGTCGTTGGCAATTTTCCATATAGTACGGTGCAATTCCGCCCGCTGTTGTTCTCTGCTCATAGAGTTATGCTTGTCCTTTTATATTAAAGCAAAGGTACTACTTTTTTTCTAAAAATCATTCATTATGATATTATCCTTTGCTTCTTCTTTTTTTGGCTGCCGCATTTGTTCCTCATTCTCAACATCAGCATTATTATCAAATCAACACATCCCAAACAATACCGACTAATCGCTGCAAACAATAGTTCTTTAAGCCCCAAAGAACAGTTGGATAAGTTGCTGCCTTTATAAAGGCAGTAGTCCTCCCTTTATAAACCCAATGCTCGTCCCTTTATAAAGGCAGACCTCTTCCCTTTATAAAGGGAGTAACTTTATCTCCTATTCTTTAGACCACGAAGAACTATTCTTCACAACTCGAAGAACTGTTATTTAAAGGTTAAAGAAAGTAAGTAAAACTTTGGATCAACTATTGAAAAATGAAAAAAATAGGATTACCTTTGCACAATTAAAATCTAACTAAGCATGTCTATTTATTACAGGATTCAACAAAGAATCAATCCCCAAGACCGTAATGGGAAGAAGCAGTATTACCTTATCCAAAGAAGTCTCGGATATATTGGTCGCGAACAATTACTTGAAGATATGTGTACTAACACATCAATTTATTGCTGGGAAGAAGTTTAGGGAAGATATTAATGAAACGCCAATAGAAAAATATCCGGTAGCGAAAGTTGATTATCGAGTGCCTAAAACGCGAAAGTATTTTGAAGAGTCGGGGAAAAAAGAGAAGACAATAGAAATGGTGAAAAACTGTTTGGACGAAGGGCTTGAACCGGAACTGATTATGAGATTAACAGGCTTGACTAAAGAGGAATTGGACGAGATAACAGGGAATGCATAGTGTCTTATAAAACAAAAAAGAGGCTGTCTCATAAGTGACTTTGGCACGTCATTGCGAGGGCGAAACCCGAAGCAATCCAGTGATAATCAACAATCTGGATTGCTTCGCCTAATGGCTCGCAATGACGGCTGCGACTTATGAGACAGCCTCTCTTCGTAAATTTTATTTCGTAATTGATTTACTTCACTTCCTCAAAATCCACATCCGTAACTCCGCCATCATTCGATTGGTTGTTACCCCCCGAATTTCCGGCGTTACCTCCCGGATTTCCGTTGAAACCGCTGAAAGGGTCTGTAGGTTGTTGTGCGCCGCCGGCTTGTTGTTGAGCATTATACATATCCTGACTTGCAGCTTGGAAAGCCGAATTAACATCAGCCATTGCCGTGTCGATACCTGCTATGTCTTGCGCTTTGTGTGCGTCTTTCAATCTGCTGAGCGCCGATTCGATTTGCGCTTTCTTGTCAGCCGGAAGCTTGTCGCCGATATCTTTCAGTTGCTTTTCCGTTTGGAAAATCACGCTGTCGGCTTGATTCAGTTTGTCGATGCGTTCTTTTTCCTTTTTGTCGGCTTCGGCATTGGCAGCGGCTTCATCTTTCATCCGTTTGATTTCGGCGTCGCTCAGACCGCTGGATGCTTCAATGCGAATGCTTTGCTCTTTCCCCGTACCTTTATCTTTTGCGGAAACATGTAAAATACCGTTTGCGTCGATGTCGAAAGTTACTTCAATTTGAGGAACGCCGCGCATTGCCGGCATAATTCCGTCCAAGTGGAAGCGGCCAATCGTTTTGTTGTCTTTTGCCAAAGGACGTTCGCCTTGCAAAACGTGGATTTCAACCGAAGGTTGATTATCGACAGCTGTGGTAAAGGTTTCCGATTTCTTGGTCGGAATGGTAGTGTTGGACTCGATTAACTTGGTCATTACGCTACCCATCGTTTCAATTCCCAAAGAAAGCGGAGTTACGTCAAGCAACAGAACGTCTTTTACATCGCCCGTCAATACAGCGCCTTGAATGGATGCTCCGATTGCAACTACTTCATCGGGATTAACTCCTTTGGAAGGAGCTTTGCCGAAGATTTTTTCAACGAGCGCCTGAATAGCGGGAATACGTGTCGAACCGCCAACCAAAATGACTTCGTTAATATCCGAAGCTTTCATGCCTGCATCTTTCAACGCTTTTTCACAAGGAGCTACCGTTGCCTGAATCAATTTATCGCACAACTGTTCAAACTTCGCACGCGTCAGTGTTTTTACCAAGTGCTTCGGCATACCGTCCACTGGCATAATGTACGGCAGATTGATTTCTGTTGAAGTAGAACTTGACAATTCGATTTTCGCCTTTTCAGCAGCTTCTTTCAACCGTTGCAAAGCCATTGCGTCTTTACGCAAATCGAGACCTTCGTCTTTCAAAAATTCTTCTGCCAACCAGTCGATAACTACATGGTCGAAATCATCGCCTCCCAAGTGCGTATCGCCATTGGTTGATTTTACTTCAAAAACGCCGTCGCCCAATTCGAGGATGGAAATATCGAATGTTCCGCCACCGAGGTCAAATACGGCGATTTTCATATCTTTGTTGGATTTGTCCAAACCGTAAGCCAAAGCTGCAGCAGTCGGTTCGTTGATGATACGCGCAACTTTTAAACCGGCAATTTCTCCGGCTTCTTTGGTAGCCTGGCGCTGAGAATCGCTAAAATAAGCCGGAACGGTGATAACCGCTTCACTGACTTCCTGTCCCAAATAATCTTCGGCTGTTTTCTTCATTTTTTGAAGAATCATAGCTGAAATTTCCTGAGGAGAATAAAGTCGGCCGTCAATATCAATTCTCGGCGTATTGTTGTCGCCGCGTACTACTTTGTAAGGAACACGCGAGATTTCTTTCGACACTTGATCAAACGTTTCACCCATAAATCTTTTGATGGAAAATATGGTTTTCGTCGGATTAGTAATCGCTTGACGTTTGGCAGGGTCGCCTACTTTCCGTTCGCCGTTGTCAACAAATGCTACAATAGAAGGAGTTGTCATTTTGCCTTCACTGTTAGGAATAACAACCGGCTTGCTTCCTTCCATAACAGCCACGCAAGAGTTTGTCGTTCCTAAGTCTATTCCAATTATTTTTCCCATAATTTTGATATGTTTTTTTTAAGTTATTATCATTGTATTTTGGGAATGAATGGGCAAAAGTTGTGCCATTTTAATATTAATGACAAAATGGCATGTTTTTATTTTCCTATTAAAAAAACCGAAGCTGCATCCAAATAAAAATGCAGATAAACACTAAAGCAGGCAAAAGGTTAATTATCTCTATCTTTTTTACTTTCAATAAATTAAAACTCAATCCAATTAAAAGAATTCCGCCAACGACCGTCAATTCGGATACAATTTTGGGAGGAATATCCTTACCGGCAATTGAAACCAACAAAGTAATACCGCCTTGAAACAAAAGCATCGGAATGGCAGAAAAAAGCACGCCGGTACCTAATCCCGAAGCTAACATGATGGAGGAGAAAAAATCCATAATCGACTTGGTGAGTAATATATCGGAAGTTTTCCCGGAAAGACCTTCTTGAATTGCCCCGAGAATGGTCATCGACCCTATGCAAAAAAGCAAAAAAGAAGTAACTAATCCTTCGGTAAAACGGTCGTTTTTTATTTTTATTTTCAATTGAATATAGTTACCTAATTGTTCTGCCCGTTTTTCCAATTTCATTCTTACTCCAAGAAATCCTCCGACTACGAGACTCAATACAACCAACAGCGGAGACGATATGGCCAACGCCATCGTTACTCCATAAAGCAAAGTAAATAATCCTACTGCCTGAAAATAAATAGTTTGATATTTTTCCGGCATACTTTTTTTGAATAGTAATCCAATGCTACTACCTACAATAATAGCTCCCGTGTTAACCAATGTTCCAATCATATCCTGTTTTTTGAAAGCACAATGTTAGAAAAAATAGCTGATTCATGCAAATTTTTTCTAATAATAATGAAAAAAACAAGAATTTTGAATATCTTTGCAGTTCAAATTTGAAAATAAGTAATATTGTTAATAAAAAATAATTAATTATCATGAGTAGAGAAGGTGTTGTAAAAATTAAGTTTTATAGTGGGGAGAATATTCCTCTGGAATTGCACAAAGTGCGTATAGTACAAAAATTAAACTTCGTTCCGATTGAACGTCGTTTGGAAGCCTTAAATGAGGGCGGATATAATACATTTCGTTTGAGTACGAAAGACGTGTTCTTGGATATGTTGACCGATAGCGGGACAAATGCAATGAGCGACATGCAATTAGCGTCTATGATGCATGCAGACGACGCTTATGCAGGCTCGCAAAGTTTTGACCGATTGCTTAAGGCTTCTCAAGACGTTTTAAAGAAAGAGTATTTTTTACCTGTTCACCAAGGACGAGCAGCGGAAAATATCCTTGCCAACGCTTACATTAAGAAAAAAGGAGACCTTATTCCGATGAACTATCACTTTACTACCGCTTTGGCGCATATTACCCAATATGGCGGACGTATAGTGGAATTGCTTTACGATGAAGCATATAAAATCACTTCTTCACATCCGTTCAAAGGCAATATGAATGTAGAAAAATTGGACAAAGTCATTCAGGAAACCGGTGTGGAAAACATTCCTTTTATCCGTATGGAAGCATCAACCAACTTGATTGGCGGACAGCCTTTTTCTCTACAAAATATGCGGGAAGTAAGGAAGATCGCTGACAAATACGGCATTCGTATTGTATTAGACGCAAGTTTGATAGGCGAAAATGCCTATTTGATTTTGGAACGCGAGCCGGAATTTAAAAATTCATCAATGGGAGAAGTCATCGGTTTGATGACCGGCATGGCGGATATCGTCTATTTTTCTGCCCGCAAGTTAAGTTCATCACGCGGAGGAGGTATTTGTACAAGCGATTCGAAAGTTTACCATGATTTAGAAGCTTTAGTTCCTTTGTATGAAGGATTTTTGACGTATGGAGGAATTTCTGTCCGGGAAATAGAAGCGATGGCAGTCGGTTTGTATGAAACATTGGATGAAGCGATGATTAGCCAAAGTCCCAAATTTATTTCCTATTTAGTAAATACTTTGGTCGGAAAAGGCGTTCCTGTGGTTACGCCGGCAGGCGTATTAGGTGCGCATGTGGATGCGATGAATTTCTGCTCGCATATTCCACAGACCCAGTATCCCGCAGGAGCTTTAGCGGCTGCTTTCTTCCTGATTTCAGGAGTTCGAGGTATGGAACGCGGTTCGATTTCCAATCAGCGAGACGAAAACGGAAACGAAACATACGCCGATATGGAATTATTGCGTCTGGCAGTTCCTCGCCGGGTGTTTACACTCTCACAAATTTTGTATGTGATCGACCGATTGAAATGGTTGCATGACAACCGGCAATTGATTGGCGGATTGCGGTTTGTTTACGAGCCGCCGGTATTGCGTTTCTTTATGGGAGGATTGGAGCCGGTGTCGGATTGGCCGCAAAAATTAATTGCAAAATATAAAGCTGATTTTGGAGATAGTTTGTAAAATCAGTTTTGCCTGTCATTGCGAGTCGCTTGCGACGAAGCAATCCGGCAATAATACACTTTTATTTCTGGATTGCTTTGGGCTTCGCCCTCGCAATGACGTTGCTACGTAAAAAAAATTCTATATCTTTGCCAAATGAATGGACAAAGATACATGCGGCGTGGCGTTTCGGCATCAAAGGAAGATGTTCATAACGCCATTAAAAATACAGATAAAGGCATTTTCCCAAAAGCTTTCTGTAAGGTTATTCCCGATATTTTAGGAGGCGACCCCGCCTATTGTAATATTATGCACGCCGACGGCGCCGGCACTAAATCTTCTTTGGCTTATTTGTACTGGCGGGAAACAGGCGATTTGTCGGTTTGGAAAGGCATTGCCCAAGACGCTTTGATTATGAATGTCGATGATTTGCTTTGTGTGGGCGCGACGGATAACATTCTGCTTTCTTCGACTATTGGCCGCAATAAACATTTGATTCCCGGAGAAGTCATTTCTGCTATTATTCAAGGTACGAATGAGTTATGTGAAGAATTAAGCCGGTTGGGCGTACACATCTATCCGACCGGCGGCGAGACTGCCGATGTGGGCGATTTGGTACGGACAATCATCGTGGACAGTACGGTCACTTGCCGCATGAAACGTTCGGATGTGATAGATAATGCCCATATTCAAGCCGATGATGTAATTGTCGGTTTAAGTTCTTACGGACAAGCTACTTACGAAAAGGAATACAACAGCGGTATAGGTAGTAACGGTTTAACTTCCGCCCGTCATGATGTTTTTGCAAAATACTTAGCCGAAAAATATCCGGAAAGTTACGATCCGAATACCTCTTTCGATTTGATTTATTCCGGAGAAAAAAAACTAACGGAAACCATTGAAGATTTGGGAATTGATGCCGGGAAATTGGTTCTTTCGCCAACTCGCACTTATGCTCCGGTAATTAAAAAAGTATTGGATAATTTGCGGCCTCAAATTCACGGAATGGTGCATGTCTCAGGTGGGGCGCAAACGAAGATTTTGCATTTTGTAGAAAAACTGAAAATCGTCAAAAATAATCTGTTTCCAATTCCGCCGTTGTTCCGGTTGATTCAGGAGCAGTCAGGTACTGATTGGTCGGAAATGTACAAAGTTTTCAATATGGGGCACCGGATGGAAGTTTATCTTCCGGAAAAATTTGCAGCAGAGGTGATTGCAATTTCTGAATCGTTTGGGATTGAGGCGCAGGTCGTTGGGTTTTTAGAGGCTTCGGAGAAAGAAGAATTGGTTATTAAGGGAGAGAATGGGCGGTTTGAGTATCACTAAGCCCTACCGCGACTTCGCCGATTTCCTGCAAACCACTTTCCCTTTCAAAGTGCAGAAAATTTCCCTCAACGCAGGCTTTACCTGTCCCAATCGCGACGGGACGAAAGGATGGGGAGGTTGTACTTACTGCAACAATCAAACTTTCAGTCCTCAATATGCAGCCAACGACAAGTCGGTAGGCCAACAATTGGAAGAAGGTATCCGCTTTTTTTCGTACAAATATCCGCAAATGAAATATATAGCTTATTTCCAAACCTATACAAATACTTACGACACTTTGGAAAATCTTTTAGCCAAATATTATGAAGCCTTGAATTATCCCGATGTCGTGGGACTGATTATCGGTACCCGTCCGGATTGTATGCCCGACGAATTACTCGACGAACTGCAAAAAATCAGTACGAAATATTTTCTCTTGGTGGAATACGGAATCGAATCAACAAGCAATGATACGCTGAAGTTCATCAATAGGGGACATACTTACGAAGAGGCTGTCGAATCCATTCAAAGAACACACCAATGCGGTATTTTCTGCGGAGCTCATCTGATTTTGGGACTTCCCGGAGAAAGCCGCGAAATGATTCTTTCTCATGCGGATAAAATTTCGTCTTTACCGCTCACTTCACTTAAATTGCATCAGTTGCAACTAATTAAACACACCCGCATGGCTGCTCAGTTGGAAGAAATGCCGGAACTATTCCATTTGTATAAAATTGATGAATACATCGACCTTTGCATTGACTTTTTGGACCGTCTGAATCCTGATTTTTATATCGACCGCTTTGTATCACAATCGCCAAAAGATTTGTTAGCTGTCCCCGGTTGGGGAATAAAGAATTATGAGTTTACTGCAAAATTTAACAAACGGATTCAAGAAAGATTTATGAGTGGAAGTTTCAAGAAACAAGCCTTATAACACAAACATTTTTCGTATCTTCATTTATTCTAAACCGGTTGTCAATCCGGTGATTTACCACCCAAACGATGTCTTCGCCGGAAAGCAGTAACCAGATTTTTTCCTTTTCGGGTTTGCTAATTTTGTTGTTGTTGAAAAAATCGCTCAGCTTTTGAAACCCCTTCATTCCAAAAGGGATAAATTTGTCGCCGGGTCGCCATTTTCGAAGAACTAAAGGAAAATGAAGTTTGTCTCTATCCAAGTATGCAACACTTCTGACGTAGCTACTGATTTTTGACGCACTGTCCCCTTGATAGTAAGAAATCTCCATCCGAAAAGGAATTTCAAGTATTCCCACATCATCCGGTTGAATCAAATAGGTTGTTTCCTCTGCGTTTTTCTCTTCAACCGGCAAAAGCAAAAAAACTTCTCTGTCTTTTACAAGCCGGTGAGTTGGAGAATAAAACTCTTTACCCGATTGACTGTCAATAGCTTTATAAATCTCAGAAACAACTTCCTTACCAAATCCAAAATCTTTTAATAACTCAAACAACAGTGTTTCGGGTGAAGAAAACGTTTTCAGCAAAAGAATATCAATACTTCCTGATTTCTCATCATAAACGGATTTCTTGAATTTTTCAACTTCATCATCATAAATCTTAACAGCTTCATTCAAATTGTACATTGTTTGGTTTAAAGCATCATTTATCGAAGGATTTAGCGTTTTCAACAATGGAAGCACTTGCAAACGGATTTTATTCCGTGTAAATTCAGGTAAACTGTTGGAAGAATCATTGACATACGAAAGACTATTAGTCTGAGCATATTGTAAAATTTCCGCTTTGGAAACGCAAAGCAAAGGCCGGACAACAAATCCGTTCCGGGGCTTGATTCCGGTCAAGCCTCTGATACCTGTTCCCCGAATCAGATTCAACAGCATGGTTTCAATACTATCGTCCTGGTGATGCGCAACGGCTATTGTGCCGGCATTTTCATTCTTCCGTAACTCTTCAAACCATTCATAGCGCAAATCTCTCGCAGCCATCTCAATAGAGATCCCTCTTTCTTTTGCCACAGCCTTTGTATCAAAATCTTTCTTAAAAAAAGGTACAGGTAAGGAAACCGCAAAACCTGCAGCAGATTGTTCATCTCTGGCGGATTCCTCCGTACGTAAATGAAAGTTGCAATGCGCCGCCAAACATTCATACCCCAAATCATGTAATACAGACAGTAAGACGACCGAATCGACGCCTCCGCTCAGGCCGACAATGATTTTATCGCCGAGCTGCAGCAAATTATTTTTTCCGATATAATTTTTGACGGTTTGTAGCATCGCTCGTATGTTTATTTGAATTAACTACAAAAATAATAGGTTTGAGAATAATAAACAATTAATTTTATGTACATTTGCGAAAAATTATTAAAATTTCATGTCACTGTTAAAAACCGTTCTTGCTTATTCGGCTGGGAAAATCCCGGAAAAACTTTTTAATTATATGAAGCCGGTAATTATACATCCTTTCTATCATACGGTTAGCGATGAATATTTGCCTCATATCCATCCGCTCTATACGCCCAAAACCAAATCGGAATTTATACGGGATATTGACTTTTTGTCTCGAAATTATGAGCCGTTAAATGTAGAAATGGTATATTCTTATGCAAAATATAGATCGCTTCCGTTTAAGAACGCTTTTCATCTTTCGTTTGATGACGGATTACGAGGCGTTTATGAGATTATTTTTCCTCTATTGTACCAAAAAGGAATTCCGGCTACTCTTTTTATCAATACCGCTTTTATAGACAATAAAGATTTGTTTTATCGTCACAAGGCGGCTCTTTTAATTGATAAAATGAAAGATAAAACTCCTTCTGCTGCAACAAAGTCAGAGATTAAGAAAATATTAGCTATTCCATATTCACAGCGGGAATGGTTGGATGAAACAGCGGCATTGCTTGAAGTGGATTTTCAGACGTTTTTAAAAGAGTATCAACCTTATTTGACAACAGAAGAATTAAAAGAAATGAATGAAAAAGGGTTTACCATCGGGGCGCACAGCATCAATCATCCACCTTACACTGAAATTGATAATCCGGAACAGATACGGCAAACGGTAGAATCGTGCCAATTTGTCAAGGAGACTTTTCAGGAATCAAATGTTTATTTCTCTTTCCCTTTTACGGAAGAGGGAATTACTGATTCATTTTTCAAAGCGGTTGGTTCTCAAGCGAATTTAACTTTTGGTATTTCTGGAATGAAAACCCGCAATCAAGGGAAACATATCGGACGTATTGATATGGAAAGGAGGAAAAAGCCGCAAGAGATTATTTATCCGGCGCTTTTGAAACATAAAATTTTAGAAATCATTGCTTAGTGCATTTAAAAATTAATTCACGACGGCCGTCTCCCAAAACATATTTTTTTCTTATTCCTTCCCCTAATTGAGAAGGATAATCAATTACTTTAACTTTAAACCCGCTTTGCATCAAGCGTTGGTCGAAGTCTTTTCCGTGCAAGCGTAAGAGGTCCGGTTCGGAATAATACTGTAAACGTTTTTCAGGCGTGTTTGCATCTTCGGTTTCAAAAGTCCGGGGATTATCAAGGTCTATAATTGTAGAAATCAGAGCTACTCCGTCCGGTTTTAATACCCTGTATAACTCGCTAACTGCTTTCTTTTCGTCCGGTACATGCCCCAAAACATGAGCGCAAATTATATAATCGAAAGATTCATCAGAAAATGGAATATCCATAATATCAACTTTATTATCGGCTAAATTAGGGTTAATGTCAGCAGTTATGTATTCCAGATTCTTGGCTTTCTTCAAAATCGGCAGTAAACACCATTCAGGGGCAAAATGCAATAAACGTAATTTTTGAGTCAATAAAGGCGTCTCATTTTCAATATAAAATAGCAAATTCCTGATACGTTCCAATGAGGTACAATACGGACATTCGGCATTCTCTCTTTTTGTCAGCGAAGTACCTTTTGATTTGAACTTACGAAAAGACTTACCGCAACAATTACAAGTGTAAGTATTTCCTATATAAAATATCGAAGTTATTTTATTGAATAACAGACGATTTTTGATTCTCCTTTTCTCTGGAAGCAACCGTTTATATAATGTCTTTATTTTCATTGAAACTTCATCCGAATTTTTTTAAACAAGCCCATTTTCCCTTTTTCTATCACAAAATAAGATTTTTGAAGCGTGCCAAATTCTCTAAAGAAACGTTCAATTCCCTTTACCATAGACCCTCCAAAATCGAATGCTCCTACCTGTCCGGACAAGTCATTGATTACCGTCCACATAGTCATAGCCAATCCTCCCGATTTACGTAATTTCGTATCACTTCCTCCGGCAATATAATAAGCGCAATTTTCCTGCCATACAATGAAAACAGCGGCATGCAAACGGTTTTGTTCGTCGAATGCGCCCCAAATGTCCCCTTGATTTTGGCTTCGGGAGAGATTTATCAATCTTTTCAACATTTCCGGATGATATGGTTTCATTCCTTGTCTTTGGTAGGTTTGAGCATTGATTTCCATGAATGAATCCGTCGGAACGTTTCGTTTGATGATCAGTTGATTTTTGTTTTTAGCCTTTTGAATGTTTCTGGAAACATTTTCACTCAGGTTATTCCATAAATCACCCGGATTCCCGATTTTCGGCAGCACATAGGTATAACGGGTTGTCTGGCGATAATCGTTCCAATAAAACGGCAACCAATCTGTAAAAGAGTAATGAAAATTTTGATGGAAATAATCATGCGCCGGCAGACGCATGATCAAGTCTTCGCATATAGCTTGTTTTCTGTATAAATTTCCTGAATAATCCCTGTCTTCAAAGGCAGGATTAAACCAAATACCCATTGTTTGAGTAAATGAGGGCATAGTAATGATTTTCTTTAACGGAGAATAATACGGCATTGCAGCTTCAATCTCTTCGTTTTTTAAGTAAAGAAGTACATCCCAACTCGAATCCCCGCAAACGCAATCCAGCCACCAATCCCGCGAATAAATAGGAATAGAAAGCTCGTTCTTGCAACATATTCTGTACTTTTCTTTTCCGGTCATTCAGAAAAAAATATTACAGTTTCAGAAATTAATCCATTTCACATAAGCAAAATCCATCCGGTGCGGTAAATCAGGATTGTCGGGATAAATAC
>Ga0209629_10000682_pt1 | contig 19275 bp, 17 predicted proteins | sample TergutCu122P5_FD_187286 | JGI IMG/M metagenome (GOLD analysis project Ga0209629, IMG submission 187286) | Cubitermes ugandensis P5 segment gut microbial communities from Kakamega Forest, Kenya - Cu122 P5 (SPAdes) (version 2) | ecosystem: Host-associated > Arthropoda: Insects > Digestive system...
CAATATCGGCATCGGCGGTTCCGACCTCGGGCCGCGCATGGCCGTCCGGGCGCTGGCCGCGCAGCAGCAGCCGGATCTGCGCGTGCATTTCGTCGCCAATGTCGACAGCGCCGACATCGCCCCGCTGCTCGCCGGTCTCAACCCGCGCACCACGCTGTTCATCATCGCCAGCAAGAGCTTCACCACGCAGGAAACCCTCATCAACGCCGCCACCGCCCGCGCCTGGCTGCTCGCCGCCGCCAGCGACGAAGCCGCCGTGGCCCGGCATTTCATCGCCATCTCGACCGCCCGCGAACGCACCCGCGCCTTCGGCATCGCCGATGCCAACGTGTTTGAATTCTGGGATTGGGTCGGCGGCCGCTTCTCGTTGTGGTCGGCGATCGGCCTGGCGCTGGCGCTGGCTATCGGCTGGCATCAATTCGAGCAACTGCTGGCTGGCGCGCGCTCGATGGATGAGCATTTCGCCACCGCCCCGGCCGCCGACAACCTGCCGCTGACGCTCGCGCTGCTGACGTTGTGGAATACCGATTTTCTCGGCGCGAGCACTGCCGCCGTGCTGCCCTACAGCCAGTCGCTGGAATTGCTGCCCGCTTACCTGCAACAGCTTGAAATGGAAAGCAACGGCAAACAGACCGACCGCGCCGGCCAGCCGCTGACCGTCGCCACCTGCCCCGTCATCTGGGGCGAGGCCGGCAGCAACGGCCAGCACTCCTTCTACCAGTTGCTGCACCAGGGCGGCCATCTCGTCCCCTGCGACTTCATCGCGCTGGCCGCCAGCGATTTCCCGCTGCCCGGCCACCACCGGCCGCTGCTCGCCAACTGCCTGGCCCAGTCGGCGGCGCTGGCCTTCGGCCAGACCGCCGAAGAAGTGCGCACCGCCGGCGTTGCCGAATCGCTTCTGCCCTTCAAGCTCTTCCCCGGCAACCAGCCATCGACCACCCTGCTGCTGCCGGCGCTCAACGCCTACACGCTGGGTCAGTTGCTGGCGCTGTACGAACACAAGGTGTTCTGCCTCGGCGTACTGTGGAACATCAATTCCTTCGACCAGTGGGGCGTCGAATTGGGCAAAACCCTGGCCGGCCGGCTGGAGCCGCTGATCGCGGGAGAGGGCGACGACAGCGCTTTTGATGGGTCGACCCGCGGCCTGCTGGCGGCGCTCAATGGGCATTAGAGCGCATCCTGCACTTGTTGTTTACAACCCATTGATTCATCTTGACATTTTTTGGAGGCAGGAGCCGGATTCATGAGCAGCGATTCGCAATCCTCAAGCCAACCCGCACGTCACCGCTGGACCATTCTGGCCGTTCTCGTCATCCTTGGCTCGATCATTTTCTGGCGGGTCGTCACGCCTCCGCCCATCCAGGAACCAGGCCGCGCTTTGCCTGACGCCGCCGACGCCGCGCTGATCGCGCGCGGCAAGTACGTGGCCGAGGTCGGCGATTGCGTGGCCTGCCACACGGCCAACGGCGGCACGCCGATGGCTGGCGGGCGACCGATGGAGACGCCCTTCGGCGTGCTTTATTCAACCAACATCACACCCGATGCAGCCACGGGGATTGGCGCCTACAGCTTCGGCGCGTTTGACCGCGCCATGCGCCACGGCGTCACGGCGGATGGCCGGCGCCTGTACCCCGCCATGCCCTACCCGTCCTATGCCAAGATCACGCCGGACGACATGCTTGCGCTCTATGTTTATCTGATGCGGGGTGTGCCGCCGTCGGCCACGCCGAACAAACCGATGGACATCGGTTTTCCGTTCAACCAGCGCTGGGGCCTGGCGTTCTGGGATGCGGTGTTCAACAGCGCCCAGCCCTTCACGCCGGATGCCAACCAGGATGAGGCATGGAACCGGGGCGCCTACCTGGTGCAGGGCCTGGGCCATTGCGGGGCGTGCCACACGCCGCGCGGCATCGGCTTCCAGGAGGTGGCGTTGAGCGAAAAGGGCGGCAGCGGCGACAAGTTTCTGTCCGGCGCCAAGGTCGAGGAATGGAACGCGATCAACCTGCGCAATCTGTGGACGGTCAAGGATACGGTCGAGTTGCTGAAAACCGGGCAGAACGCCTACTCGACCGTTTCCGGCTCGATGACCGAGGTCATCAACCATTCGACGCAGCATTTCACCGATGCCGATCTGGTGGCCATGGCGACGTATCTGAAGTCGCTGCCCTCTGATCGTCCCGCCACGGGGACGCCGCCGGCCAGGTCGGCGAGCGTGCCGGAGAGCATGTTCACGACGCGGGGCGGCCTGGCCTATGCGCAGTTCTGCACGGATTGCCACCGCCTCAACGGCAACGGCGTGCCCAAAGTCTTTCCACCGTTGGCGGGCAACCCCACCGTGGCGGACAAAGACCCGGCAACGCTGGTTCACCTGATGCTCACCGGCTGGCAGACAGCGCAGACACAGGCTCACCCGCGCATCTTCACCATGCCCGGTTTCGCCCGGCTGCGTGACGACGAGATCGCCGAGATCATCAACTTCGTCCGCGCCAGCTGGGGCGACCCCAGCCATCCGGCCGTGACGGCGGCGCAGGTGGCCGCCGCGCGCGCCACGCTGGACCCCAGGGTCGATACCCGCCCGTTCGAGACGCCGCGCATCGCCGACGTGCTGAAAGAGCCGAACGCCGAACAACTGGTGCGCGGCATGCGGCTGAACACCGAGACGCGCATGCTGCTGCCGAACCATGTGGGCAACGCGCTGAACTGCACCTCCTGCCACATGAACGGCGGTACGGTAGCCGATGGCTCGCCCTATATCGGCATCTCCGCCTTCTTCCCCAGCTACGCGCCGCGCGCCGGCCGCATCATCACGCTGGAGGATCGCATCAACGGCTGTTTCTTGCGCTCCATGCACGGCAAGCCGCTGGCCAAGGATGGCGACGACATGAAAGCGATGATCGCCTACTTCGACTGGATGAAGCGTGAAACCCAACCCGAAGACAAGGTGGAAGGCCGCGGCGTCGGCAAAGTCAGCATGGACATCAAGCCCGACCCGGAAAACGGCAAGCGCATCTACGCCGACCAATGCGCCGTCTGCCACGGCCAGAACGGCGAGGGTCTGAAGGACGAACACGGACAATTCGTCTATCCGCCGCTGTGGGGCGACGAATCTTTCAACATCGGCGCGGGCATGGCGCGTACCTACACCGCCGCCGCCTTCGTCAAGCGCAACATGCCGATTGCATTCCATGCCGGCTTTCCGCTGGGCCAGGGCGGTTTGAGCGATCAGGAAGCGGTCGATGTCGGCGAATACTTCAGCCACATGCCGCGCCCCGACTTTCCGCCCAAAGTGAACGATTGGCCGAAGGACAAGAAACCTGCGGATTCCCGCTATTGAACGCTGAAGCGACCGCCTTGAAACAGGAGCCATGATGAAAATACCCGCCATCCTCTTCGCCGCCTCCGAAATGGCCCCCTGGGTCAAGACCGGTGGCCTTGGCGACATCGCCGCCGCGCTGCCGGCGGCCTTGCGTCGCGCCGGCCATGACGTGCGCGTGTTGCTGCCCTTCTATCCGGCGTTGCAACAGGCTTTTCCGCAAGCGGAGGCCATCGCCGAACTGCCGGCGCTGGCCCCAGCCCTGCCGCCGTCCCGGCTGCTGGCCGCCGAGGCCGACGGTCTGCCGCTGCTCTTGCTCGACTGTCCGCCGCTGTACGACCGTCCCGGCAATCCCTACATCACCGCCGATGGTCACGACTGGCCCGACAACGCCATTCGCTTCGGCCTGCTCTCGCGGGTCGCCGCGTTGCTCGGCCAGGCCGCCTCGCCACTGGATTGGCGGCCCGACGTGGTGCATGTCAACGACTGGCAAACGGCGCTGGCGCCGGCCTGGCTGCGTTACGAGGGCGGCGCGGCCAGTGTCGTCACCGTGCATAACATTGCCTTCCAGGGCTGTTTCGATGCGTCGCTGCGCCACGCCCTCGGCCTGCCGGACGCCGCCTGGCGTTTTGACGGCGTCGAGTACCACGGCCTCTTGTCCTTCCTCAAGGCCGGTCTGCAACTGGCGACGCGCATCACCACGGTCAGCCCGACCTATGCCCGGGAAATCCAGGACGAAGCCTTCGGCTACGGCCTGGCTCCGTTGCTGCGCCATCGCCGCGAAACCTTGCACGGCATTCTCAACGGCATCGACCCGGCGCTCTGGAATCCCTTCACCGATCCGGCGCTGGCCGCCCCCTATGCGGCCAACCGGCTGGCCGCCAAGCGCATCAACCGGCTGGCCCTGCAAACCGAAATGGGCCTTGAGCAAACCAACGACCGGCCCGTGTTCGGCGTTGTCAGCCGCCTGACCGAACAAAAGGGTCACGACCTGCTGCTGGCGCTGGGCGACGCCCTGCCCGAACTGCCCGCCCAACTGGCGCTGCTCGGCAGCGGCGATGCGAAACTCCAGGACGGCTTTCTGGCGCTGGCGGAAAGATGGCCGGGACAGGTCGCGGTCAAACTCGGTTTCGACGAAACCCTGGCCCACCGCATCGAGGCCGGCGCCGACTGCTTCCTGATGCCGTCGCGCTTTGAACCCTGCGGCCTGAACCAGATGTACAGCCTGCGCTACGGCACGCCGCCGCTGGTGCAGGCCACCGGCGGCCTGGCCGACACGGTGGTCGATGTCAACGACGCGACCCTGGCCGACAAGACCGGCAACGGTTTCGTCATGGCCGATGGCAGCGCCGAGGCCCTGTGGGCAGCCATGCAGCGCGTTGTCGCAGCCTGGCGTGACAAGCGGTTGTGGCTACGCATCCAGCAAAACGGCATGCGTTGCGATTTTTCCTGGCGTCATGCCGCGGCCGACTACAGCCGCCTGTACGGCGATGCCGTCGCCGCCCACGGCTGAATGCCTGAAATCGTCCTCATCGCCGCCGTCGCCCGCAACCGCGTGATCGGCCGCGACAATCAATTGCTTTGGCATGTGCCGGAAGACATGGCGCATTTCAAGGCGCTGACCCACGGTCACGCGGTGCTGATGGGGCGCAAAACCTGGGAATCGCTGCCGGCGCGCTTCCGGCCGCTGCCCGGCCGGCGCAACATCGTCGTTTCCCGGCAAGCCGGCTACGCGGCTCCGGGCGCCGAGTTGGCCCCGTCGCTGACTGCCGCCCTGGCGCTCGTGGCCGAACAGGAAACGGCATTCGTCATCGGCGGCGCCGACATCTACCGGCAGGCGTTAGCCTTGGCCGAGCGCCTGGAATTGACCGAAATCGACCTGGAACCCGAGGGCGACGCCTGGTTTCCCCTCCTGGAGCGCCGCCAATGGCGCGAAACCGCTCGCCGGACAGGGCGCAGCGAAGCCGGCATCGGCTATGCCTTCGTGACCTGGGAGCGGCAGGTCTGATTTATGCCGAAAACGAAGAGCCGCAGCCACAGGTCGACGTGGCATTCGGATTGCGGATCACGAACTGGGAGCCTTCAAGCCCCTCCGAGTAATCGATTTCAGCGCCCACCAGGTACTGGTAGCTCATCGGATCGATCAGCAGAGTCACCCCGCCTTTTTCAAGGGTCGTGTCGTCTTCGCTGATTTCTTCATCGAAGGTAAAACCATACTGAAAACCGGAGCAGCCGCCGCCGGTCACGAACACGCGCAGCTTCAGCGCCGGATTGCCTTCTTCATCAATCAGTTCTCTGACCTTGGCGACCGCGCTGTCGGTAAAAACGAGGGGGGAGGACATTTCGACTGCTGCATTCATTTGTAAACTCCTGAAAAAATCGTGGCGGACTCTGTGAGTCCCCCGAAACGAGGGTCAATTGCTTTGGTTGGCTGCCGCCAACTTTAGTTCCCCGGATTTGCCGCCGCGGTGCACCATGCGCCCCTCGACGACAGCCCCTTGGTGCATTTCGATCACGGCATACTCGACATCGCCGACGATACGCGCCTTTGACTGAACCTCCAGCGTTTCGCTGATGGTCACCGGCCCCACTACCGTGCCATTGATAACCAGATGAGCAACATGAACAGCGCCCTCGATGCGCGCGTGTTCGCTCAACACCAGGGTGGACGAACTGGCTCCTTCCGCGGCCTGGACACTGCCAAGCACTTCGCCATCGATGCGCAAGCCGCCGGTAAAACGGATGTCGCCTTCCACTCGCGTGCCAGCGCCGATCAGACTGTCGATGCGCCCTTGCGGCGCACTATCGCCTTTTTTCCCAAACATGGCCTCTCCTAAAATTGAGCCAAACGCTTGCTCACCAGTGTAGCACCCTGGAGCACGCGCGCCTCGACGCTGGCCAGCCGCGCCCCGGGCGGCAATTCGAAGTTCCCCTCGCGGCGTAGAAAGTGCTTGACGGTCAGCCGGTATTCCTGCGCTGCCTCGGGTTTCTCCGGGATCAGCAACTGCCGTTCGACGCCATTCAACTGATAGCCAACAGCCAACTGCAAGCGGCCGGCGAACTCCGGTTTTTGCCGGCTCGGCTGAAAAGCGATCAGTAAACGATAGTGGTAGCGTCCTCCCTCATCCTGCGTCACGTGAAAATTCTCGACGCGCACGACGGCATCTTCGCCAGCGACGGGAATCAGGCGCTCAAAAAGTTGCATGTCCTCCTTGAGCGCTCCGTTTTCCGACTCCAGTTCCTTGATCCGCGAAAGCAACTGACGCTGCGTGGCGCGCTCGATGCTCACGGCGTTCTGGCCTGTTCCCGCCGTCACTCGCAAAGAGTCGAGTTCGCTCTGTTGCGACCGAACCTGCAAACGCAATTCCTGCAACTCCCTGCCGGTTGCGCCAGCCTCGTTACGCTGCATCAACAACCAGGCGCCGGCAAGGAGCAACAGAACCAGCAGCAATCCGGGCAACAAATACCATTGCCAGGGGACATGGCTGCGCACCACGACCCGAGGCGCGGCAATACCAAAACGGCGACGGAGTTTGCGAAGTTTGAGATTGACGGCGGGGGTCGGCATAACCTGAAGAAGCTACAGTTTCCCCCGCCGCAAATGCTTTGGGGCACAGCTACAAACGGTCTGCCGGGAAGGCTACGGAAACACGCTTCCACGCCTCCCGGAGGCCGGATGATACCCTGCTGTTACCCCCAAAAACAAAAAAGCTGCCCGCAGGCAGCTTTTCGGGAGTGCGCGAACTCTCAACGCTTGGAGAATTGTTTGCGCCGACGCGCCTTGTGGAAGCCGACCTTTTTACGCTCGACCTCACGCGCATCGCGCGTCACGAAACCGGCCTTGGACAATGCCGGCTTGAGCGCGACGTCATACTCGATCAGCGCCCGGGTGATACCGTGACGAACTGCGCCGGCCTGGCCGGACTCGCCGCCGCCGATGACGTTGACCTTGATGTCGAAGCCGTTCAATTGAGAAACCAGTTCCAGCGGCTGGCGCACGATCATGCGTCCGGTTTCGCGAGAGAAGAACTGGTCGACCGGCTTGCCATTGACGACGATGGCGCCGGAGCCACGCTTCATGAACACACGGGCGACGGCGCTCTTGCGACGGCCGGTGCCGTAAAAATAACTTTCAGCCATGATGACCCCTTAGATTTCCAGAGCCTTCGGCTGCTGGGCGGTATGTGGATGTTGGCCGCCGGCGTAGCACTTCAGCTTCTTGAGCATGGCATAACCCAGCGGACCCTTCGGCAGCATGCCCTTGACGGCTGTTTCCAGAGCGCGGCCCGGAAAACGCTGCTGCATCTTCTTGAAATTGGTTTCGTAGATACCGCCCGGATAGCCGGAATGACGGTAATACTTCTTGTCATCCGCCTTGTTGCCGGTGACGGTGATCCTGTCAACATGGGTCACCACGATGAAGTCGCCGGTATCGACGTGCGGCGTGTAGATGGCCTTGTGCTTGCCGCGCAGGCGGCGGGCGATTTCGGTAGCGAGGCGGCCGAGCACTTTGTCCGTGGCGTCTACCACAAACCACTCGCGCTTCACCTCATGTGGCTTGGCGGAAAACGTTTTCATGTGTGTGCCGTCCTGAAAATATGGGCGCAGATTGGAGAAAGGCGCGGATTCTAGTTGAAGCCCGCAACCCATGTCAATGCCTTCGCTGCCACAGGCAAAAAAAACGCGGCTCACTGAGCCGCGTTAAATCCACACCAAAGGAGGAGGGTGGAGGAGACAAAACTGAACAGAGGACTTAACTTCATCAAGTCACCGCAGTTCGTATGCTGCGCATTGTGCACGAAGGCCACACAGGGTGCAAGAAATTTTTGTGCGACGCACAAAGATAGCTGAATGCGTAGATAGATATTTTTTATTCAACGATCAGCCATGTTTTAAAAGATTTTTATTTCTTAATGCACCTTGTCATCCACTATGTTTAACCATCGGAGGGCGGCCTTCCATGCCTTTGAAAGCCATGAAATTGTTGCAACACAACAATTCGAGTTACAACTGACCCTGCCCGGTGTCCGCTAGAATTTGATCCATTTCAAGGAGTTGCCATGGAATGTACGGTCAGATGGGGGGGCAGCGATGCCGGGATGAGCTTCGTTGCCGAAACGGGAAGCGGTCACGCCGTGGTGATGGACGGCGCGCCGGATGCGGGCGGCCGGAACATCGGGCCGCGCCCGATGGAGATGCTTTTGGCCGGCACGGGCGGGTGCAGCGCCTTCGATGTCGTCCTGATCCTGAAAAAAGGCCGCCACGCGGTCAGCGCTTGCGAAGTCCGCTTGCAGGCGGAACGCGCCGCGGAAGATCCCAAGGTTTTCACGCAGATCCACCTGCACTATCGCCTCAAGGGCAGGAGTCTCAAGCCCGAGGCCGTCCGGCGCGCGATCGAGCTGGCGAAGGATAAATACTGCTCGGCCTCGAACATGCTCGGCAAGACGGCCGACATCACCTACGACTTCGAGATCGTCGACGAGACCTGAGCGTTATTTCATTTTCAAATCAGCCGGGGACGCGAAGGCGAAGCGAGAGACAGTACGGTTGACCGGCCAGCGAAGCCGACAAAGTCATCGGTTGATTGGGAAATGGAATTACACACGGTAGGCCAGACCGGTCATCAGCCTGGCCATTCCTTTCATGACCCGTTTGCAGATCGCCGGCAATTCGGCGGCGCCGTGAGCCATCGCCGTTTCGGCATGGCCGCTTTCATCGCGGCGCATCTGATCGACAATGGCGCGGGAGCGGGCATCCTCCTCGGGCAGGCGGGACAGATGTCCGTCGAGATGCGCCTCGACCTGACGCTCGGTTTCGGCCAGAAAACCGAGATTCCATTTGTCGCCGAGAACGCCGGCCAGCAGCCCCAGTCCCAGCGACCCGCCATACCAGAGCGGGTTGAGCAGGCTCTTGCGTCCGCCCAGTTCGGCAATTCGCTGCTCGGTCCAGGCCAGATGCTCGGTTTCCTCATTGGCGGCGGCGCGTAGCGCCTCGCGCACGACCGGGTCGCGCGATGTCAGGGCCTGCCCCTGGTACAGGGCCTGGGCGCAAATCTCGCCGCAATGATTGACCCGCATCAGCCCGACTACATGCCGCCGCTGCGTCTCATCCAGGGGAACGGCCGGCAGATCGCCGCCGGGCAGCGGGCGGGCGCTGCGCGCTGGTGCCCAGAGGGTGCGCAGCGCCCGGTCGATTTCAACGATGGCGCGATCGAGGTTCATGACGGCAGGCGCTCCCAGATCGTCGCTTCCGCCAGGCTGTGCTGGAACTTGCGCCGGGTTTCGCGGATGACGAAGGGGATGGCCCGCGGCTCGCCGAGCAGGCGGAAATGGCGGCCGAGGATGGCTTTCAGGGTGTCGAGCGTGCTCACATTCTCGCCATCCCGCTTGAAGCCGCCGAGCCATTCGGCGCGCGGCGTGTGCTCTTCCAGCCAGGTGTAGGGCGAAGCGAGTACTAACAGACCGCCGGGATTGATCCGTTCGTGGATGGTGTCGAGCAGTTGCCGCGGGCGGTACAGGCGGTCGATCAGGTTGGCGGCCAGGATCAGGTCGTAACCGGCGAAATGCGGTTTCAGGTTGCAGGCGTCGCCCTGGAGGAAGTCGACCTTGCCGCGTTCGGCGTCGAGGCCGAGGTCGGTGAGCTGCCGTTCGTGATAGCTGACCAGTTCGCCCTCGTCGACCAGCGTGTAGCGGAACGCGCCCTGCGCCGCCAGTTGCACGCCGACGTTGATGAAGCGGGCCGAGAAGTCGATGCCGGTGACGCGGTCGAAATGCCGGGCCAATTCGAAGCTGGCGCGGCCGGTGGCGCAGCCAAGGTCGAGGGCAGTACGGGCCGGGCGACCGGCCATGGCGGCGATGGCCAGTTCGGCCATGGCGCGCGGGAAGTTGGGCACGCCGAAGTAACTGTCGCCGTAATGGAACTCGGCATATTCCGAAAGTTGGCGGTCACTTTCATAATGCGAAGCCGGCGGCGGCGTCAGTGCTTCACCGACGACGTAACGGAAGCCCGCATGCTGGAAGAAATGGCGACGGAAGGCGTAACGCGAGGCGTGTCGCGCCTCGTTGCCGCAGGCAATCCAGGAGCCGCCCTTGATGAGATTGTGGCGCTCGTCATAAGTCGGCGTCGTGAAATCGTCGTAGATCGGATGCACGGCGAAGCCGGCAAAGGGGTAAATCGGCGTTTCCGTCCATTGCCAGACATTGCCGGCCACGTCGTAGAGCGGCCCGTGGGCGAAGCGGTCGACCGGGCAGGACGAGGCCCAGTGGTCGAGATGCCGATTGGCCAGGGTCGGCGCATCGGCGGACACTTCCGCCAGACCGGAAACGGCCAGCAGGCGATACCACTCGTCCTCGCTCGGCAGGCGCACGGCCTGGCCTGTCCGGCGGGCCAGCCAGGCGCAAAAAGCCCGCGCTTCGTGGCAGTTGGTCTCGACCGGCCAGTTCCAGGGCATGGCGACGACCTCGGCCAGCAGGCGCAGTTGCCAGCGCGGTTGCGTCGTATCGCCGGCGCGCCGCCAGAAAGTCGGGTGGCTGGCCTGGGCGAAATCCTTCCAGGCCCGGCCTTCTTCCGTCCACAGGCTATCGTCGGCGTAACCGCCGGCCTCGACGAAGGGCAGAAACTCGCCATTGGAAACCAGAAAGCGGCTAGCGGCGAAGGCCGGCACGGCGGCTTCGTGACGACCATATTCATTGTCCCAGCCGTAATACGGGTCGGCGAAATCCTTGCCGATGGCGACAACGCCAGCCGGAATGGCGACCAGCCCATTCTCCGGCGCCGCCCCGCTATCCCGGCACGGCGGCCAGGCCGGGTGCGGGCGGACGTAGTCGAGGCGGTGCTGGCGCATCAGCACCGACGACGTTTCGAGGTGGATGCGCTCATGCTCGATGCCCATCAGGATCGCCCACCACGGGTTGTCCCAGCCGATCGGCAGACTCAACGGCGCGCTGCGAATCACCGCATCGACCGTAGCGCGCAGCCGATCGCGGTAAGCCTTCACTTCGGCCACATTTGGCCAGTCGTAGTGGGCTTCGTTGAGATCATCCCAACTCATCTCGTCGACGCCGATGGCGAACATCGACTCCAGGCGCGGATCGAGGCGCTCGCTGACCAGGCCGACCAGCAGCAGCTTGTTGATGAAAAACGTGGCGGTGTGCCCGTAGTAGAAAATCAGCGGATGGCGCAGCGCGATCGGCTTGTCGTAATACGCCGCGTCGCAGGTCAGCAACTCGAACAGCGATTCGTAGCAGTCGAAAGTCTGGTGAAAATAATCGCGGATGCGGGTGCGCACCGCCTCCGGGTCGGTTCCGGCGAGCAACGGGGTGCGGCAAAAAAGCGGCTGGTTCATGGCGCGGGCAGGAAAATCGGATGGGCAGGCGGACAATCCTACTCCATTGCCGTGACCGTCTGAACAGTAAAGATCGGGATGATGGTGGAAACTCCCCGCAGCCGGATTTCTCCTGCGGGGCGGGTGACGTGGCGTTGTAGCCAGGCATTGGCGGTGGCTCCGATGACCAGGGAAAATGGCAGATCACTGGCGGCAGATTCCAGGCGGGAAGCGAAGTTGATACAGTCGCCGACCGCGGTGTAGGTGCTGCGAAACGGCGTGCCCAGGTCGCCGACCAGCGCCATCCCGCTTTCGATGCCGATACGGACGCGCACGGCGGGCCGTCCCTGTTGAATCTGCGAGTCGCTCAGTCGTTGGACTTCTTGCAAAATCTCAAGGGCGGCATCTACCGCCCGATCGGCTTGATCGGGGCATTCCAGAGGCGCTCCCCAGAAAACCACCATGCCATCACCGCTGTATTTATCGAGCGTGCCGCCGTTAGCCAGAGCGGGGCGGGTCAGGCAATCGAGAAAATCCTTGGTCAATTGCGCCGCATCTTCCAGAGGCAGCGTGGAAGTCAGGCGGGTATAGCCTTCCATGTCGGCGATCAGCACGGTGACTGCCTTCAGGGCAGGAGTCAGGCTGTAGGTTTTTCCCTGTCGTTGCAGTTCGTCCAATACCGGCCTGGCGACGTAGTGGGAGAGTGCTTCCAGCGTTTGCCGATTGCGCCGCTGGGTGTTTTGCCACTCATAGGGAATGGCGGTGACCAGCAACAGAAAATACCCCGTCATAGGCGCGAAAATGGACCATTCAGCCTGTTTCAGGAATCCCCAACTCGCTATCGCGAGCCAGGCAAAAGAGAGGAACAGCAAGAGCAACAAGCCTTGCCAGGCCTGGAGACGAGCAATCCAGAAAATACCGAAGACCAGGGTGACGAGCGTCCACAAAATGAGCAACCATCGCCCATCCCAGGGAGCGCGCGTTTTGCCTTCGGCGAGATCGAGAAGCGCGGAAAGATTTTGCGCATGCACCATCACCCCGGAAACCAGCGGCGCGAGGGGAATACTGACCCGATCTCCCTGTCCGAGAGACGAGGAACCAACCACGATGAAACGGTCGCGCGTCAGTTCCAGAGGGACTTCATGTTGCAAGACATCGGCTGCTGACAGCACGGTGTAGGCTTCCAGCGCGTGCTTGAAGGGGATGCGCCACGGGCGAGCAAGGTTTTTACCGTTTTCTACAGGTGGTGCGAGGCGAATCGGCGGCGTCGCGGCGCATTCGAGCAATGCCGCGGCGAATTGAGGGTAGCTTTGTCCGTCATGGGAAACCAGCAGAGGAATGTGCCGCAACACACCATCCGCATCGGGTTGGTAACCGATATTGCCGACACAGCGCGCCTTTTGACTCAAAGCCACATGATTGCCCACATAGCCGTAAGCAGGAAAGCCATTCGGCATGTTTTGCGCGAATGGGGGAGACAATGTGCCCAGATTGAGATTGGGATAGCGAGGCGTAAAATCGAAGACTTGGGCCAGCGCCAAGGGCGCGTACTCGGCCAGGGCAACCAGCCGAAGGTCGCCTTCCGCGTCGCGCGGTTCGGGAAAAACGATGTCCAGCCCTACCGCGCGAGCCTGATAATCGGTCAGCAACATTTCCGCCAGGTCGGCAATCCGTTGTCGGGGCCAGGGCCAGGAGCCAAGTCGCTCGATGGAATCGTCGTCGATATCGATCACAGTCACCCGGTTTTCCGGCGTTGGATCGGCCATGATTTGCGACAGCAGATCCTTCAGGCTGTCGTCGAAACGGGTGAGCAGAGCGGGACGTCCGTATTCCGCAGCCAAGACACAGACAAAGGCAAGGAGCGCCATGAGAGAACGAAACAGGAAGGAGCCTTGCGGGGGGTGGCGGAGCATGGCTCAATGCTCTATCGGAAAACCATGGCTGGCAAGAATTTGCCCGTAGATTTCCCGGGTTTCCTCGGCACAACGCTGCCAACTGAAGAGGGCGGCGCGGGCGAGTCCCAGATGAGCGAATCGTGCCGCTTCGTCGGCATTTTCCAGGAGTTGTCGAAGTCCCAGGCGCAGACCGTCCACGTCATCCGGGTCTACCATCAGTCCCGCATCGCCAACCACTTCAGGTAGCGAGGTCTGGTTCGAGACGATGACCGGCACGCCGGAAGCCATGGCTTCCAGAGGCGGCAAACCAAACCCTTCGTAGCGGGAAGGATAGGCAAAGGCGGCAGCCCCGGCATAAAGAACAGGAAGCAAAGCGTCCTCAACATATCCTAAAAGCCGGATTTCACCGGTTCGCACCAGAGGAGCCGCAATTTTCAACGGGCCGTCCTGATGCCAGCCGGACAACCCCGCCACGACCAGAGGGTAGCGCCGACGCAGGGAGGCGGGCAGCCCACCATAAGCGGCGAACAGGATGGCCAGGTTTTTCCTCGGTTCCAGCGTGCCGACCGAAAGCAGATAGCCGCCGGGTGAGAGGCCGAGTTGGGTCAGCGGCAGCGTCAGTTCGCTGGGTGGCCTGGGGTGAAAACAGGCATCGGCGGCCAGCGGGGTCAGGCTGATTTTTTCTTGCGGCACGTCAAACCAGCGGCCAAGCGCCTGCCTGGTAGCTTCCGAGATGACGATGATCCGGTCAGCGCGGGCGATGGAAGCCGGCATTTTCCGCTGCATCCACTGAACCCGTTCTTTCGGATGCATTTCCGGCAGGTCGAAACAGGAAAGATCATGGATGGTCAGCGCCAAGGGGCCATCGTAAGGCAGCGCGACGAAGGCGGGTTCGTGGTACAGGTAATCCTTGCCGAATTTTCTGGCTTGGCAGGAAAAGAAGCGGCGCTGGATCAACTGACGCAGGGCGTGCGCTTTTGGGATGATCTTGCGTACCAGCCGGTAAGTGCCGTGCACGGCACGGGCTGCGCCCGGCGCGGGGGGGTGGAACCCTTCGCTGAAATGGGTGCCGCAATAAAGATGCAGCCGGGTATCCGGCAACTGTGACAGCGCGGAAAACAGGTGGCGGGCATATTGGCCGATGCCGGTGAGCGGCGTGAGCAGGGGGGTGCCGTTAACGAGAATATTCATGGGGGACGAATGGGGGATTCCTGGGGTGGTCGCATGAATGATTCCATTTTCAAATCAGCCGAGGACGCGAAGGCGAAGCGCAGACAGTACGGTTGACCGGCAAGCGACAGGGTAATCGACAATGCAAACATCATTGCGCGGGCCGTGATTTTGTCGGTTGGCGCTGAGCGTAGCGAAGCCCAACGTCTCTCCGTACAACGGCCAAATGTTGGGCTTCGCTGCGCTCCGCACCAACCTACACCGGTTTATCTGCACGAAAGGGAAGCATTCTCTCATGCAGCGCCCAATCGAAGCATGATGCCTGCGTGTGCGATTGCTCTGCGGCAAGCGAAGCCGACAATCGGTTGATTTGGAAATGGAATAACCAGGTCATGCGTTCGCGGATACGCGGTCGGCTGCGCCGACTTCCAGGCGCCGCCTGGAGCCGGCGGGTCAAGACCGCAGGCTGTGCCATTCGAGTGCGGAAGCACAGGGGGATCAAATCAGCGAACCGATGTAGTCGAGTTGCTTCCTGAACGCCGGGTGCGGTTCAATCGAGCCGGGCGTGTAGCGCCCGTAGCTTTCGAAACATCCCGTGATGAATTCCTCCAGGCCGATCGGACGATAACTGCCGCCATTCTTGAACACGTAGCCGCCGGCGATTCCCAGCGCCTCGCCGATTTCTGGATAGACCGCAAAGCATGCGCCGTTCGCGAGATTATCCGGCGGCATGAACCCGTTCTCCAATGGCGTCCTGCCTTGGGCGCGCAGAAGCTCTGCCGCCATGTCATGAAAAACATGAATCCGCGGATGGTATATGCTGTACATGAATGCTCCCTGCCGGCCCCAGGTTCGGAACGCCATGCCGAGGTCGAGTCCGAAGGCGGCAAAGTCGGCGACCAGATGGTCACGCTCGGGGAGCCACAGGCTCATATAACCACAGCGTTCAAAAAAACTGCCCGTAAAGTATCGCCGGATGGCGTCGGCAACGCTGATCCCCTTCTGGAAACAGGCATAGGCGATTGTCGAGTGATAGTCGCTGACGGCCCCGGTCACCGCCCGCCCCTCGTGCAGCAGGTACAGGGTATCGGGATGATAGGCGCGGAAAGAGGGCATCGGCAGGATGATGTGCTCGGCAATCGCGTCCATTCTGGCGGAAGCCAGTTCACTCTTGACGCCCCCGGCGATGAAAAGCTTGCTGTAGTTCCCCATCTCTGAATTGAATCGCTGGGGATCGGAATTGAACTGGTGGTAATCCAAGCCCGTCACCAGAACATCATCGACTTGCGCTTGCAAGCAGCTGGCCAAGCCGTGGGTCTGGCAGTTTGATATGACGAGCCACTGCTCCATGGAAGACACCGATCCCTCACGCCGTTGCAAATCTTCCTGTTGCAGACGATGCAGCCGGCTTCTTCGCCGCAGGTGGTGCAGCAGGCCATTGAAAATGTACTTCACCCGACAACCCTCACGCTATCCAGGACTTCCTCATCGCAAATGATTTCACTGCCGGTCGCCGCGCGCATGGCTTCTGGCGCGACATCGCCGTCGGATGCCGCGTCATCCCGCCCTTCGATGTAATGCCGCATGAAACAGCGCATCGCATGGGAAACGCCCAGCGAGTTCACTTCACGCCAGTCCCGCTCGTAGTAGAGTCCGCCGGAAAAGCTGCCGGTGATGATTTCATAGGACGGGAAATAGTCCACCCAATCAAATTGCTTGAGGGCCATTTCGGCAGCCACACGCAGCACCGATTTGCTGTAGGTCGTGGAAACGAGAACCGAACGCGGCTCATAGGTCGCCATCAGCGGCACGGGCGAAACAGTCAGCAGAACCTTGGCGCGGGAATTGAGCGCATGGAACTTTTCCAGAAATCCGCGCAGCGCAACGAAAGTCTCCGCCACGTCGAAATTGACGAATTCATGGCGCGCAGGATCGAACTCACTGCCCACGACTCCGGGTGCGGCTGAAAAAACCGATCCGTCCTCCCTGGATCTCCAGGCTTCGGTCAGGCCAAGGGTGAAGACGAAAATATCGGTTTGCTCGAACAGACGGCGCACGGCCGCCAGATGTTGCCGCCGATCCGCCAGAACGGCGTCTTCATCGGCAAAACCCGCCGCTTGAATCTGTTGCCGAAAGGGATCGACGAAGCGCCCATCGGGCCGCGCCCAAGCTTTGTCGTGGGGCGCACGTTCACCGAATGCTTCTGCAAACAACTGCAATAACTGAACCGCGGTGTAGACGTTTCCGTAGCGCGCCGAGAAGGTTCCGTAGTTGTTGGCTTTGCGCTCTTTCTCGCTCAAGCCCTCGCCGGCTTCTGTGACAAAATAATTGAAACCCGATTGCATGATCCGCCGCGAGATATGCTGCGCGAAACAGCTTCCCGCCGTACCCACCCTGGCATCCTTGCCGATCTTGAAACGGGTATGCGTCACCGGATCGACACGATGGGTCTCGACCGCCGAGATCGACCGGCGCCAGAACTGGTGAGCGGGTAGCCCCTTGTAGGGGCTTGGCGGCTCCTTGCGGCGCTCCATGACCTTGACGCTCTTGACCATCAGGCCGACATGCCTTTCGTCATCACCCATGCCGTAGCGGCAAGGTTGGCCGGGATAGGCAATCTCGAAGGTAATCTCCAGCGGCTTGCCGACATCACCTTCGGCAAGCTCGGCGGGTACTTCGATGCTCTCGCGCCGAAAAATCTGAGTGAACGCCAGGTCGACCGAAGGCACGCCGTTGACGATAAGCGTCACGACCTGCTTGCCAATGTCCGGCGCCACGAAAGGCGCGACATTCAAAACCAGCGTCAATTCCCGAGGCCAAGGGGTATCGCTGTTCAGAACGAGGCGCGCGTGCGCGCCGTCAGTCCAGCGACCGACCGGCTCGACCACGGAAAACCCATCGACCGATAAGTCTGGATCCACGTGCGCAAGGTCGAACTCTCGAAAAACGTTATTTGCATTCATCACGGTGGCCGTAGGCTGGTATTCCACGTTGTTTCATTGCTGAACATCAACCAGCGCGTCAATGATAGACGGAATATGCTGTTCGTGTGCGAAAACCCCGACCTCGGGGGGTGTGATCCAAACTGATGCACGGCGATCATCAGGCCGCCTTGGCGTGGATTGTTGACCAGTAGGCTTGCCATTGCTGGTTTGCCCGGCAAACTCGCAGAGCCAGCAGGTGATCGGCATTGGCCGCGCGCCACCACGCTCCGGCCAGCTTCAATCGCTTTTGCACCAAGTATCGGTGCGCGCTTTCAATTTCTCCCGAGCCGATGGGCAGCTCTGCCCGCAATGCGCCCGCATAATCGAGTTGCCCGCGACGATGGCTCAGGTAGCGGTGACAGCGCCTGATCGGAGCATCCTTGTCTTGGGCATCTTCGCGCTCTACAGCAGCCCATAGCGCGTGAAGAACCTGCTCAAGCTGGCCGTCCTTGAGCCGCTGCTTTTGTTGTTCCATCCATCGATGCGCCAGCTCCTTGTCCGGTTCGATCGCCGTGGCCGCCGCGCTCAGGTATTCGCAGACGTGGTAGAAGTCCACCAGATAATGCGCTTGCGCGCCAAATTGTTGCTCGACCTCTGCTCGGCAATCCACGGCGCCCCATCGCCCAGCGCGTGGATGGTGCTGTCCCTGCCCATCCCCGCTTGGCGAGCACACTTCAAAAGCTGCTTGCCGGCTTGGGCGGCATCCCCCTGTACGGTGCCGCAATAGGCCATCTCTTGGCTGCCCTGGCGATGGGCCAGACCGATCTTGGCCTCTTTCCACTGCAATCGCTTGCCGCGGCGTCGATCTGGTTGTTCTGGCGCCGGTTCCATGATCGGCACCATCCCGCCATCCATTTCGACGATCACCGTCGTCTTGGTTCCCGCCTGCTCAGGGTAGAACGGCTCGGTTTGTCCTTGCTCCCACACCCGCCGGGCATGGCTGTGGGTCACGCGCCGGATCGTGCTCTCGCTGAGCAATACGCCTTAGTGTTCGACCAGTTTGTCCATCGCCTGGGCGTAGGGCACATCGGCCCCAAAATCCGTCACCACGCGTTGCAGCGGGCCTGAACACTGCCGAGGGCGCACGCCTGACTCCTGAACAAAGGGGCGAATGCGGCAGTTGTCCAGACGATATTGCGGTTCGAGTACCTCTATGTTCCCGAACGTTGTGTGCCAGCATAGTTTTTTTTACCTTGCCGGCCAGCCTGGCCTTGTTGCCTGAGCGCCTGTTCGGTCTGCTCGACTTGATGCTCTGCCCATGCTTGCAGCGCTTGCTGACCCAGCCGGCGCACTTCTTCGATCATGCGAGCTTCTGCATCATCGGCGCGCTTCATATCGCCTTGAGCGTTCTCAACGACTTCCAGCATCGAGGTAATTCGCTGCTTGATCCAGGGGTGCTTAGCCAGCTTCGCTACCAGCGTCTGGGTATCGGTCAGGGTGGATTCCATGGCTAACCTCGGTTAGGGAACCCCTGAACAAAAACAACCTCAAGCACACTCACCCAAGCCGGCGATTTTGAGCGTTTCGAGCCGACCCGGAAAGTGAAATTTCCCGCCTTTTCGCTGTGTTTCGAGGCCCTTTTGGCCTTCG
>Ga0209629_10000683_pt1 | contig 19270 bp, 14 predicted proteins | sample TergutCu122P5_FD_187286 | JGI IMG/M metagenome (GOLD analysis project Ga0209629, IMG submission 187286) | Cubitermes ugandensis P5 segment gut microbial communities from Kakamega Forest, Kenya - Cu122 P5 (SPAdes) (version 2) | ecosystem: Host-associated > Arthropoda: Insects > Digestive system...
CAGTCGCCGGTAACTCTCGATACGCCGCCGATAATCATTGACAGCCGCACTTTGGTGCCGCTCCGGGCAATTGCGGAGGCGTTTCACATTGCAGTTAATTGGGATAATGAAAAATTTGCCGTAAACATTATCACAGGCGCTGAAAGTCTGTTTGGGGCACATACGGAGAAATCCTTTTCGCTGTTGAACGATCTCTTAAAAGTTGATTTGCCGGATTTTTCGCAGTATTATATAGCGATGCCATACGGGATAATGGGGCCAGAATCGTCAAATGAGGAAGAAACACATATTATTATTGAAAAAAACGGGCAGAAACTTGCTTTATATGTCGAGGAGCTTTTCAATAAAGCAAGCGTCAATCTTGGAGATGACGCGAAAAAGATATTGACCGTAACAAAAGGCATTTTTGAATCTCCTGTCGCCAATGGAAAAGTCGAAAACGTCAAGCTCATTCCGGACGTTTATGAGGGCGATGATGGGATTATAGTAAGAAAGGCATTAATAAGGACACAGGACAATCTTTTAGTCTATGCCGCTGTATTTGCTGATCCCGAAACCTTTGGCGAAACTAAAGACGACTGCATAAAAATGGCGGAAAGTATTATTGATTCAATCGGCGAAGGAACAAGACAAATAAATAGGCAACCACATGAAGAGTCGTTGTCTGGGTTCACGATTTCATTGCAACAGGATTACATTCTTACTTATCAATTAGGGCCTGATTTTTCCGTATACTACATTAGAAAATTGGTAAATGTCGGGGAAATACAGCCATATATGGGTGTTTATTTCGGCAACTTTCCCTCTTATGACGGAACAAAAAGTTTTATTGCCATAAGCGGAAAAACATTAGGCCAAAACATCAACTGGCATCAAGAAGCAAGAACGATAGACACTGACACTCAAATCGAGACTTTAGTTAAAATCAATGATGACGGTTGGGCTCAATATATGCACATATTTGTTTATCCAGGAACCGAAAGCGATTGGAATGAATTGAAACAGATGGCCGAATCATTGACGCCGGAAAATTGAAGGTGATTTGTTATGCCTATATCAGGTCTTTTCCAAAAAATGCGCGACGGCCTAGCCAAGACCCGCAAGACCATCCTCGGCGGCCTGGACGGCGTGTTCCGGGGCTTTTCCTCGATCGGCGACGGCCTCTACGACGAGCTGGAGGAGCTTCTGATCGCCTCCGACATGGGCGCGGCGGCCTCCGCCGACATCATCGGGAGCCTGCGGCAGAGGGTAAAATCCGAGAAAATAACGGAAATTGAGGCGGTCAAGGCGGCGCTTCTGGACGAGATCGCCAGGCGCATATCCGGCGGCGCGGCGTCAGCGGGGCCGCAAGGCGATACTGCAACGGAGCCGCAGGGCGCGGCGATCGCGGAACCGCCGCCCGCGTCGCGGGAAAACACAAAAAGCGCAAAGAAGTCGTGGCTGAAACGAAAAACAGCGGCCTCACAGGACGAAGCGCCGGCGGAAACATATGAAAAAACCGCACCGGAGCTGGAAACCGGTTCCGCCGCCTCCGCCGGTTCCGACGCCCCCGCCGTCCTGCTCGTCATAGGCGTGAACGGCGTTGGGAAGACGACGACCATCGGCAAGCTGGCGAACATATATGTGAAAGAGGGCAAAAAGGTCATCGTCGCGGCCGCGGACACCTTCCGCGCGGCGGCCGTCGACCAGCTCGCGGTCTGGTGCGGGCGCGCGGGCGTCGAGATGATAAGGCATCAGGAGAACTCCGACCCAGCGGCGGTGGTCTTCGACGCGATCCAGGCGGCCAAGGCCAGAAAGGCCGACGTCCTCGTCTGCGACACCGCCGGGCGGCTCCACAACAAGAAGAACCTGATGGAGGAGCTCCGGAAGATTTTCAGGATCATCCGGGAGCGCTACCCGGAGGCCCGCCGGGAGGTGTACCTCGTCATCGACGCGACGACCGGGCAAAACGGGCTCCAGCAGGCGAAGCTGTTCAAGGAAGCCGCGGAGGTCACGGGCATCGTGCTCACAAAGATGGACGGCACGGCCAAGGGAGGGATCATCGTCCCGATCCTGGGAGAGCTCGGGATACCCGTCAGGTACGTGGGGGTCGGCGAAGGGATAGACGACTTGCAGCCGTTCGACGCGGAGACGTTCGCGAGGGCGCTGCTGGAGGGGTGAAAGGCGAGAGATAATGATAATCGAGTTTGACGGTGACGGCAAAATTGCGAAAATAAAGGGGTTTCAGTCCAAAACGCCGAATTATTATCCTTATGAATAGCATGACGATAGTGTTATAGCCGTTCAACCTGAGAATACCATATTGTCATTCTGAGCGCAGCGAAGAATCTTAAGGCCCTTCGCTTCGCTCAGGGTGACAGATGAAAAGGTCGTTTTTAAGTAACAACTATAAAATACAAAATCCATATCTTACGGAGGTATCCCATGAACCCAGAATCAGTCAAAATCCGCGACTTCTACTCAATCAAGCCCGACGCGCCGCTATATCAGAAGGAGTTCGGCTTCTACGTCATGGACAAATGGATCAAAGACGGCTATGTCAGGGGCTACGACGAGTTCCCCGACAGGAACGCGCACTGGGCCTACCTGGCGGAGCTGTTCCGATACGACCCGCCGGCCGTGAACGGCCTCGGCGGCCTGGGCTGGTGCGAGGCGGGGCTGATGCCCTGCTTTGAGACGAAGGTGCTGGAAGACCGCGGCGATTACGAGCTCGTCCAGGACTTCGCCGGGCGGCACGTGCTTTATTTCAAGGGCAGGCGCGACGGCTTCATGCCGGAATACGTCGACCACCCGGTGAAGGACATGCGGACGTGGGAGGAAAACGTGAAGTGGCGCATGGACCCGCATACGCCTGGCCGCCTGGAAGCGCGGGAGGACGAGATAAACGGGGCGCTCGCGGGCGCGGCGAAGGGGCACATAATCGTCCAGGGGGTCGTGGGGGGGTATATGTACCTAAGGAGCCTCATGGGCCCCGAAGCCTTGCTGTACAAGTTCTACGACGAGCCGGAACTGATTCACGCCTGCATGAAGACCTGGTTCGAACTGGCGGATCATATAATCGCCCATCACCAAAAGCGCGTGGACTTCGACGAGCTGTTTTTCGGCGAGGACATATGCTATAACCACGGGCCGCTGATTTCCCCGGACATGATAAAAGAATTCCTGTTCCCGTACTATCAGCAGCTCTACGAGAACATGAAAAAACGCGCCAGGGACGGCAGGACGATACATTTCCAGATAGACACGGACGGCTTCTGCGAGCCGGTCATCGACCTCTATAGGACGCTCGGCGCGGACTATTTCAGCCCGTTCGAGATCGCGTCCAACAACGACCCCATAGAGGTCGGCAGGCGGTATCCCGACCTGCGCATGTCCGGCTGCATAGACAAGCGCGTCCTGGCGCAGACAAAGGACGACATAGACAGGTACCTCGACCGCCTGCTTCCGGTCATGCGCAGGCGCGGCGGCTTCATCCCCACCTGCGACCACGGGGTGCCGGAGGAAGTGCCGTTCGAAAACTACATGCACTTCCGGGAGAGGATGCTGGAGTACGGGAAATAGTTTAGTAACCTCTATAAACCTTTTTTTGTCATTCTGAGAGTAGCGAAGAATCCTGAGTTTTGGTTGATCCTTCGCTACGCTCAGGATGACAGTAAATAGAGGTTGCCATTATTGCCCTGCGGGGGGATACGCATCGCCAGAAAATCTGTCAGACGAAAAAAGAAAAAATCCGGGACCGGCGGCAGGATACTCCTTGTTTTGCTGGCCGCCGCCGTCGCCGTCACGGGTTACGCTTACCGCGGCAAAATAAGGAACCTGGTGAGCGACATATCAGCCGCTCAGGCCGCGCCACCGGCCGCCTCCGCCGCCGCGACCGGCCAGCCGGCCTCCGCCTCGCCGGAGGAGCCGGCCTCCCGGGAAGCGGCGGAGGAACAAGCCGCGCGGCCGACGCCCGCGCCGTCGCCCGGCGCGCCGCCCAAAGCGGCGCCCTCCGCAAAACCCGGGCCGGCGGCCGCTTCCGAAACGCCTGAACCCGCCGCCGAAACCCTCGCGCCGAAGCGGGAAACCCCGACGCCGGCCCCGGAGACCCCGACGCCCGGCGCGGCCCAGCCGCCGGACGCGGAGACATCCGCCGCGGAGGAAGCCGCGGCCCGCGCGGACGGGGCGCTGTCCAACACGAAGTACGGCTGGTATTTCATGAAGAACAGCGACCACAAGCCCACGAGGGGCGCGTCCGAGATCGACATATCGGCCTTTGGCGCGCGTTACCTGGGAGACACCGGCGCCAGCGCGATATATCTCACCTTCGACGAGGGCTACGAAAACGGATACACCCCGGCTATATTGGACACATTAAAGGAAAAAGGCGTCAAAGCGGCGTTTTTCCTGACGCAGACGTTTATCCGGGACAATCCGGACCTCGTAAGGCGCATGGCCGCGGAGGGGCACGTCTGCGCGGATCATTCCGTGACGCACCCGAGCCTGCCGGACTGCGGCGACGACAAGGTCATATACGAGATAACGGAGCCGGCCAGGTATTTCAAGGAAGTGACCGGCCTGGACATGGACCCTTTTTTCAGGCCGCCGAACGGCGAATACAGCGAGCGGACGCTGTCCATGACGAAAGACCTCGGCTTCACGACGGTCTTCTGGAGCTACGCCTACCAGGACTGGGTCACGGACGCCCAGCCCGGAAAACAGGCGGCTTTCGACAACGTCATGAACAACCTGCACCCCGGCGAGATACTGCTTTTGCACGCGGTCTCCCAGTCCAACGCGGAGGCTTTGCCGGACATAATCGACGCGGTCAGGGCGGAAGGGTATGAGTTCAGGACGCTGTATGAGCTGAACTGACCGTGTAAGCCCATTCTCAATAGGAGGCATTTATGTATCTCACCCTCGACTACAACAACATGATGTCCGAGTTCGTCGGCAAACACGGCGTGACGCCGGAGGATATCGCCGCCTTGTCCGATCAGATCGGAACCGCCGGCGAGGACATGGCGCAAAAGCGCGAAAACGGCGGCATGGACTGGCGCGAGCTCCCCTATAACCAAGGCGGGACCGTCGCCGAGATCCAAAAATACACAAACGAAATGAAGGACAGGGCCGAGGCCTTCGTCGTGCTCGGAATCGGCGGTTCGGCGCTGGGGCCGATGGCCGTTCAGCAGGCGCTGAACCACCCGTTCTACAACGAGCTGCCCAAAGAGAAGCGCGGCGGCTTCCCGAAGCTCTACGTGGCCGACAACGTGGACCCGGAGCGCCTGACGGGGCTCTTCGACGCGGTCGACCCGGCGAAGTGCATATTCAACGTGATCTCCAAGTCCGGGAGCACGTCGGAGACCATGTCGCAGTTCATGATAATCAAGGCGCTCCTGGAGGAAAGGCTCGGCGCGGAGGCCGCGAGAGAGCGCATAGTCTGCACCACGGACGCCGAGAAGGGCCTTCTCGTGAAGATCGCCCGCGGCGAAGGCTACAGGACCTTTTATATCCCGTCGGGCGTGGGCGGGCGCTTTTCGGAGCTGTGCCCGGTCGGCCTGCTGCCGGCGGCGTTCTGCGGGATAGACATAGAGGGGCTGCTGCGCGGCGCGGCCGAGGCGGACAAAATCTGCTCCGTCCCGGACGCGTACAAAAACCCCGCGTACATGTTCGCCGTTTTGAATTATATCGCCATGAAAAAGGGCCTCAACATCGTCGTGATGATGCCCTACGCGGACTCGCTGAAGTATTTCGCGGACTGGTTCGCCCAGCTCTGGGCGGAATCGCTGGGAAAGAAATTCGACTTTGACGGCAACGAGGTCTACGCCGGCACGACGCCTGTCAAGGCCCTGGGCGTGACCGACCAGCACTCGATGGTGCAGCTCTACGCCGAGGGGCGCTGGGACAAGATCGTGGTCTTCATCGGCGTCGAGAAGTTCCGGCGGACGATAGAGATCCCGCGGCTCTACGCCGACATGCCAAGCCTCGGGTTTCTGGGCGGGGTCACGCACAACCGGCTGATCCGGACGGAGATGGCCGCCACGGAGTACGCGCTCCTGAAGGCCGGGAAGCCCAACATGACCATCACCCTCCCGGAGGTCAGCGCGGAGACCGTGGGGCGGCTCATCTATTTCTTCGAGGTCGCGACGGCCTTCGCCGGGGAGCTGATGCGTATCAACGCCTTCGACCAGCCCGGCGTGGAGGAGGGCAAGAACGCCACCTACGCCATGTTCGGCAGGCCGGGGTACGAGGAGAAGCGGCGGGAGATGGAGGCGAGGCCGGGGAAAAGCGGGAGATATATCATATGAAATGAATGGGGATGCGAATGAAATACGACGCTTACGTTTTCGATTTCGACTTCACCTTGATCGACGCCTTCGAGCCCATCCGGGACAGCGTGAACTTCGCCCTTGCCGCGCAGGGCCTTGGCCCCGCGCCGGACGGGGACATACGGAAAACCGTGGGCATGACGCTTGCCGACGTGTTCCGCGCGCTGACCGGCATCCGCGGCGAGGAGCAAGCCCGGGCGTTTACGGCCCGCTTCAGGGAAAAAGCCGACGAGGTAATGGCAGACAAAACCGCGTTTTTGCCAGGGGCGCTGAATCTCCTTGAGCGCCTGAAAGCGGCCGGCGCCGCGACAGCCATAGTCACGAACAAGTTCCACTACCGCATAGACCAGGTCCTCCGGAAGTTCGAGGCGGAGCGTTTGATAGACCTTATTGTCGGCTTCGAGGACGTCGCGGAGCCGAAGCCCGCCCCGGAGGGCCTGCTGGTGGCCATAGACGCCCTGAACGTGCCGAGGGGCAGGGCCCTCTACGTCGGCGACAGCGCAATCGACGCGCAGACCGCTCGGGCGGCCGGAGTGGATTTCGCCGGCGTGACGACCGGGGCGGCCGGGCGCGATGAACTCGCGGCCTATCCGCACGCCGTCATCGCGGAAAATCTGGATCAGCTCGCGTCGGGGCTGATCTTTTGAAACGAGGGGGAAATATGGGCAAAGTAGGCGTTATCATGGGCAGCGCGTCCGACTGGCCGGTTATGAAAGAGGCCGCGGACGTCCTGGAGAAATTCGGCGTGCCCTATGAGGCGGACATAGTCTCCGCCCACAGGACGCCTGAGCGCATGTTCGAGTACGCGTCCACGGCCGAGGCTCGCGGCCTGTCGGTCATCATCGCGGCGGCGGGCGGGGCCGCCCACCTCCCGGGCATGACCGCGTCGCTGACCGTTCTGCCGGTCATAGGCGTGCCGATCAGGTCGGCGGCCCTTAGCGGCTTGGACTCCCTCTATTCTATCGTGCAGATGCCCTCGGGCGTACCTGTGGCGACCGTGGCCATCAACAACGCCGTCAACGCGGCGCTACTGGCGGTCGCGATCCTGGCGGTGGGCGACGGGGCGCTCGGCGAAAAGCTGCGGGCCTACAGGGAGGAAATGAAGGCCGGCGTTATCGAAAAGGCGGAGCGGCTGGCCGCCGGAGAACTGTAGGGGGAGATTACGGACGGGACGCGTACAATGTATCGAAGAATTATGATATAATGTATAGATGTCAAACGAATAAGGGAGTAAGGGCATGAAAAAGCATGCGTGGCTGACGGCAACCGTGCTGGTTGTTTTTCTGGCGGGCTGCGCAGGCGCTACGGTTCCGACGCCGACGGCCGCACCGTCGTCTGACCTTCCTCCGACGGCCACTGCTGCGCCGGTTCCATCTCGGGCCGAACCGACCGCGGCGACGCCTTTGCCCAGTCCCGCTCAGACGGCTAAATCCGGTGCGGATACTGCCGATTACGCCGGTTTATATAAGCCGGTACTTGACGCGTATACCGTGCTTGAGCAAAGCGGCTATACTAACTTCGACGAAAGCATCTTGGGCAGCGGAGTGTGCCTAGCGCCGAACGGTGGCGGTTCCTATTTCATCCAGGATACCAACCCAATTTTGTCATATGCTTTCTACGACCTGAACGGCGACGGCGCGCCGGAACTGCTGATCGGCGCGGACCTTGGAATAACAGATGGAAACACCGCAGGGACAAATGTCTTCATTACCGGGATATATGGATTGCAAGACGGAAAGCCTGTATCGCTTCTTCAAGTGGGACGTTGGAGCCAGTTTGCCTTATGTGTTGACAGCGGCGGCAACTGTGTGATAGAGGAAATTTCGGGGACGCATATTGAATTTGTTGCGGAGGACTTCTACGAGATTGATCAGGCTGAGAATATAGTAACGCTTGACAAGCTTCGTTCGTATGGCGGCGATTATGATGAAAACAGCGGATATACATCATATACCCACACGAAGGATATCAACGGTACGGAAGTGAGTATTACCGAACAGGAATATATCACGTTGAGTGAAAAGTACGGCTCCGTGGGATACCTTGACACAAGCAGCAACTGGAAGACTAATCAGATCACTATTCACACATGGAAATTGTTGACTCAACATGCTCCGACGCCGAGTCCCAACACACCCTTGTGCATCGAGCAACCTTTTACACAGAATCGATATATACAATTCATGGCGGGTCTGAATCCGGACATCGCCGGTATGGACGAACTGTTTTATAAGGAAACGGACATGGACGGCGATGGGAACACGGAGATTACGGCGGCGTTCGGGCAAAAGGCGGATGACGAGACGCAAAACTGGATCGAGGCGAGTTTCGTTCTTCGGGATAACGGCGGCGATATCGAACTGATAGGCCGGGATTTTATCGGCGAAGGGTATACGCCTTATAAGATGTGGCTGGTTCAGTTTACCGGCTCGGATGCGTGGTATATCATAGTGGGTGTGACCAACGACGGTTATGACTTGCTCGGTATCGAGATTTTTAACATCTCCGGCTCCGAAGTGAATAAAGTCGCCTATGACGCGTCAGCCACCGGCGCGGGCGACACTTACCTGGACGACAGGCAAAGCGACGGCACTTACGGAGGTTATACGTCCGAACGGCATAGCTACGATGTTTTATATTACGGCGTAACGACATTTTACGCATTTGAAGACGGTAAGTTCATTCAGCGAAAAAGCGGCGTGGACGTCGGAGACTATCCCGCGACCCCAACGGACGCGGTGGTGCAGTATCTCTCGCTGACGGCGTTGAATCAGGTATATCCTTCGGACGACAGTGCGGCTCGCATCAACGAAATCTGCGCCAGCCCAGTCAGTCTGGACATGGGCAACTTTGATTGGTTTACGGCTATCTGGAGCTATGAAATGGAGTTTGGCCCGAACGTCGATTTTCCCCGCATGACAGCAAGCGAAAAAACCGCCGGACAAACTTCGTCGGTAACCGTAAACACGTCGGACAAAAAAGGTAATCCTCTCGTGACGTATACTTTCAATTTAAGTGCTCAAAGTGGGCAGTGGCGCATCATCTCGCTTCGCAGAGCGAGCGGTTAGGGCAGCTTGTTTTTTGCGGCGAATGAGGTATGTCGGCAGGGCAAGAACAAACATGCCGGCTCCTAATACGAATCTCAGATTAATACTTCACAGGCGGAGCCGAAACGCCGAACGCTTCAACGGCATTCTCGGCGACAGACTGTGAAGATTTTTATCGAGATTCGTATAAAATATCAAACACAAGCGAAAAAAGGCTCCGGCGACGGAGCCCTTTTTTTTGCTTTTCAGCAAAGCGGTCATTGCGCAAAATAATCCGAATCCAGCTTTTTTATTTCATAAACCTGCGCCGTTGAGGATTTTATGGTGCGCTGTTTACATGAAAATATGGGAGGAAGTAAATGCCATTTCACCGACGCCGGGACTAAACGAGATTTTATTTGCCGTATAATAAACGCGGCGCAGTTTGGGTTCGGAATTTCCGGGGAAATGCCAGATGGTTAAGGATTACGGCATATTTATTTTTCTCTTTATGCCAAAATAGCGCCGTTACAATGGGGGAAAGTTTCTTCGCTTACGCTCAGAATGATAGCTCTTATACGATTTTCAACTTTCCGAGGGAACTCAAAATCACAAAGGAGGGATCCGTATGGTCTGCAACGCAATCATCGCCGTCTGCGGCGCGGCGATCCTGATTCTGCTTCTCGTCATCCTCTTGGGCAGGGAGAACGCCCTGTCCATGGTGCGCGGCTTCGTGCTGGAGTTCATGCACAAAGCGCAGAACGAGTTCGCGGCCAACCAGGGGATGGTCAAGAAAGCCGCCGTCATCGGCATGATTATCAACAGCCCGTTCTATGCCAGGCTCCCGGCGGTCGTGCGCTGGTTCGTCTCCAGCGGCGCGATCGGGAAGATCATCGACATGCTCTGCGCCGCGCCGGAGGTCAGGGCGGAACTGGGGAAGGACGTGAAGTGACGTGCAGAACGTCAAAAAGTTTTATGAGAATAACACAAGGGCCCGGCCGCCGAGCGAACTGAACCGGATGTTCGCGGTCATTTTCTATGTCATCTTCCTGCTCATGTCCGTCCTGTTTTCCGGCGAGAACATCACCCAGCACGCGGCGGTGGCGTACATACCGATTTTCGTGATGGATGTCGTAATCTACGGCGTCGCCATATTCGCGGCGGCGCGGTACAGCCTGTATCTGGAGACTTACGCGCTGTACGTCGGGATTGTCATAGAGGCGGCGAACTTCGTGCCTCTGAGCCTGGTGGTGTTATATCAGACTCCGGTATATTTACTGATCAGGTCGTACATCATTGAAGTGCTTAACCTGACGTGGCTTGTTTACCGGCTGTTGAGCATCAGGTGGTTGAGATTCGAGGTAAATCGAGGGTTGAAAGGAGGCGAGGGCAACGGCTGAGAAGGTCATAACGGTGCTTATCGCAATGATAGGCAGTGGCGGTCTGGTGACGTTGATCCAGGCCGCGGTCAACAAGCGCCGGAACAAAAGCGAAGTCTCGACCATCAACATTCGAAACGCGATGGAGATCGAGGAAAAGGCCGTCATACGTTACAAGGAGATGGACGCCAAGCTGCAAGCGATGGAGGCGGCCGTGGAGGGGCTGAAAAAGGACCTGGCTGCGCAGAGGGACTATATCCAGGTTTTGCACGACGTGCTGAACCGGCACAACATCGAGGTGCCGGAGATGCGGGAAGGACAGTAACACGGCGGGCGCGAAGCGATAAAGTCGTTTCGATTTGAAATAAGCTGAAAACGAGCGCGAAACGACCAATGTTCAGGGGCGTTTTGCGCGAAGTTTGAAGCTCAATTTCAAACGAAACGACTAAGTCGTTTCGATTTGAAATAAGCTGAAAACGAGCGCGAAACGACTAATGTTCAGGGGCGTTTTGCGCGAAGTTTGAAGCTCAATTTCAAACGAAACGACTAAGTTGTTTCGATTTGAAATAAGCTGAAAACGAGCGCGAAACGACCAATGTTCAGGGGCGTTTTGCGCGAATTTTGAAGCTCAATTTCAAACGAAACGACTATAAAAGGCCGCTGGCCGACAAGACGGTCAGGGCCTTTTTTACGCCGCTTTTTCGCGGCCGATTCGGCAAAATCAAAAAGAAAGGCAACCTCTATAAGCCCCTTTTTGTCATTCTGAGCGCAGCGAAGAATCTATGTTTTGCTGTTTAATACGAATCTTAAATTTTTTTTCGCGGCCCGGTATAATCTGAGACTCGCAATATACCGAGTGCGAAAACATTAACCTCCTCTGTCGCCGACACGCCGTTGAAGCGTTCGTCGTGTCGGTTCGTCGTCGGTAAATGTTTTCGCACTCCGCTATAGATCCTTCGCTTCGCTCAGGAGGACGGTTTATAGAGGCTGCTTTTAGCTGATTTTTTTGGAATGATCGGAAAGGATAATTATAAATACATCAGGTAACTTCTATCAACCCTTTTTGTCATTCTGAGCGTAGCGAAGAATCTTATGTTTTGGCGTTTTTAAGATCCTTCGCTTCGCTCAGGATGACAGTTTATAAAAGCCATGTATGAGTTTTCCATTTCCGCTTTTACCTCTCCCCAAACAGCGCCCTGACCTCCGCCTCCGACATGCTGCTCAAAAACTGCTCGCCCTGGGTCAGCACATTGTCCACCAGGTTCCGCTTTTTGTCGTGCAGCTCGATTATCTTCTCCTCGATGGTGTCCTTGGCCACGAAGCGGAAGACCTGGACGGCGCGCTTCTGGCCGATGCGGTGGGCCCTGTCCGAGGCCTGATCCATGACCGCCGGGTTCCACCACGGGTCGAAGTGCATGACCACGTCCGCTCCCGTGAGGTTTAGCCCCGTGCCGCCGGCCTTCAGAGAGATAAGGAACAGGTCGTTCTCGCCGCGGTTGAAGCTGGAGGCCATGTCCATGCGCGTCTTGGAGGGCGTCGCGCCGTCCAGGTAGAGGTACCTGAGGCCGAGCTTGTCGAGCTCTTTCTTGATGATCGAGAGCATCGACGTGAACTGGGAGAAAAGGAGTATCCTGTGGCCGGAGTCCAGCGCCATCTGCACCGTCTCCACGGCCATGTCCAGCTTGCCGCTCCCGCCGTCGTAGTTGTCCACGAAAAGCGCCGGGTGGCAGCATATCTGCCTCAGCTGCAAAAGCAAGGACAAAATCCTGATGCGCCCCTTCTCGAAGCCGCCGCCCAGTATCTCCCGAAGCTCCCCCCGCGCCTTCAGCATGTGCGCCAGGTAGATTTTTTTCTGCTCCTCGTATAGCTCCGCGTAGAGGGTCGTCTCCGTCTTTTCCGGGAGCTCCTTCAAAACGTCGCTCTTTACCCGCCGCAGCAGGAACGGCGCGATCTGCTTGCGCAGAAGCTGCGCCTGGTTCTGGTCGCCGTTCTTGACGATGGGCGTCTCGTAAAGCCTGGCGAACCTGCCGGCGCTGTGCAGGTAGCCGGGCATGATGAAGTCGAATATAGACCACAGCTCGGACAGGGAGTTCTCGATAGGCGTGCCGGTCAGCGCGAACCTGACGCCCGCCTCCACGGCCTTCACGGCCAGGGAGTTCTGCGTCAGGTGGTTCTTGATATTCTGGGCTTCGTCGGCGACGGTGAAGGCGAATTTCACCCCCTGATAGTTGCCTATGTCCCGCTTCAGCATGTCGTAAGTGGTTATATACACATCCGCGTCCTGGGCCAGGATTTCCCGGCGCTTCTCCGGCGCGCCGGAGATGACCGCCGTGGAAAGCTCCGGCGCGAACCTCTTTATCTCGCTCTCCCAGTTGAACAGAAGCGACGTCGGCGCGACGACCAGCGCCAGCTTCGCGTATTGCCTGTCCGCCCCGCCGTCCTTCTCGCCGGCGGCCCGCTCCTTCTCGCTCAACAGCAAGGCTATGACCTGGAGCGTCTTTCCCAGGCCCATGTCGTCCGCCAGTATCCCCCCGAAGCCGTACCCGGCCAGGGTTTTCAGCCATTTGAATCCGGTTTTCTGGTATTCGCGAAGGACGCGCTCTAGGGACGGCGGCGCGGGAAAGTCCCGGCCTTCGATCCGCCGGAAATCCCCGGCCAGCTTCTCGAAGTTCTCGTCCCTGTCGAAGGCCGCGCTGTCCCGGATAAGGCTGTCCAGGTAGAGGGCGCGGTATTTCGGCAAGGTGATCGTCTCCTTGGCGGCGTCCTTCCTGGACACGTCCAAGGCCGTCAGCACTGCGGCGGCGGACTGGAGCTCGTCGTTTTCGAGGTTCAGGAACCTGCCGTCCCTGAGCCGGAAATATCTCTTTTTTTCCTTGATGGATTCCAGGGCGTCCGCCAGGTCGGCGAAAGTATAGCCGGCGCTGTCCATCCTGAGCTCCAGGAGGTTCCCGGCGATGCGCACGCCCATGTTGAATTTGGAGGCCTTGGCGGTCTTATTCCTGAGCCTGTCGGTCACGTAGACCTCGCACTGGTCGTAGAGCCCGTTTATCCCGTAGTGCAGGAATTCGTATATCAGCTCGTCCCCGGAGAGCGTGAACTTATCGCCGGGGGTCTTGACAAAGCCCAATGTTTGCAGGCGCCGCAGGACCCTGTATTCCCCGGCCAGGTCCCTGACCGCCGGCGGTTCCTGCGCCGCGTCCGCGGCGGGGGAGCTTTCGTCCGGCCCGCTTCCGGCCGCCTCCGGGCGGTTTTCCGCGGGCTTGCCGTCCGCGGCGTCGGCCGACCCGCCGCCGCCCGCGCCGTCCACCGGCTTCCCGTCCGCAAAGCCGCCGTCGTCCATGGGCTTCCCGTCCGCGGCGTCCAAGGGCTTCCCCTCCGCGTTGGGGCGCAGATACGCGAAATCCGCCTTGCAGGACACGTCCCCGCCCTCGGCGTCGAAATAGAGCCTCGGGACGAACTTCGCGAACGAAAGCTCCGGCGCGCTGCCGGTAATCCGGCTTATCACGTTTAGTTTCCGGAGCCTCGGGAGTGCCACGGTCAGGAGCTTCGCGTAGCTGTCGCCGGAAAAGAGCAGCCTGCCGCCGGTCGTCCTGTTGACGGCCTCCTGGACCGCCGCCAAAATTTCGCCGTCCCCGGCGCCGACCGCGCATATCCTGTCGTCCAGGAAAAAATACTTGAACTTCTCGCCCGTCAGGGTGGTGTATCTCCTGGGTTCGCCGCGCAGGACCGCGCCGTTGCCGTCCTGTTCCAGGGCGAACGAAAACGGGGGCATCTCCCGTTTGACGGGCATGTCCAGCGTCCGCTTCGTGGCCGAAAACCTGACAGTCACCGTTTTGTCGTGTAAAAAGCCCATGAACCGGTCCGTGTTCCGGCGGCTGAGGCTGTGGCAGCGGCCGTCGTCCGGGGCGGATGAGTAGAAATGATGGCTCCTGGCCCCGCCGCGCCCGAACTCCTCCGAGATTTCGAGCTCGCCCTGGAGATATTCCAGCATCCTGCGCGAATCCCCCGTGAAAAAAGCGGGGTTGTGCACGATGACGGTCTTGCCGTATTCGGCCTGTTCCGACTGCTTGAACTGGCCGAGGAATTTCGGGATGTTCTTGATGATATACATCCGCGAACCGCCGACGCTGAACTCGGCGCGCACGTTCTCCGGGCCGTCCACTATCAGAAGCGGCGAGAGGGTGTAGACCTCCTCCGCCCCGCCCTGCGACAGGGCGAACTCGCTGTCTATCTCGTAAAAGACGCGCTTCTCGATGGCGTCCGCGAGGCCGCGCGCCGCGCGCTGGCTCCCCATCAGGTCGAGCTCTTTGACGCTGCCGTTCAGGAGGCACAAAAGCCCCGCCACCACGTGCTTGCAAGCGCCCTTCCAGATGTGGTGGCTCTCGCAGTCGCACCGGTAGCCGATAAGCCCGCCCGCTGAGTCGAACTCGAGGACGGTCCTGTAGTTCCTGTAATTGCCCTCCACCTGAAAGACGATCTGCTCGCCGCCGCCCAGCTCGTGAAACGCGGCCGAAGTGATCTTTTCGTCACGGAAATACTTCTCGCCCCGCATGTACACGTCAGGGTTAGAAGCCAGGCTGAGTATCTGCCCCTTGGAGATGTCGTAGTTCATGAATGATTACCTCTTGCTTATCGGTATGTAGTCTCTCTCTTCGCTGACCGACATGTACGCCGGGCGGATGATCTTGCCGCTGTTGACGATCTCCTCCATCAGGTGCGCGCTCCAGCCGACGATCCGGGCCACGGCGAAGATCGGCGTGAAAAGCTCCTCCGGAAAGCCCAGCATCTTGTAGACAAAGCCGGAGTAGTAGTCCACGTTGGCGCTGACGCCCTTGTACATCTTCCTTTGCTTCGCGATGACCAAAGGCGCGATGCGCTCGACGCAAAGGTACAGGTTCATCTCGTCCGTCATGTCTTTGGCCTTCGCCAGGGCGGCGGCCCGCTCCTTCAGTATCTCCGCCCTCGGGTCGGAGACGGAATAGACCGCGTGGCCGATCCCGTAGATCAGGCCGGAGCGGTCGAAAGCCTGCTTGTTCAGTATCCTGGCCAGATAGTCCGCGACCTCGTCCTCGTCGGCCCAGTCTTTGACGTTCCGCTTGATGTCCTCGAACATGTGCACGACCTTGATGTTCGCGCCGCCGTGCCTCGGGCCTTTCAGGGAGCCCAGCGCGGCTGATATGACGGAGTACGCGTCCGTCCCGGAGGACGAGACCACGTGGGTCACGAAGGTGGAGTTGTTCCCGCCGCCGTGCTCCGCGTGCAGGACGAGCGCCAGGTCGAGAAGCCTGGCCTCCAGCTCCGTGTAGGATTTGTCAGGCTTTAGCATGTAAAGGAGGTTTTCGGCCGTGCCCAGCGACGGGCTCGGGTCGTGTATATAAAGGCTGTCGCGCCTGAAATAATGCGCGAATATCTGATAGCTGTACACGGACAGCATCGGGAACGCCGCGATCAGCCCCAGGCACTGGCGGAGCAGGTTTTCGACGGACGTGTCGTCCGGGTTCGGGTCAAAGGTGTACAAAGTCAGGACGCTCCGGGACAGGGCGTTCATCACGTCTCTGCCGGGCGCGGCCATGATGACGTCCCGCACGAATTCCGCCGGGAGCCGCCGGTTCTCCGCCAGAAGCCGGTAAAAGGCGTCCAGTTCGCAGGCGGAGGGCAGGTCGCCGAACAGCAGCAGATACGCCGTCTCCTCGAAGCCGAAGCGCCCGCTTTTGGCAAAGCCGCCGACCAGGTCGCGGATGTTGAAGCCGCGGTAAAAGAGCTGCCCAGGCTGCGGCACGGACTCCCCGTCCTCCTCCGAATAGCTCCTCACGTCGCCTATGCGCGTCAGGCCCGCGAGCACGCCCCGCCCGTTCAGGTCGCGAAGGCCGCGCTTCACGTCGTGTTTCGCGTAGAGCTCCGGGTTAATGGAGTCCGCCGCGGACACTTTGCCGCGGTAATCGATCGAACCGGCCGCGCCGGGTTTATCCGTTCTCTCACCGTTGTCCAAATCCTCATCCCTTTCCGTCCAGAGTTTACAGGCAAATTTATGGGATTTACGCGTCCCCGACGGACACACTCCCGCAATCATGATGATGATAAGCCAATTCGGGTAGATTGTCAACCGCCAGCTTAAAAAGGGGCAGGGCAAATTTTAGCGGCTTTTTGCGCATTCTACGGCCTTTTCCGTCCTGTCATATTCCCCGCCGGCTTGTCATAAATATGATTAATACGAATCTCAGATTAATACTTCACAGGCGTGACCGCGAAGATTTTAACCGGGATGTGTATAAGCGGCTGACAGACAAGCCCGTTGGCCATAGCCGCTAAATCCTTATCCCGGATTGGCAAACCTCATTTAGGAGGCCCCATGCGCACAAAAGAAATCATCCTAAGCTATACGGGCCAGCCGCTTCGCGAGCTCCTTTCAGCCATACCGGACGGCCGGTTCGGCGAGATTTCGGAGATTCGCCTGCGGGTCGGCAGGCCGGTCATCGTCTACATAAATTGCCGGGAGTTTTTCCTGTGCGCGAAAAACGGCGGCGAAAACGCCGGAGGCAGCCGCGCCGCGGCCGGCGCCGCGGCCTCCGGCCTGACGGGTTCAGTCTCCGCAGCCTACCAGGCCACGCGCGAGGACATAGCACAAATCCTGGAGCTGATAAGCGACTACTCCATCTACGCCTTCGAGGAGGAGATCAGGAGCGGTTACATAACCATCCCCGGCGGGCACAGGATCGGCCTGACGGGCCGCGCCTCGGTGGAGAACCGGGCCGTGCGCGCCCTGCGGAACATCAGCGGCTTCAACATCCGCGTGTCGCACCAGGTCATAGGCTGCGGGGAAAAGGTGGTCGGGCGGCTTTTGGACGGGCCTTCCGCTGAAAAGCGCCTTCTCAACACCCTCATAATATCGCCGCCCGCCTGCGGAAAGACCACCTTGCTCCGGGACCTGATAAGGCTTTTATCCGACGGGATACCCGGTGTTTTCGCCGGCGTGACCGTAGGCGTCGCGGACGAGCGCTCGGAGATCGCCGGCTGCTACAGGGGCGTGCCGCAAAATGACGTCGGGATGCGCACGGACGTGCTGGACGCGTGCCCGAAGGCGGAGGGCATGTCCATGCTGCTACGGGCGATGGGCCCGCGGATCGTGGCGGCGGACGAGCTGGGCGGCAGGAAGGACGCGGAGGCCGCGGAGGAGGTCGCGAACGCGGGCGTTGGGCTACTGTGCACGGCGCACGGCTACGGCCCGGACGATCTGCGCGGAAAGCCCGGTTTCGGCCCTCTGTTTGAGCAAAAAATATTCAAAAGGTTTGTCGTGCTTTACGGAGCCGGCAAGCTCGGGGGAATTTACGACGAGGCCGGCCGGACCGTGCGCGGACCCGGCGAGCGTACGGATCCGCCGGCCGCCGCGGCCTATGCTGCCCCATTCCGGGCTTAATTGCGCGGAACGGTCAGCCCGGCGGGGGTAAGATTCTTCGCTGCGCTCAGAATGACAATAAGGGGTTTATAGAGGTTACCTTTAGAGTTTCCAAGGGTACTCACGTTGTACCGGGAGGAACGGACATGCTTATCAAAACTCTCGCGGCGGCGCTGATTCTGAGCGCTTCGACGCTTATCGGCTTTTACCTCGGCGGCGCTTGCGGCTACAGGCTGCAAAACCTCAGGGACTGGAAGAGCGCCCTGTCCTTCCTGCGCGGGGAGATCGCCTTCGCGGCCCCGCCGCTTCCGGAGGCGCTTAAAAGCGCCGGGGCGCGCGTGTCCGGACGCGTCGGGGAGGTCCTGGCCGCCGTGGCGGAAAGCCTCGAACGCAAGGCGGGCGGCTTCTTCGAGATATGGTTCACGGCCGCCGGCGCGGCCAAAAACAAGTTCTTTCTGAAAACGGAGGACTGGGAACTCCTGACGGCCTTCTGGAAAAACCTCGGCAGCCTGGACAGATCCGCCCAGATCGACGCAATAAGCCTGACAATGGCGCAGATAGACGAGCGCGTCCTTCTGTTGTCCGACGCGGCGCAAAAAAGCCGCAAGATGTACCGAAGCCTGGGAATCCTGGGCGGGGTGCTGTTCGCGGTGCTGCTGTTCTAGCAGTTCATCCCAAAAGTATCTGCGTACTGTCATTCTGAGGCGAAGCCGAAGAATCTGCTTACTGTCATTCTGAGGCGAAGCCGAAGAATCTTAGATCCTTCGCTACGCTCAGGATGACAAACATCCCATCTGTTTTGATATGCGGCACTAGTGTTGCATCCGGCGAGAATTCGATGTTTGACACAGGTGACCTATTGTAGGGGCGATTATCAATCGCCCGAGGTTTTGCGGGCGGCTGATAGCCGCCCCCACAAGACCTTGCCGGATGAGATACTAGTTTCCAGTTTCCAGTTTCCAGCTTCCAGCTTCCAGTTTCCAGTTTCCAGGTTCTAGGTTCTAGTTTCCAGTTTCTAGTTTCTAGTTTCTAGCATCCAGTTTCCAGAAGGGAGTTCTCCAGTATGGACATACAGGTCGTCTTTAGGATCGCCGCGGTCGGGATCCTCGTCGCTGTCCTGAACCAGGTGCTGCAGCGCGCGGGCCGGGAGGAACAGGCCATGAT
>Ga0209629_10000685_pt1 | contig 19263 bp, 16 predicted proteins | sample TergutCu122P5_FD_187286 | JGI IMG/M metagenome (GOLD analysis project Ga0209629, IMG submission 187286) | Cubitermes ugandensis P5 segment gut microbial communities from Kakamega Forest, Kenya - Cu122 P5 (SPAdes) (version 2) | ecosystem: Host-associated > Arthropoda: Insects > Digestive system...
TAATCTTCGCCATCCATTTCTCGGTCGTAACCGGCTCAAAATCAGTAAAAAGTCTTTCTTGCAATGATTGAGACATACGTATCTTTTTTGTTACGGCTGCAAAAATACACCTTTTATTCGGAAAACCTGATTTCAGAGGCAAGAAAATGTAGAGACGCGATTTATTGTACCGAGCAGAAGGTAGAGACGCGATTTATCGCGTCTGAATAAAAAAACAAAAAAGACGCGATAAATCGCGTCTCTACGGTTTAATCGCCTGTTTACAAGTAATATGTATTTCTATTAACTATAAACTATTAGCTATTAACTACATAAATCCAGGCGTCTTTGAGTTTGGGGGTTGCTTTGAGTTGGAGGAGATAACGTTGCGCTTCGTCTTTGCTGGTGAATTTTGCTGCGTATACGCGCGCTCTTTCCTCGTTTTTCACGATGCCCATCGTGGTCAGTTCGGGAAGGTTGATTTCCTGCATAAATTGAAGCGCATGTTTCTCGGCGGCAAAACTTCCGATAATGACGTAATAAGTCTGTTGGCTGGGCACATTGGTCGGATTTGTTGAAGAAGGCTGAGATTGCCGGTTAACAGGCTGTTGAACAATCTGTTGTTGTGTTTGCGGCGTTGCAGGCGCTTGAGCAACAGGTTGATTTTGGTTTTTAGCAGTCGATTGTTGCGTTTGCTGAGCGACCGGAGGCTGCGTTTGTTTCGCAACAGACTCTTGTACAACAGGTTGTTGCGTTGTTTGAGCAACTGAACGTTGTATTCCCGGTTGTTGCGTTTGCTGATTATTCGGCTGAGTCGCCGGCGGCGGCTGCATCTGTTTATCAACAATCTCTTTCACAGCGATTTGCAAAGAATCAACAGGTTGCGTAATTGCTTCGCCTGCTGTCATCAAGTGAGCAGCCGTATCTCGCGTCAGGTCATCAGTTGTGTGTTGCGATAGCATCTGCGAAGGCGTCAAACCGGCTGAGCAGGAAATATGATCTCCATCTTTCAACGGCATAGAAACGATGAGAAACAAACCGATAGCGGCAGCCGAAATCCCGACCGCTCGAATCCATTTTCGATTCAGCGGCAGATAGATAACACGTTTGGAGACAGGCGGTAATTGAACGATACGGGCTGCTGTTTCCGCAAGTTCCGGCTGTTCAGTCCGCATCATCGGTGGCAAATGAAACGGGTACAAACCAAATGGTTTCAATCCTGCAAATGACGTATCCTGTGCGGCTTCAAAGAACAATTTCCCGTCTGCGCCTTTTCGCAAAACCCCTGTTTGCCCGAAATGAATCGCGCCTTCCCCGTTTAAAAGCACCCACAGCGCTTCAATATCATGTTGCAACGAACGCTGCGCTTCTTCCCATGTCATGCCATGCAGTTGCATATAAGATTGCGGCAGCAGCCGGTCTGCATGATTCAAGTTCGGATTAAACACAATCGCTTTTGAAGGAGGGATAAATTTATGTTCATCAGATAGATAGATAGCCGGACAGGGATGGAGCACAAAGCCGCCCACCTCCGGTATCATCACACAATCATTCGTCAGCAACAACCGCTCAATATGTAAAACAAGTCTCTCCACAAGGCAAATAATGTTACAAAACCACTACAGCTACACCATTCATCATTTTCATTATCGTGTACAAAGATAATACATATCCGCTATCGCGGCAATACAATTGCCCCGTTTTTACACCTCATCTCAATAAATTTTCTTAAAAAAATGATGTGGATCAAAAAAAAATCGTATCTTTGCAGCACATAAGAAGTGAAACGGCTAAATGACTATTTCGGAAACGGCGAGGGTTGTTTAGCCGTTTTCTATTGCTGTAATGCAATACTGGATTTTCTGTCTGCTGCCACGCAATTCACCAACAGTCAGTTTAATTTTCCCGAAATCCGCTTTGTCGTATTCCAATATAAACAGTTTTGAAAATCGCAACTGGTTTTTAACCTATGATCCCACTACGCGTACGCAGTTCGCAGTTAATAACTTTGCAAACTATGCGCCATGACCGCCATAACAAAAAAACGTGTTAAGTTTCAATGAAACTTAACACGTTTGATAGTTACAAATTACAATTGATTATTTATAATCAGGGTCTTGGGTAATGACGCCCGGTTGAATATCAACTTGCAATTGCGGTACAGGCCAGTATCTTCTTTTTGCAGAATAGACGGCGCCTTTCATGAACTGTCTGAATTGCGTATCGTGTGCAATAAAAGCATTCAATGTTTTGACGTCGTAGTCGCCATCTTTCTGTCCCCAGCGACGCAGGTCGAAGAAACGTTGTCCTTCGGTAGCGAACTCTAACCGTATTTCCAATCTGACGGCCTCACGAGCTGTTGCCTGATTGGCAAAAGCGTCATTGCCACCCGGATAAGGTTCATTTTTATAATTGGCGGCCGGTTTTGACCAGTCTACATCCGCTGCCGCAACAGCGCCCGAAGATGGAATGATGGTTGCCTTAACAAATCCCATGACCGGTTGACTTGTTTTCAAGCGGTTACGAATTTGATTGACCAAATCGCGCGCCTTACTCAAATCGCCTTCTTCTACTGCAATTTCAGCACGCCACAAAATCACATGCGCTAACCGGTAATACCTGAAGTTCCTGTCGTTATATGCGCCTGAACCTGCCTGTCTTGATTTATTGGCGAAGAAGTGCATGTATTTTTTCGTCATATACGGCCCGCCGTTGGCATGGTTCCTGACCCAGGAAGCGCCCGGGAAAATACCCCATCCAAGGTAATCAACGCCACGACGTGCAACAGTCCAGTCCAACCGCAAGTCAACCGGCTGGTCGCTTGGCGTAAAGGCAACGTTGGAACCAATTCCCATATCACTCTTAAACTCAGGCCTGTCAGCCGGATTCAAGATAGGCAATCCGTCAGCGGTTACCTGAAACGCGTCAACCAGATCCTGCGAAGGTTGATAGAAGCCCCAACCTACGGCTGCAGGGCCTGTCGGTTGAATAAAGACCGCTTGCGTCAAGTCCACAGATGAATTACCCGTAGCTGAAGTGGTACACTGAATTTCAAAGATGGATTCCTTGTTGTTCTCGGTATTTTCGTTGTAGTTATCAAAATAATTTGGTACTAATGAAAATTTTCCGCTATTGATAATCGCATCCAAAATCGGTTTGGCTTCGCTCAATTTGTTTTGATACATCAACGCCTGCGCTTTCATGGTCATGGCTGCATACTTGGTTGCACGGCCTATGTCGGAGCCGCCCCATGATTCGGGCAGGTTGGCGATGGCAAAATCAAGATCAGCGATCATGTCAGTCCATCCGGCGTCTGCATTGGGTATTTCGCTTTGCGTTTTGCCACCCATTTCTTCGGGTGTTTTGATATATGCGATATTCTTAAACACCCTATTGAGTGAAAAATGGAACCATGCCCTCAAGAACTTGGCCTGCGCTTCTACTTGTGTTGCTTTCGTTGCCGGAATGGGAACGCCGGCCGCTAACGCCTGTTTCAAAAATACCAGTGTATTGTTGCACCGGGCTACACCTTCATAATTATAGCTCCATCTGGCAGCCATATATGGATTGTCAGGGAGCGCCACATACCGTTCCACATCATTAAACTGGCTCTGGTCGCCTTCCTCTGAACCTTTGTAGGCGTCATCTGCAGCACAACTTGCATAGACCCAGTCTGTTGCCATGGCAGCTCCAAAAATATCGCCTCCATTCAAGTTTGCGTAAGCACCCATCAACAGCCCGTCAACTCCTAATTCACTCAGCAATGTAGGGCCTTGGAGGGTAGCAGGTGGCGATTTTGTCAAAAAATCTTCACTGCACGAAGTAAGCATTGCTATACTTCCGGAAATTAATACAATCTGTATTAAAAATATTATCCTTTTCATATTCATCATTTTTAAAATGTTATACATTATAATCCAATACTAAGTCCAAACAGGATTTGACGTGGCGTAGGCGTTGCGCCCATGTCAATACCAAAGTTTCTGGCTGAGTCTCTGTCTCCTCCACGACTGGTATCAGGATCCAATCCGGAATATTTGGTAAACGTCAATATATTGCTTACCTGCAAATAGACGCGCAACGCGCTGACGGTTGGAACCGTTACAATTTTTGTTAAATCATAACCGAGTTGCAGGTTTTTCAGCCGCAGGTAAGAAGCGTCTTCAATAAATGCACTGGAAGCCTTCTGAACGACGGTTCCGCGGTCAGCAATCGGTAACGTAGCTTCTCCGACTAAATAAGGGCTTCCCCATGTTTTATACAGATAGTCCCAGCCACGGCCTCCGTCAAACTGATAGTAGTCCAACCACCGTTTTACATAATTCACCATCTTATTGCCATACGTGCCATAGAATTGTCCGTTAAGATCAAACCCTTTGTAGGATACGTCGAAAATAAGACCGCCTACCAATTTGGGGTGGGGCGAACCGATCCATGTGCGGTCATCAGCATTGATGACTCCATCGCCATTAACATCCCTGAATTTATAATGGCCCGGCACCATATAACTCTTGTCGCCAAAAGCAAGCGGGGCGGCGTCGGCTTCAGCCTGTGTCTGGAAAATACCGTCTACAATATATCCGAAAAATTCGGGGAAAGCATGACCTTTCTGGCTTCGCGTATAAACTTGCTCACGCTGAGCGGCGCCATCTAAGAACTCATTGTCATTTCCTGTTAACGTGACGACTTCGTTTTTATAATGCGATAAATTGACGCTGACCGAATAATTGATTTCGCGGTTCTTGGCTGTTCCCCTGTAACCCAAGTCAAAATCAAAACCTGTATTAAGCATTTCACCTACATTGACCGACGGAACGGATGCACGTCCAAAGACTGCGGGAACTGCTTTTGGGTAAAGCATATCAGACGTTCTGCGGTTATAAACATCAAATGAGAGCGAAAATCCATTGAGAAATGCTGCATCCAGCCCCACATCGGCCGTACGTGTCGTTTCCCATTTTACATTGGTATTCCCGATACGGTCTTGTTTGAATCCTAAATTTCCGGCTGAGCCGTTAGCGCCGTTGATGGGATAAAATGTACCCACATCATTCGCTTGCTGGAAACGGTAAGTGGTGTAACTGTTATAATTATCCATCTGGTCGTTACCGGTCACGCCATAGCCTCCGCGGAGTTTCAGGTTTTGCAACCATGTCTTTGTGGACGCCATAAAACTTTCTTTCGACAGAACCCATCCCACCGAAAATGCGGGGAATACGCCGTACCTGTACCCTTTGGCGAAACGAGAAGAACCGTCGCGTCTGACTACACCTTCGAACATATACTTGCTGTCATACACATAATTGACCCTGCCGAATACGGAGAACATACTCCATTCAGTTTTACTGCTGCCATTTTGCTGGCCATCAATACCGCTTGATAATTCAATATAATCAGGATCTTTCGAAGAAAAATTATAGCGTTGGCCTGTCATTTGATACCACATATTATCAATGGCTTCTGTTCCTGCCACCACGGTAATATCATTGCGTCCGATCGTTGTCTGATACGTAACCGTATTGGTCCATGTCCATTGCTTTCCTCTCTCAGAGGTCATGTACACATAATCATCCGTCCCTCTTTCAGCATGTGATTTATTGACATAGTCGATATTTTTATATAAAAGCGTATTGTAGTTCATACTGAATTGCGTTCTGATGGTCAGCCCTTGGAAGGGTTTAATTGCAGCAAAACCTGTGGCGGTGATATTCATCCTTTCGCGGTTGTCATATTGATTGAGATCAAGCACTGCCAGCGGGTTTTGAGCATTTCCCAATTGACCTCCGGCTCTTGTACCGGCATAATTACCCATGATATCGTAGATGGGAATAATCGGTTGATTACGGTATGCCCACGATAATGCTGAACTCTCTGAGTTATTATCCAATATACCGTGCTGAGTGCCGAGGACACCGGTTGACATCAATCCGAGCTGCAACCATTTGTTCACATCCGATGTGATATTTGACCGGAAGTTCCATCTGTCATAACTGACAAATTTATTGATCCCTTCTTTTTCCAAATATCCGGCTCCGAATGCATACGTAGTATTGTCGCTACCTCCGCTCAGATCCACCGTGTATTCCTGATATTTAGCTACCCGTGAGATTGCTTTTATCCAATCCGTCCCTTCTTTGTTGGCTTTCGTAATCAGGTAGGTGTCATTTCCATCTTCTTTGGCTGTATAATAGTCGTATAAGCTGGGGTCTGTGCCCGGATCGCCTTCCATTGCTCCGTTCGGGAAGATATAATCAGGTATGCGCGGCTGAGCGCCGTTGCCGTAAATCGGGTGGGAATAGTTTGTCCTGCCCATGTTTTTAGCCTCCATCCACAGCGCTTGTCCATATTCCATGGTATTCAGCATCTTGTATTCATTGGTATTACGTTCGTTACCACCCCTGATGTTGACGGTCAATCTCGCTTTCTGATTTTTCTTTCCTGCCTTGGTAGTTACCAGAATGACGCCGTTTGATGCCCTTGTTCCATAAATAGCCTGTGCAGCAGCGTCTTTCAATACAGTAATTGTTTCGATATCGCTGGGCGTCACATTACCACCGGGAACACCGTCGATCACCCACAGCGGACCTGAATTGTTGATGGTACCGACCCCGCGCACAATCACATTCGGATTGTTACCCGGCACGTTGTCCTGCAACACCGTGACACCCGGTACGTTCCTGAGGACTTCATTGGTAGAGACAGCCGCCAATTTTGAGATTTCGGAACTTTTGACTGTGGCCACAGAGCCTGTCATCTCTCCCGCTTTCCGTGTGCCGTATCCGACCACAATCACTTCATCCAAGCGCTGGGTGTCTTCGCCAAGCGAAACATTAATCACACGTTGGTTACCCACCTGAATTTCCTGTGTGGTATAGCCAATGTAAGAAAACACGAGTACCGCCGAAGACGATACGCCCTGAATAGTATATTTACCGTCGATATCGGTAATACTTCCAGACGTAGTACCCTTCACCGAAACGTTCACACCGATTAATGTTTCACCGGTGGATGCGTCTTTGACGGTACCCGTCACTGAGCCTGTCTGGCTATACGCCATTGAAGCCCACATCATTAATAGAAAAGACATCATGATTGTGATGCTTTTCTGCAACTTAATTTTGTTCATTAAAAAATTTCTCATACATTTATATATATACATAATAAAACAATTTTTCTTAACATTTCTAATGTCGCCATCACTCTGATTTTAACCATCCTTTAAATTATGCCATAAAAACGCCGCAAATATAAAAATAAAAAATAAAATTGTGCAACTTTTCTAATCTTTTTTTCCTAAAAACAAATGTTAAATCTTAATGAAGTTTAAATTTATCCTCATTATCAATGAAATAACCCCATGCTCGGCGAAGCGGGACGCTTCGCCGTGTCAAAAGCAAAGCTCCTGCTTTGCAAAACAAACAATGCAAGCCTGAGGCTTGCTGTTAGCTTCGGCGTAACGAGACGTTACGCCGAGCTGCCAGACGCTTCGCCGAGCTGCCGATCTGCCGGTTTTTTTTCAGTAAAAAGAGCAAGATACTTGTCTATCTTGTTTTTATTTTGTATTTTTGCGACATGATAATGTAGTTTTATCATGATAAAACTACATATATATGCAGTTTTATCATCATTTACAAACATTATAAAACATGATTCGCAGAATACTGAATTTAGATAACGAACACAATGACAGCACTTTCGTATGGGGAGCGCGTCAGGTTGGAAAAACGACGCTGATCAAAGAGGTTTATCCTGATGCTGTTTATTATGACTTGCTGCAGGCAAAGGATTTCGAGCGCTTGTTTCGCAATCCTTCTTTGCTTGGTGAAGATTTGGAAATGCTGAACAACGGAGAAACGGTTGTGATTGATGAAGTGCAAAAAATACCGCAATTACTGGATAAAGTTCACTCCTTGATTTTTCGTAAAAACATCCGTTTCATATTAAGCGGCTCAAGTCCCCGCAAACTCAAGCGTCAAGGCGCTAATTTGCTTGGCGGCAGAGCGCTGAAAGCGATTTTATATCCTTTGGTAAGCGCTGAAATACCCGATTTTGATATTCAAAAAGCTGTGCGGTATGGCATGTTGCCCAGACACTATCTAATCTCCGACCCATGGAAACGATTGGGCGCCTACATTGGCGTGTATCTCAACGAAGAGATTCGGGAAGAAGCATTGTCGCGGCAACTAAAGAGTTTTTCACGGTTTATGGAAATTGCCGCATTTTCAAACGGCGAAATCTTAGTGTATAAAAACATTGCACAGGATTGCGGAATTGACTACCGCACAGTAAAAGATTATTTTGAAATACTGGTAGATACGCTGGTTGGATACCTGATTCCGAGTTTTACGAACACCCGGAAACGTCGTGGCATACAGGCGCCCAAATTTTATTATTTTGACGTCGGCATTGCCAATTATCTGAGAAACAGACGTAATATTCAACCCGGTTCGGTTGATTTCGGACACGCTTTTGAGCATTTTATCATTCAGGAACTTATTGCTTATCTGGGATATAACGAAAAGCAGGAACAACTTGCCTATTGGCGAACAAGTTCGGGATATGAAGTCGACGCAATTATTGGCGACGGACGCATTGCCATAGAAGTAAAATCTACTGAAGAAATACAATCAAGGCATCTCAAAGGGTTGAAGGCATTTCAGGAAGAATTTCCCGATTGCCGTCTGATTGCCGTTTCGTTTGATTCAAGACCGCGAATCAGCAATGGTGTAGAGATTTATCCGGCAACCGATTTTTTAAAAAAACTGTGGAATGATGAAATTGTATGAAAAACGGAAGTTTGATTGCTGTTGTTTTACCATGCAACATTCATTTTTTTTCATTACTTTTGCGAAAATTTTAACAGGAAGCATTTTTGACGCTTTAGAAATGAATATTTGAACAGCTATGAAGTTGAAATTGATTTATCCGAAATGGGAAAAACTCAAAGGCCAAACGACCTTTAACCTTCCGCCGCACGGGCCGGTCGTCTTTGCCGCGGCGTTGCCGGATTACGTAGATGTCTCATTTACAGATGAAAATGTAGAAGATATCGACTTTGACGAGCCATGCGACTTGGTGGCGATCTCCATGATGCTGAGCACACAGGTGAAACGGGGCTGGGACATCGCTGCGGCGTTTCGCAAGCGCGACAGGAAAGTGATATTCGGCGGCATATCGACGATGCTTCATGCCGAAGAAACCGTCGACCATGCCGATGCTGTTTTTCTGGGCGAAGCCGAAGGACGGATGGAAGAGGTGATGGCAGACTGGAAAAACGGCCAATTGAAAAAAGTTTACAATTTTATGGGGCAAGCTCCTGCCATTGAAGCGATTGGGCCTGCGCGCAGAGACTTGTACAAACGCAACTTATACAACCACAAGGGCGTGCAGATGGTCGATTTGTTTCATGCTTCGCGCGGCTGCCGGTTTAGTTGCTATCCGTGCGCGGTGTCGTATCTCGGCGGACGTTCGTTCCGCCCGCGTCCAATGGATAAGGTGGTGGAGGAATTGGCAACAATCGATAACAACCGCCTTTTTGTCGTCGACAATTCGTTGGCGCAAAACAAGGCATGGGAGATGGAACTCTTCAGGGAAATGATCCCTTTCAAGAAGAAATGGGTGAGCCATACCATCGAAGACGACCCAACCGTACTCGACTTGGCCGCCCAGGCAGGCGCATGGTATGTCTATCAGGCCATCTACGATACCTCAAATTACATCCGTGAACGTATCAAACGGTATCACGATCATGGCATCGGCGTAGAAGGCACCATCCTGATTGGATTGGATAATCAGTCGGAAGATGATATTAAACGACTGATTAACTTTCTGTTAGAAATCAATCTCGACCTGGCTGAATTTACAGTGATGACGCCTTTCCCGCATACGAAGGGGTTTGACGACTTTTACCGGCAGGGACGGATATTCGACTTTGACTGGGATCATTACAATGCCGGACAAGTCGTTTATCACCCTAAACAGATGACGGCCGAACGGCTGCAGGAACTCTACCAATATGCGTGGGATACGTTCTATCATGATGAGAGTCAGGAGCAAAAGATGTTTCAACTCTTTGCCAAAGTCGCCCTCCGCGAAATGGAAGATGGCACCTTCCGCCCACGCAACAGGGAACTGATTCATCAGTCGTTCGGAAAACAAATCGTAAGAAGAGTTTAGATATTAGAGTTTAGATATTAGAGTGTAGAGTGTAGTTTTTTACGGTCTTACGGTCTTACGATCTTACGGTCTTAAATTATAGAGTTTAAAGGTTTTAAATAATGGGGAAAGAGAATAAGGTAGCGGTTTTTTATTATACGCAGACAGGGCAGGCGCTGGCGATTGTGCAAAAGGTCTGTGAACCGCTCGTTGCAGCCGGTTTGCAGGTGGTGTATAAAGAAATCATCCCTGAAGAACCGTTCACTTTTCCGTGGACGAGCCATTCATTTTTTCAGGTTTTTCCCGAATCGCGGTTAGCCATTCCCTGCCGGCTGAAGGCTTTCGATTTGAGCGATATACAGGATGCCGACTTGGTCATTGTGGCCGGCCAGAGCTGGTATTTGTCACATTCGATTCCACTGCACGGTTTTTTTCAATCGGACGAAATCAAAAGCTACCTGAAAGGCCGGAAAATCGTTACGGTCGATGGATGCCGGAATATGTGGATCATGAAACAACTCAAAACGAGAGAATACATCTATAATATTGGCGCTGAATATGTTGGCGCCATCGTTCTGCAAGACAGAGCGCCCAACCTCGTCAGTGTCATCACCATCATCCGCTGGCTGTTTCACAACAAAAGGGAGGCGACGCGCTTGCTGCCTGCAGCCGGCGTATCTTCGGAAGATATCCGGCAGGCAACACGTTTCGGAGACATCCTGCTCGATACGCTCAACGAGCAGTCATTCAATACATTGCAACACAGATTGATGGAAAAAGAGGCATTGATATTTTTGCCGACCGTCTACTTTATTGAAACTAACGGCTACAAACTGTGGGGCAATTGGGCGCGGATCGTGTTGAAAAAAGGGCCGTACAACAGCCCGCGACGAGAACCGCTGCTGCGACTGTTTAAATATTACCTGTTTTTCGTGCTTTATGTGGTATCTCCCTTCGGCTTACTCTTTTTCTATCTCACCTATCCTTTCCGCATCGCCGGGCTTCGGAAAGCCAAAAATGAACTGTGTTACGAATTAAAATATCCCCCTGCACTTTCCAGCATAAAACAAAAAATGGACGCCCCGGCCAAAGGGAAATTTTCCCCTCAATCCCCTGAAGGAGAAGTTTTTCCACTTGTGAAGTCGGAGCAGTAATCCTCAACGATTTGAATAATTAATTTCTGAATGAACAAAGCAGTATACATCACCCGCCTGTCCACCTTTCTCCCGAACGATCCGGTTGAAAATGACGAAATGGAACAATACATCGGGTTCGTCAATCAAAAATCGTCAATAGCTAAACGCTTAGTTTTGAATAAGAACGGAATCAATCGCCGCTATTATGCACTCAATAAATCCGGTCAGGTGACCCATACCAATGTCGAGATGGCAGCCCGAGCCGTCGAGGGGTTGTTGAGTGAAGATTTTGGATTGGACAAAATTGACTTATTATCCTGTGGAACAGCATCTCCCGAATTGATCATGCCTTCTCACGGCGTGATGGTGCACGGCAGGTTGAAAGGAAGCCGGCCGATGGAAGTCGTGTCGTTTGCGGGATCGTGCTGTTCCGGGATGCAGGCGTTGAATTACAGTTACCTGTCATTGCTGGCCGGAAATGCCGGAAATGCCGTCAGCGTTGCCTCCGAGCGGTTGTCGGCCTGGATGGTACGCAACTATTTTGAAAAAGAATCCGAATTGCTTAATCAACTCAGCACCAGGCCTATATTGGCTTTTGAAAAAGAATTTTTGCGATGGATGCTGTCTGATGGAGCAGCGGCTCTGTTGCTTCAGGACAAACCGGCCGAATCGGGATTCTCTTTCCGCATCGACTGGATTGAATTGACCTCGTTTGCCAATGAGATTGAGACATGTATGTATGCAGGAGGCGAAAAGGACACGGAAGGAAACATCATAGGATGGGCGCAGTTTTCCGAAGCGGAATGGCTGGAAAGGTCGCTTTTCTCATTGAAGCAGGATACGCGTATTCTCGACGAATATATCGTTCCGTTAGGAAGTCGTTTCATGCAGGACATCATCAAAAGGCGCCATTTTGACCCGCAGGAGGTCGACTGGTTTCTGCCGCATCTTTCATCCATGTACTTTGAAGAAAAAATCAAGGAAGATATACGCGAAAAAGGCTATCAAATCTCTGATGACAAGTGGTTTGTCAATCTGCCGGAGATAGGCAATGTGGCTTCTGCTTCCGCTTTTTTGATGCTTGAAGCATTGGCGCGTTCAGGCAAAATCAAGCGAGGCGATAAAATCCTGTTTATGGTGCCCGAAAGCGCCCGTTTCTCTTATGCGTATGCACTGATGACTGTTTGTTAAATAGCTTATAGTTAATAGTTTATAGAGCGATAAAAATTAAGGTACTGCCTTGGATAGCAAGCAATTTTTTTCTTTTTTGCAAGCGAAGACGCTTGCTTTTATCACGGGGCTGTCTTGAAAGCCACGAATTACACTAATTTTCACAAATTAAAGATTTTTTATTTCTTTATTTCTTTATTCTATTGATTATCAGGATAAAACAATTAGTGTTAATTAGTGGCAAAAACACTTTTGAGACAGCCTCGAGCGACAGAAAGCTAACTATAATTCTGAAAACTATTGACTATAAACTATATGCTATACCGGAGCGGTGGCCAGATCATACGTTTTATAGCCGCCGGAAAGGTTTCTGATGTCGTTGAAACCGCGAGCCTTCAAAATCTTCATGGCCAGATAACCTCTTAACCCTGCTGCACAATAAATATAAATCGTTTTGTCCTTAGGCAGTTCGTCTATGCGACTGCGGAGATCGTCCAGCGGAATATTGATCGAATCGGGAATGGCTCCCAGGACATGTTCCTCAGGGGTACGAACATCAAGCAACAGCGTACGGGAAAGGTCTGCTTCCTGTATCTGACGCCAGGTGATGACCGGCATGACGCCACTCACAATATTACCTGCCACGTATCCGGCAATAGCTACCGGGTCTTTGGCGGAAGAGAAAGGAGGTGCATACGTATGTTCAACCTTTGTCAAATCAAACACCGTACCGCCATGTTTTATCAGCAGCGCGATTTGGTCAATACGCTTATCCACACCGCCATAACCGACGCTCTGACCGCCATAGAGTTTCCCGCTGACTGGGTCAAAGGTTAGCTTGAGCGTCAGCGGTAAGGCATCGGGATAGTAACCGGCGTGCGAGGCGGAATGGGTTGTCGAACTGCCATATTCGATGCCTAACTGTTTTAACCGTTTGGCTGCCAGCCCCGTCGAGGCGACGGTCAAATCAAATACCTTCGCAATCGAAGTTCCAATCGCACCTTCATATTTCGTCGTGTTGCCTGTCGCCATATTGTCTGCTACGATCCGCCCCTGACGGTTGGCAGGATTGGCTAAATAATTGAGCCACGGCTTGCCTGTCAAAGGATGCGGAAATTCAATCGCATCGCCGACAGCATATACATCTTTCGCCGACGTTTGCAAGTATTCATCCACCCAGATACCGCCGGTCTCGCCGATTTTCAGCCCTGCCGATTTGGCCAACTGCGTTTCGGGACGAACGCCAATCGAAAGAATCACCATATCCGTCACAATACTTTTGCCCGACTTAAAAACTACTTCTATCCGGTTGTCGCGTTTTTCAAACTGCGCGACGGTTTGTTCGAGGTATAAATTCACTCCCTTTTCTTTCAGGTGCTGATGTACGTGAGAAGCAATCGAAAAATCGACTGGCGCCATGACTTGATTGCCCATTTCGATAATCGAAACTTCAGCGCCTGCATGATACAGATTTTCAGCCATTTCTAAACCGATAAATCCGGCTCCGACCACAACGGCGCTTTTCACATGGTGTGAATTGAGATGAGCTTTGATGTCGTCGGTGTCATCAACGTTGCGTAATGTGAAAATACCCTCCAAATCAATCCCTTGCAGGGGTGGTTTGACGGGGATGGCGCCCGGCGAAAGCAGGAGTTTGTCATACTGTTCGTTGTAAATAGCACCGTCCTTGCGCCGTATTGTGATATTTTTTGCCGCTGTATCAATAGCAATCACCTCATTTTCAACTCTTACGTCGATATTATATCGTCTTCCGAAGGATTTGGGCGTCTGCAAAAACAGCTCAGCCCTTTCCTGAATCGTTCCGCCGATATAATAAGGCAGCCCGCAGTTGGCATACGAAATATATTTGCCCTTTTCGAGCAGGATGATTTCGGCAAATTCGTCCAACCTGCGAATTCTTGCCGCCGCCGTTGCACCTCCTGCAACACCTCCGATAATGATATGTTTCATTGTTTACTTTATATGGATTAAACGTTGCAAATATAGCGTAAATCGAACGGAGCGCAAAATAAAACACGCATTTTTTTTATGAACGGAGTGTAATGTGAACGATTTGTGGCGCGAACGCACGAAGGCGCGAAAGGCTCTGCGTAGCGAAGACGCTGCGCTTGGTGAGGGGGCTGTCTTGAAAGCCACGAATTACACTAATTTACACGAATTAAAGATTTTTTTGTCTTTTATTTTACTGATTATCAAAACAATATAATTCGTGATCATTCGTGAAATTCGTGGACAATTACTTTCGAGACAGCCTCAATAAACTCGTGTTTTTACACATTCGCGCTTTCGAATACTTACCGGATTTGTTTTGCCAACATTGTCAATTCGTCGTTGCCGGGATACAGTTTGAGGGCTTTGTCTAAGTATCGCTTTGCCTGATCCATCTTCTCCTGTTTTATATACAGACTTACTAACATACTGTATATCCGATCTTTACCCCAGGAAGGCAGCGAAGCGTCTGCAACCGGCTGTTCGTTCAGCGAGATGGCTTTCAACAGGGTCTCTTCTGCTTTCTGTATGTCGCCAAACGGTGCAGGTGTATAGAAATCAATGGTTGCCGAAACCAAATAAGCCCGCAGATTGCGCTTGTCGGCGTTGATCGCCTTTTCAATATTCGCATGTACTTCATCAAGTGCAGCCATTACTTTCGTATAATCCTCCTGCATAAACTGCATCGAGAACGTCTGCATGAGAGCTAACAGTGCAAAATCTTCCGAGTTTTTGTTTGTCAACTGCCCTAATGCTTTTACGCCTTCATTGACTGCCTTTTCGCTTTGCGCCTGATCTCCCGTTTGCAAATAAAACAGTGATTCTTGATATGTTGCGTAAGCATACCAATAGACAGCTAACGGCGAACTGTCCTTTTTCAATTGATTGGCTATGCCGGTCAGTTCCGTCGTATTTTTTACAACGAATGACGTCTGAAACGCCCGATCAATGGTTGACTGGATTCCTTGCAGGTCTATCGCCTTACATGATGCGATATGCAAAGTGCTGATGGTGAAAATAAATACAATAAATTTCATGATTAAAAAAATTAAAAAATAAATATAAACTACTCTAAAATATAAACTAAATTAATGACTCATTATAACAAAAGCGCATCCACACTAAAGGTTTTTACCCTTCCCGTTCGCGCATTCGCGCTTTCATGCCTTCGTGCATTTCAATCCCTCTTGCCAAGGTAAGATTGCAATGCCCTGGTATACGTTTCAAAAGCAGCGATCCCTTTTTTGGTGATACTGCAAGTTGTACGCGGCATCTTCCCCTTGAAAGACTTGTTGACGCCGATATATCCGGCTTCTTTCAGTTTTTCGATCTGTATGCTCAGGTTGCCGGCTGTTGCTCCGGTTTGTTCCTTAAGAAACACGAAATCAGCCTCATCCACACTGATCAGCATAGACATGACAGCTAATCGCAACTGCGAATGTAACAAAGGATCTAATTCTTCAAACATGGCGCTGCTTAGCTTGGTGATTCAAAATATGTCCCGGAATCACAAACCCCAAAATCATCGTTAAAGCAAAGACAAGAAACTGTATATCAACAGCTACAAAGACACAGACAATAGCGTTTATCCATGACAGTGCCGCAATCGCATACCATAGTTTTGAACGATAAATACAGGCCGAGATAAACTGTCCCATCCCCACCAAAATCAAGATGACCGGGATAATCAACTTAAATAGCTGGTACAGATTATCAGTACCGGCAATGATAAAAATCACTGCCATCGATACGGCATAACTGATCAGAAATCCCGTCCATACCGTCGAAGCAATCTTGTCGATATGTGTCTTGACTAACCTGCCCCTGTTCACCCTGCGTTCTATCCAATAACCGATCGCCGCCGCCGGAATCATCAAAAACCATATCCCAGAACTTTTTTCCGGATCGTTTAATGTATTCAATAACACATAGTTGATAACAGCTAATGACGCTGTCACATAACCCCAGTAAATTATGGAATATGCCGAACCCTGTTTGACATTGTTCCGTGCGCGTTGAATCATCTCGCTGATCAACTCCAAGCTCTGTTCATGACTGAAATTTGTCTCCATTTCTCTAAATATTAAGTTTTTATAATGTGTAATGCTGCTAAATAGCCCATGACAGACATCAGGACGATCAACACGACGATTACAATCGATATAATTGTAATTGCCTTCTTTTCAAATCTGTAAAAGGCTGCTAATATCCCGATAAACAACAGAATCCATACGATGGCTTCAGGATATCCGACGATTTGTTCGGCAAAAGGAATATTCGTGTAGATAAATCCCTCAAACGATCCGGAAGCCGCTGCGAAAGTTGAGATCACCGACAAACCCAATATCAATAACCCTAACTTCAGGAATCCGAATTTCCCTTTGGTAAATACTTGATACAGGGGGAGTAAGATCAATGACATTATCAAGCCCCGAACAACTTGTAATCCGGCGCCCAATGGAATGATTGGATCTGTGATCGGCCTCATTATCAGTAATCTCGGAAACAACTCCCCATAGTTAAAAACATTCACTGCAAAAACTCCAGCAATGAAGTAAGCAATCGTGTGCGCGGCCGTCACACGCCAAATAAATCGAAAACGCTCTTTTTGTAATTCCATCTCTTTTTTTGTTTAATAATGAATAAGACGCCGCAAAGATAAACTACTTTATTTTATAAACTAAAATATTCTTCAAAATTTTTGCAAAATTTAACAATGTTTAACGAATTAACAGGTGATGGATGGTTTTTTGCCGTAACTCAGCATAACATTCCATGTTAAGCGAAATTTCAAATTCCGCTCCTTTTTCTGTATCGAATTTACATTCAAGTGTTGTTGTTCGACGGCATAGCAAATACCGCCGAATTCAGTTTTAAGAATATTCCAATATCAGTTTGGGATCTATATTAAAAACTTTATATAAACGTTTCGCCATTTGCATGGAAACCTTTCGTTTCCCGCGAATTACCTGACTGAATGTAGACTCTTTTACATTGAGCAATTTAGCAGCTTCGCGCTGTTTGAGCGTGCGTTTTGCCAATTCATTTTCGATGCTTATCACTAAAGGGGATTTGAATTTCAAACATTTGAAAGTCATATATGTGCTCTCGTAATCGGCGCACATTACCCCTACACGTCCTATTTCGCGGGTGTATTCGTTGTCAGCTCCCTGTTCGGCTAATGAGCCGTTGGCAGTGGCTTCTTGAATTAAATTTTCTTCATATTCAGATACGGCATCGAAAAGTACTTTATTGTCTATAACCGTAACATTCCCAAATTTCTTTACCATAACATTTCATATTAAACAGTATTACAATCTATCTTATTATATTCGGCATGAGTACCAATAAAACGAATTTTTAAATAACCTTCGATAAATACAACAATAGCTACTAATCTGTGATTATTTCCTTGAATATTGAATACATACCTGTTATTACCTACATAGTCGGCAGAAGGAAAATCCAGTTTAAGGTCATTGTGCGACTTCCATTCCCTATCTTCCACAAAATCAATCCAGTGTTGCAAAATATTTATTGCATTTGCATGTTTGATAGCATATTTGTCCAATAAATTTTTATTCCTGATTTTCATTGTTTCATTTTACCTGATGCAAAGATACGCAGAACTTCACATATTGCAAAGTTTTTCATCAATTATTTTTCAAAAAAATCGAATTTGAAATTCATATCTGTTGTCCGGCGCATTACAAATGCATCCAAACTTATGAAAGACAATTGTTTTACCATTTCAATTGTGCTATGTACTCGAAACGGGTAAATGTTCAAAAAACTATAGATTCCAATGGCAACTCTTTCAGAATTTTGTCGGTGACGCCGCTGTTTTGCTGTACGTAATCGGCAACGATGCGGCCTGCGCGTTGGCGAAACGCAGCGTCGGCAATCAATTGATCCATCCGGGTGTTGAACTCATTTGCGCCGGCAATGGCAAAACCTCCACCTGCTGCAATCATTTCCCGCGCCTCTCTGAATTTCTGATAATTAGGGCCAAACAGCACAGGGATACCATAGACAGCGGCTTCGATGGTATTATGAATCCCTTTGCCGAACCCTCCTCCGATATAGGCGATCTGTCCGTACCGGTAAATGGACGACAACAACCCGAAACCATCGATGATCAGGCAGTCTTTGTTGGTTAAGATTTGTCTGCGTGCTTCCGACATGCGGATGGAAGGACGTTTCAATCTGGATTCGATATCCATCAAATGTTCGCGATGAATTTCATGTGGCGCAATGATCAGTTTGATTTCCGGATGTTCGTTGAAGTAAGGAATAAGGATGTCTTCATCCTGCGGCCAGGAACTGCCGGCCACCAGCACCAACTGTTCACCGGAATCTACAAATGCTTCAACAGCAGGCAGTAATTGTGCTTGCCGATGTACTTCCATCATGCGATCAAAACGCGTATCCCCGCAAACACTCACATTCGTGATACCGACGTCGGCTAAAAGGCCGGCAGACGCCTCATCCTGCACAAATAATCTGTCAAAGCACTTTAATGCTTTCAGGTACCATCTCCCGTACCATTTGAAGAAGACTTGTTCCTTGCGGAAAATGGCAGACACAAGAAACGTGGGGATGTTTCGGCGTTTCAGTTCGGAAAGATAGTTGTACCAAAACTCATATTTGATAAAAACCGCCATTGCGGGATTGGCTAACCAGAGGAATTTCTTCACTTTGAATAAGGTATCGAACGGCAGGTAACAAATGACATCGGCGCCGTCATAATTCTTGCGCACTTCGTATCCCGAAGGAGAAAAGAAAGTAAGAAGTATCTTATAATGAGGATATT
>Ga0209629_10000686_pt1 | contig 19262 bp, 16 predicted proteins | sample TergutCu122P5_FD_187286 | JGI IMG/M metagenome (GOLD analysis project Ga0209629, IMG submission 187286) | Cubitermes ugandensis P5 segment gut microbial communities from Kakamega Forest, Kenya - Cu122 P5 (SPAdes) (version 2) | ecosystem: Host-associated > Arthropoda: Insects > Digestive system...
TTGCGCTTCCAAAGCGGACATTTGCTCTTTGGTATAGCGTTTTTCTAATGCGGGGAAAAGTTTCATATAATTGTTTTATAGATATTTACATTAATTTTATTCTATCAGCCAACTGTAAAAAATACTCCGTACTCCAAATTTCCATTTCCTGCGGGTTTTTCAAAAACGGGCGAACATCGTTTTTGACAGCCTCAATATTCGTTTTTTCAATCCGTTCTCTCAGCATTCTTTTAAAAATATAAGGTGTAAAATCTTTTTTGCTCAAAGCATTTATTTGTTCCGTTCTTTTTTGCAAATGACTAAAATTCAATGAAATATCATTTCTTACATAAAATTCAAAATCGTACCAATCACGCCCTTTTACACGGTTTTGCCAATTTCGGAAAAGAAAAGCGTGCATTTTTCCCGCATACAAATCGGGTAATGAATAGCAGCGCGTCATAAACGAAAACGGCAATAAAAGCAATTTGTATTCTGTTGAAAAATCCGGTGGTGGTTGCGTATCTACTTCTATTTTTATCTTAATTCGCTTTTCGGTAGTGAATTGCAAATCGTAAATATTGGTATTTTCTTTCAAAAAAGCCGACTCTACGTTTGTTTGCGTTGCTTTTGATTTTCTGGTTATAATAACGTCCTTTCCAAGCGCCTGAAATTCAGCGATTATTGTATCAAAATAATCTTCTAATGCAAATTTTTCGTCAACTTGCAAAAGTGAAAAATCCAAATCCTCCGAAAACCGCTGTGAGCCGTAGAAAATGCGCAAACAAGTGCCGCCGTAAAATGCTGCCCTGTCGAAAAAGCCGCCGCGATACAATCCTGCGAGCGCGATTTGTTGCATTACTTCGTGCGTAGCATTAGTCAAATCGTCTTTTGTGGCGAGTTGGTAACGGGAGAGCATATTTTCAAAGATACTATTCACCATTTTGCAGTAATCTCAAAAACTGAGTTAATTCCGTTTTCTTTTTTCCAACCTCAACACACTGCTTTACAATATCTTTGTCCAATGTTTCCAGAACGTCAAAATCAATCCGCAAATCCTCAATCAAATAATTTTGCATTGCCTTTACCGATTGCAAACGCAAATTCGGAGTAGCGACAATCATATCGCAAAGGGCTTTTGTTGGCGTAGCAATCAAAAAAGCGTAAGAATTATTGATAATTTCCTGTCGTATTCCAATACTGAAATAATCTGCCGGAACGGTTTTATATTCAAAATATCCGAGCGGCGTTGTAAAATTTTTTGCCCGCTTTGTTGTCATTGACCGTACGGTATATACCCGCTCGGGTATCATTCCGTAATATGCCAAAGCCGTTTCGAGAGAAATATAGGAAACTCCATATAAATGATTAGCAATCAATTCTTTTGACAGTGATTTTTGACTTGTTTTATCGGAAACAACATACAAATTCTTTTTCAAACGCAAAATATCGCCGCTTTTTTCCATTGCAGCAATTTTGTTACGTTGAAATTTGTAATTGTCTGTAATATTGTATAATACAGAAGCATCAATCGGTATATTTCCAAATTTATCTAATGTATTCATTTATCTAAAAAAATCGCTGCAAAGATAGTAATTTTTGCATAGATAGTTGATTTTTTTTCAACTATCTATGTAAATTCTGCTAATATTTCCAAAACTCATAAAAATTAAACCATTGCAAAGGATATTGTTTTACAATATTTTCCAGTTCTTTGACATACGATTTTACGAGATTTGAGATTTGAGATTTTGAGACATGAGAATTTTGATTGCTACCTGTCTCAAGTCTTATATCTGATTGTCTCAAGTCTTTCACAATAACTTTGTATTTTTTTATTGAAATTTTTATAACGAAAAGCGCTAAAACCTCTAAGTTATAACTCGATGCCAATGTAAAAGGACCAACGGGGAAGTCGGCTTTACCACGCAAGAAATCACATTCCACGCTTTTTGCCGATCCAAGATTGCGGTCGCAAGGCATGCTCACGATTTCACCGTTTTGCAAAGCAGCATTCAGGGCAAAAAGATGCGACATATCGCTTAGTACAGGAATAAGATTTATATTGTTGTCGTTTAATATTTTGATTCGATTATTTTGTACGGTTTCCGTTTCACCCGCATAAATCAGTGCATTGATTTTTTTCTTTGTCGAATTGAGTAAATAACCGCCAATCTCAAAATTTCCAACGTGCGAACCTGCTAAAATAAAACCTTTTTCACCGTTCGACAAGCGTTCGTAATGCTCGCTGCCCGTAATTTCGACCTCAAACGTATTTTTTTTGCCTGCAAAAACAGCAAATCGGTCAAACATTACCTGACCGAAAAGATAGTGATTTTGATAAGTTTTCAAAAATGATTTCCAGACCGGATATCCGAATTGCTTCCTGAAATAATGATAAATAGCCAAATATCTCTTTCGCGCAAAAAGCATGTAAAACGGCACAACCATTGCCATAATGACGTAGCTTAGACGTAAATTCCACCAACGAAAAAAGAAAATCAACGAACGTTGTCCAAATGTTCCGCCGCCAGTGTCGCCTTTCCATTTACGATTTTCAGACATTGCTTATTTATCGCCGACTTTCGATTCGATATAATCACAAAATTGCCCCAAAGTTTGTATGCCCTGCATTTCTTCAGCCTTAATTTTGAAACCAAAATTGCGTTCCACAATAACGATGATATCAACGAAATCAAGACTGTCAATGCCTAAATCGTTCTTCAACATCGCATCGGGTTTAATCGCATTTTCATCAACCTCAATGTCTTCTATCAGAAAATTTTTTACGATTTCTTCAATTTCTATTCTTGTCATATATTTATATTTTCTTAATTATCAATGCACTGTTTGTTCCGCCGAAACCAAAGGAGTTGGATAAGATTATATTCAATTTTTTATCAATCGTTTTGTCGGCAATATTCAGTTTGGCGGAATATTCGTCAGGCGTTTCAAAATTGATATTGGGCGCAACGAACGAATTTTGCATCATCAAAAGTGAATACACAATTTCGCTCGCGCCTGCCATCCAGCATTCGTGTCCGGTCATTGATTTGGTTGAACTCACCGGCGGTCGTACATCGCCAAACACACGGTCGAGCGCAATCGCTTCCGTAGCGTCTCCCTGTGGCGTAGAAGTAGCGTGTGCATTCACATAATCAATTTCTTTAGCCGCTACATTGGCGTCTTTCAGCGCTCTTTCCATAGCAATTAAACAACCGGTATCGCTTGCCTGTGAAATATGCATTCCATTTGACGAAAAGCCATAACCAAGCACTTCAGCATAAATAGCAGCGCCTCGTTTTAGGGCGTGTTCATATTCTTCCAACACCAATGTTGCTGCGCCACCACTCGGTATTAAACCGTCTCTGCCGGCATCAAACGGGCGAGAAGCTTTTGCCGGTTCGTTGGTGCGGACTGAAAATGTGCCTAACGCATCAAATGAAGCCATTGAGTGAATATTGGTTTCTTGTGCGCCGCCGCATAATACCATATCTTGAAGTCCCTGCTTGATAAACATATAGCCTAAGCCAATAGAATGTGAACCGCTTGCACAGGCTGCGCTGATGGTCATATTCGCGCCCCGCAACTTAAATATTGTCGAAAGATTCATCGTGACGGTGGAATTCATCGACTGAAAAATATAGCCCGAACCCATTAACTGAGTATCTTTTTTTTCTGCGACGGTGTTATATGACTCAATCACAGATTGTGTGGACGAGTCATTGCCATAGAAAATACCCACCTCGTTTTTTTCGAGATAATCCGGATCGATATCGGCATTTTTCAAGGCATCCGAAGTTGCCATATAAGCGTATTCGCCTTCTTCAGCCAAACCGATACGCAAGCGGCGGTCGAGCAAACCTTTCAATTGCGGACGTTCGACAATACCGGTCAATGGCGAACGATAACCGTATTTTGTTCGTTCAAGGTCAATACCAACGCCAGATTTACCTAAATACAACGATTTAGCTACTTCATCAAGGGTTTTCCCTATACAAGAATAAACTCCAAAACCTGTTATGACTACTCTTTTCATTATAACCCTCCACTGATTAAAATCACTTGTCCTGTGATATAACTTGCATTTTCGGAAGCCAAAAAGCCTACCAAATCTGCTACTTCTTCCGCTTTGCCAAAACGCCCTGCAGGAACGATTTTTTTCAATTCGTTCTGATCAAGGTCTTTTGTCATATCTGTCTCAATAAATCCGGGAGCAACTGCGTTGACGGTAACTTTTTTTCTTGCCGCTTCGAGCGCGAGCGCTTTTGTCATACCAATAACGCCCGCTTTGGCTGCTGCGTAATTGGTTTGTCCCGACATTCCATTAATTCCCGAAATGGATACGATGTTTATCACCCGTCCAAATTTATTGTTCATCATATATTTTATCAATGTGCGAGTAGTGTAGAAAGCGCCGTTCAGACTGGTATCAAGCACATTATGCCATTCGTCGTCCGACATCCAAAACATTAAATTGTCTTTTCGGACACCTGCATTATTTACCAAAACAGAAATATAATCGTCTGAGTGAGCAGCCTGCCATTCGGATAAAACTTTTTCGACCATAGCGCCGTCTGACACGTCAAAGGGCAGTAGGTCAGCAGTTCCGCCGCTTGCTTCAATCATTTTTTTTGTTTCTTCGGCAGCCTCTTTGTTGGATTGAAAATTGACTAATACCGAAAATCCCATTTCTGCCAATTTCAAGCAAATTGCCCGGCCAATACCCCTCGAACCTCCTGTTACTAAAGCATATTTCATATTTTCATCAAATAATTTTTCATCAACTCAATTTCCTTATATTTAGGCGTATCGCTGGAAAATACAGGGAAAAATTCTCTAATTTCATTATATACTTTACGAGTTTGCGAAGACAATTTATCTTGCAACTTCAGACAATCAACCGCCTGAACCAAAGCCATAAAATGGATAGACATCACCTGATAGGAATTTTCAATTACCGTTTTCGCTATCAATGCCGAGTTTGTTCCCATACTGACAATATCCTGATTATCATTATTATTTGGAATACTGTGTACATACATCGGATTGGATAGCATTTGGCATTCTGCCGTAGTGGAAGTTGCCGTGAATTGCAAAGCCTGCAAACCATAATTCAAGCCCAAAGTACCCAAATTTACAAAGGGCGGTAAAATTCCGTTGATACGGTCATGGCATAAATAGTTCAACTGACGTTCCGCAAGCATTGTTAATTTTGTAACGGCAATTTTCATTTTATCCATTTCAAGCGAAACATAGTCGCCATGGAAATTCCCTCCATGATATACATTTTGCGTTTCAACATCAACAACCGGATTATCGCAGGTTGAATTTAACTCGTTTATCAAAACTTTCTCGGCATTTTGCAGCGTATCATAAACCGGTCCTAAAATTTGCGGCACACAGCGTAAAGAATAATAGGATTGAATCTTATGTTCAAACTTCTTCGTTCCGTTATGTTTGCCGTTATACAGTTCATTTTCACGGTTGCTGATACATCGGCTGTTTTCAGAGATTTGGCGCATCCTGCGTGCAATTTCCGCTTGTCCCTCATGCAGTTTCGTATTGTTAAGCGCTTCCGACATAAAATCATCGTAAGAAGATGCTATTTCATTCATCATTACCGATGCAACAATAGCCCAATCAAGTATTCGTTTAGCATATAGCAAATTAACCAAACCGATACCGGTCATTACCGATGTTCCGTTGGTTATGGCTAAACCTTCCCGTATATGAATAGCGGAAGGTTTTAAGTTTTCTGTTTCAAGCGCTTCTTTTGTACTTTTCCACTCGCCTTTGTAATGCACTTCACCTTCGCCAATCAAAGCCAGCGCAATATGAGCCAGTTGCACCAAATCGCCGCTGGCGCCCACGCTTCCGTGCTCCGGAACGAGCGGATAAATTCCTCGATTGATAAATTCAACCAAAAGAGATACCACATCCGGATAAATACCCGACTTTGCCTGTACGAATGTTCCCAAGCGGGCAAGCATAGCCGCTCTGACGTATAAATCGGGCAAAGGATTTCCGGCTCCCGTAGAATGACTTCGTATAATATTATATTGTAGTTCTTTAAGAGAATTATCATCCACCCGGTATTGAGCCATGGGACCGAAACCGGTGTTAATTCCATAAATAATTTTGTCGGAAGTAAACTGTTTAAGAAAATTGAAGCACTGCATTATCTCAGATTCTGTTTCTGCGGATAAGGCAATTTTTCCATTTTTAAATAAAATGTTTTCTACATCACTGATATGTAGAGATTTACTAAGAGTTACCATACGGTGGATTCAGCCTTTAAATTCATTATAAATATGTACAGTATATATACAAAAAGTGAAACAAAATGTTAAAACTATCGAATTAAATTTTGCAAAGGTAAAAAAAAATTGCAAATAAATGCTGTTAAAGATTACTTTTGTATCAAATGTGGGTTTAAAGATATTTTTTGGTATCTTTGCAAACTTATTATATGAATGGAAAATATAACAGATATGCTTGAAAAAATTATTATTCTTGATTTCGGTTCTCAAACTACTCAGTTGATTGCCCGCCGTTTACGTGAATTGAATGTTTATTGCGAAATAGTTCCTTACAATCGTTTCCCGGACGATGACGATCAAATCATCGGCGTAATTTTATCGGGAAGTCCCTTTTCGGTAAATGACCCCGAAGCTTTCAAACCGGATTTGTCTTCTATCAGGGGGAAATATCCTTTGCTCGGAATTTGTTACGGAGCACAGTATCTGGCTTATTCCTGCGGAGGTAAAATAGAAAAAGGTGATTCGCGGGAATATGGTCGCGCGCGATTGAATCCTATTGATACGAACGACCGGTTAATGACGAACATTCCCGATAATTCGCAAGTCTGGATGTCGCATGGAGACACGATTACCGTAGTTCCTAAAGGATTTCATATCATTGCCCAAACCGAAGATGTTCAGGCAGCGGCTTTTCGTGTTGAAAATGAGCAAACTTGGGGTGTACAATTTCATCCGGAAGTTTATCACACCGAAATCGGAACAACATTATTAAATAACTTTCTGCAAATCTGCAATGCCAGAAAAGACTGGACGCCGGCTTCTTTTATTCAGGCTACCATCGAAAAATTGAAAAAGCAAATAGGTAACGATAAAGTGATTTTGGCGCTTTCCGGCGGAGTGGATTCTTCTGTATGCGCCGTTCTCCTGAACAGGGCTATCGGAAAGAACTTAACCTGTATCTTTGTCGATCACGGACTTTTACGGAAAAATGAGTTTGAAAGCGTGCTCGAATCATATAAGCAATTAGGATTAAACGTATTGGGAATCGATGCCAAAGACTTTTTTTACAAAGCGCTGGAAGGAGTAGAAGACCCTGAAAAAAAGCGAAAAATTATAGGCAAAGCTTTCATTGATATTTTTAATCAAGAAGCTCAAAAGTTGCAAAATATTCAGTGGCTGGGACAGGGAACTATTTATCCCGATGTGATTGAATCGCTTTCAATTACGGGAACAACCATCAAATCCCATCACAATGTAGGAGGACTTCCCGAAAAAATGCACCTGAAATTGGTAGAGCCTCTTCGTTTGCTGTTTAAGGATGAAGTTCGGAAAGTCGGGAATGAATTGGGTATGCCGGAACATTTTATCAAACGCCACCCGTTTCCGGGACCGGGCTTAGGCGTGCGAATTCTCGGAGCGATTACTCCCGAAAAAGTCCGTATTCTTCAGGATGCCGATGATATTTTTATATCTGCTCTAAAAGATTGGAATCTCTATGATGAAGTCTGGCAAGCCTTTGTAGTCCTGTTGCCTGTCCGTTCGGTGGGCGTGATGGGGGACGAGCGAACGTATGAAAATGCCGTTGCTCTGCGCGCAGTCAATTCAACTGACGCCATGACTGCCGACTGGGCGCATCTTCCTTACGATTTTCTTGCCAAAGTTTCCAATGAAATCATCAATAAAGTACGTGGTGTAAATCGTGTAGTTTATGACATCAGTTCCAAGCCTCCCGCTACGATCGAATGGGAATAGAAATTTTTGTGTATGAAAAATCCCTTTCAAAATAACCGGTGGCGAAAGCGGGGATTCTTTTTTCTACTTGCTTCCTTTCTGACTTTTCCTGCATGCAAAAACGGGAAGGCATATTACCAAACTACGGGAGAAGTTTTTAAAACAAGTTTTCATATTAAATATAAATATAATCGCGTATTGGATAAAGAGATCCGGGATTGTTTCCGAAAATTCGATTTGTCGTTGAATCCTTTCAATAAAGAATCTATTATCTATAAGGTGAATAACAATCTGCCGGTCGAAGTGGATGATTGGTTTATCGCCGTTTTCAACAAAGCGATGGAAGTCGCCGAAATATCCGGTGGCACTTACGACATCACTTGCGCACCGTTTGTTAATTTGTGGGGATTTGGCTTCCAAAAAATTGATAAGGGAACAGATATTCAACATACCATTGACAGCCTGAAACAATTTGTCGGTTACCGGAAAGTGCGCTTGGATGGAAGAAAAGTCGTCAAAGACGACCCGCGCCTCGAACTTGATATGGCGTCCATTGCAAAGGGATACGCCTGTGATGTGATTGCCAATCTTCTTGAATCATACGGTATTACGGATTATATTGTTGAAATAGGCGGAGAAATTCATGCAAAGGGGAAAAATCCTTTAGACAGATGTTGGCGGGCTGAAATTACCAAACCGGTCGACGATATAACCGGTGGTCAAATTAATGAACGGATGGAAGTCGTCCAACTGTGCGATAAATCATTGGCAACATCGGGGAATTACCGTAATTTCTATGTGAAAGACGGAAAGAAATACGGACATACCATCAATCCCTTGACCGGTTATCCGATTGAAACAAATATATTAAGCGCTTCGGTTATTTATCCCGATTGTATGACAGCCGACGCTTTCGCAACGGTTTTTATGACTAAGAATGTGGACGAAGCAGCCGCTATCGGCGACAAAATACAAGGCTTGGATTATCTGTTTATTTATGCGGATGAAAACGGGGATTTGAAGGAGAAACTATCTGAAAATATGAATAAATATTTGATAAGATAATTCCGATGACCTACGACGAAACTCTCCAATACCTCTACGATTTCGCTCCGATGTTTCAAAAAGTCGGAAGCAGCGCCTATAAAGAGGGTATGGAAAATTCTTTCTTGATCGACAAGCATCTGAATCATCCCCACAAGCAATATAAAACCATTCACGTGGGCGGAACCAACGGCAAAGGCTCTACTTCCCACCTGCTGGCTTCAATCCTGCAGGAAGCGGGTTACAAAACAGGGCTTTATACTTCGCCCCATTTGTTGGATTTCAGGGAAAGAATCAAAGTCAACGGCGAAATGATTGACAAGGAATATGTAGTCGATTTCATTGCGCGGAATCAAGCGTTTTTTGAATCCATCCAACCTTCTTTTTTTGAACTGACTACGGGTATGGCATTCGCCTATTTCGCCGAACAAAAGGTGGATATAGCTGTTATTGAAGTCGGTTTGGGCGGTCGGTTGGACTGCACGAACGTCATCACTCCGGTTTTAAGTATCATCACCAACATCAGTTTTGATCATACGCAATTGCTTGGAAATACTTTAACGGCAATTGCACGGGAAAAAGCGGGAATCATCAAGCCCGGCGTTCCTGTGGTGATTGGCGAGGCGGAAGGAGAAGTCAGGGAAGTTTTTGAGGGTCTTAAACCTTGTCATCCCGCGCTTGACGCGGAATCCCCTAAAAATTATCAGAGGATTGCGGGTCTTCGCTACGCTACGCCCGCAATGACACAGATGTTTTTTGTACAAGATGAAAAACCTTCCGGTTGGAAGAACGAAGTTATCTCTCCCTTACAAGGCTTTGCTCAAGAAAAAAACACTGCTACCGTTCTGTGCGCCATTGATATTCTGAAAGATATTATTAACGTTCCACCACAGGCAATTGTGCAAGGATTTAAAAACGTAATCGAAAACACCAGCTTGATGGGGCGCTGGCAGATAGTCGGCCGGCATCCGAAAATAGTGTTGGATGTCGGGCATAATGTTGGCGGAATCGAATATATTGTCCGTCAACTGCAATCGGAAAAATACGAGCGCTTGCATATTGTCTTTGGAATGGTGAAAGACAAAGACATTTCAGCCGTATTGGCTTTATTACCCAAAAACGCTATTTATTATTTCACTCAGGCAAACATTCCTCGCGCGTTGGATGCAAATCTGTTAGCCGAACAAGCCGGAAAATTCGGTTTGCAAGGTAAAATATTTTCAACTGTTTCCGAAGCTTTTTCGGCTGCAAAACAAAATGCTACGAAAAAAGACTTTATCTTTGTGGGCGGAAGCACGTTTGTGGTAGCGGAAGCGTTATCGGTTTCGTCATTGCGAGGGCAGAACCCAAAGCAATCCGGAGAATAAGACATTCCGGATCGCTTCACTTCGTTCGCAATGACGGGGTAATTCAGACAGCCTCAATTAACCAAATCAATTCGGCTTCGGAACGATATAGGGCTTCTTAAATTCAATATTTGGCGTACGGTTGATATCCATTTCTTCAAACAACACGGCATCGGGATAAATCATAGTTGCCTGATTCTCATCAAAACTGCCGATTTCCTCTTTATTTGAAACCCCCAATATATGCTTGAACGCTTTAAGATTGGTGTCGTCGGTTATTGTAACCCCGCGCACTAATTCTTCGCGACCATCTGCAACATATATTTTGTAAATCAAGTTGACGCCAAAAAAGTATCGTTTCACAATATAAGCATATTCCAAGTTTCCTTCTTTGGCAACCTCAAGCAGCTTTTTGCGCAACTCTTCGCCAGAGAACGTTTGGTTACTTGTAATCAAAATATTACCGGGCATTACTCTCCAGCCGTAATTAAAGTCAAAACGGACATGACCGTTGGAATGTTGGATTTTTGGCGTTGGTTTCCTGCCATTGAGCATATTGCGTAACATCCCGTTTTCAATCAATGTTAATTCTTTATCAGGAACTACTCCTTCAGCGTCCACAGGATAATAACCATTAAGCCGCTGACCTTTGTAAAACTCCTGCCCTGTGATGGATTTCATAGTAATACTGCGCGCTATTACTTCTTTGTTCAGCATCAGTTCAAAATCATTACCTCCCTGTCCCTGTCCTTGCATCTGATTATTATTAGTAGGTAGAACTAACTTGGGATCGGCGCATATTTTATTATTATAGAAGAAGGCTCGCCGGAAAATATTCATTACTCCCCTACCTTCAAACAATACAGGTCCACTGTATGCTTCTTTGATTATCGGCGCCTTTTTCAGCTTCAACAAGTCCGCCATCATTTCTTTACACTGATCTGTAAACGCTTGAATATCTGGCATCTGTTCAAAAGTAGCATTTTCAACCCAAATGGAATGGTTAATATCCTGACCGTCGTCGGCGCGAACACCGGCAGTAAACTGCAATTGATAAAATACGTTGGGCACTGCATAGCGACTACCTTCGGTATTGTAGGTGTAGGACATGATATTTCGTATTTTCAATGATACATTTGAATTTAATATATCAGGATATTGTTTTGCAACATCAGATACTTTACGAAGGTAATTTTCCCAATAAGTCTTGTTGATATTTACAGGAATGGGCTGCAAAACTATATCAACCGGCTTCACTTGCTCGAAATCGGGTAATTTCTGTTCTTCTTCGGTTTGGGTTTGCTGCTTCAGAATCGCCAAATAAGCTTTGTACCGTTCAGCAGCATCTTTGTACATATTGTCCAAACCTCTCCAAATGGTAATTGGAATCCCTGTAGTATTGTCATAGAGACTTGTAATTGCAGGTCCCGTTCTACCTCCTCCTCCTACTTTTGCCGTATTACGCATGTAATTGCCAACCAATACTCTGGGTACGCCAATCCGGTTATGATTTTCATTGTAACTGTTGATACTTCCCAGCGAGGCGGAAAGATTGTAGGTATAGATGTCAAATACAGTATAACTGATAAAAAACGGCGAATCCATGCCTTCCTTTTTAAGACTTGCTTTGTTTCTGTCAACTTCCTTTTGAATAGCAGAAATAACCGGGTTTTCGCTTTGAGCAAAAATGCTGCTTAGTCCTCCAAATAGAACTATAATCAGCAATATATATTTTTTTGTTGTGTTCATTTTTAATATGATTATGTGTTTATATATTTATGAATCTTATAAATAAGTATGTATCAGGGTCGATCTAAAATCGGCGGCTGGCTTTGCGATTTCGACTTCTTTTGAGTTTCTATCATTTTTACGTATATCGATGGTGAAACACATGCCACAGGCACCCACCCCGATTCTGCACCGCAATAACCTGTGAAAATGTCATAATCATTACCGCAAGCGGCAATTTGCGAAAATATCGCCAGCGGCGTACCTACCAAATCCACACCGCGTACTATTTCATCGGGGCGTCCATCAACATAGATGCGATATACCAGCAAGGGGGAAACATTGAAAGCATTAGGCATGTAGCGACCGGTCATAGTGAAACCTCCTTCTACCACATCCATCAGGTAACCGTATGGTTTGCCTTCTTTTTTCAACTGTGCAATGAGCATATCCCGTAGTTCCTTGTTTGATTTCGGGCTGGTACTTTCAATGAGGGTATTCGACTGGCGAGTGAATGTATTCAGATAAATCATGCCGCGTCCGTGTCCGTTCGATTTGGGGAAATTTTCGATTGGCGACCGGCTCATCAGAAATGAATTAAGTTTTCCATTTTTCACTATTTCGACTCGCTGCCCGCGTACCCCTTCGTCGTCAAATACATATTGACCGTTCATAAAGAAGCCGTGCGCTTTTTTCAATTGCGGGTCATAAATCACCGACATATCTACGGGTAATACCATTTCACCCATTTTTTTCTTAAAGGTTTGCGCATCGGTTTCATTTTTCAGGCGCGCTCCTTCAATACGGTGTCCGAAAATTTCGTGAAAAAATACGCTTGCCGCCTTTCCCGACATCAACACAGGACCGGTATAAGTTTCAGCTACCGGAGCAACGCGCAGCTTCGATATGGTTTCGCTCATTTTTTTTGCATCTGCGATTATTTGTTCATCTGAAGGTAAATCCTTGAGATCATACACAAAATAATCCTTATTTAAAGGCAAATCCATTCCATCGTCGGCTTTTGCGGAAGCGTTCATCATCAGGCGATAAGCTATGTGGGGTTCGCATATTTCGGCTCCTTCGGTGTCGGCAAAATATTTGTTTAATAATTCTATCTGAAGAGAAAACTGTGAATTGATGATGTCTTTATTCTCTTTGAAAACAGCGCTGAATTTTTTCAGTTTCTCTTCCCATGCCTTGGAATCTAATTTAAGATCGGAGAATTTGACCGGTTTCTCTATGTAACGTTCCGTGGTTTCGACGCTAAAATCGGGCGATTTATCTTCCGAGCTTACTTTTACAGCCACATTGGCTTTCACTTTTTCGAAGCGCTTGGTTGCTTCAACATACATGGCATCGGTTTTTTGCCACAGAGTGATTCTCCATGCCGATGGATTGTCTTCCAATCCGAGCGTACCATAACCTGATGAATTGTAATTGGCATATCCTTGCTCGTTTCCCTCTTTAATTTCATGGGTATTATCCAATTGGGGACTGCCTACCCTGACCGAAGCATTGAAAATTCGCTGCGTGCTGGGAGAACTTTGCAAAATGTTGCCAAAACTGGCAGAGATGTTGTAAGTAGCCATATCATATACCCTGTAACTGATGTAGTAAGCCGGAACCGGCTGCTTTTTCAGTTCGACAAGGTTACGATCTGCCTCACTCTTGAGCGTTTGCAGCAGCAAATCCTGTGCTGCCATCTGCTGGATGCAGATTGCGATTAGTAATAGAACAAAATTTTTCTTCATACATTTGGTTTTTTATGAATTGAAAGAATACGCATAATAATTCCTTAATTATCCGACAAAGATATAAAATAATTATTAGTTATTAGTTATGAGTTTGCAAAATCAAAATATTTTATGTATATTTGCAGTTAATTACTTCTTGGTTTTATACTTGAACCGGATTTTAAACTTATCCCGTGATGTTATACTGCTTCTTCCCGTCAAATCAATGAAAAGTATCAAAATGTCAAATTTAGAGGTGAAATTTATGTACGAGCCAAGTACGGACTATGTACGGAGCAAGTACGGAGCAAGTACGTGTCATGAAAAAGCGGTGAGAACGCAGGAATCCCCGTAGTTTATATTACAAAATGTAAGTTTTCAGGGAAAATCGGCTATGAATGGAATTTAACATTTCCTGTAAAAGTATAAATAATTATTTAAATTCATCGTATATTTGCAAATTAAATCATATATTTTTTTCAGATGAGTTTACGGGATAAAAAAAGTGTACGATGGACAGTCCTGATGATCGTTTCGTTTACGATGATGGCTGCCTATTTCTTCTATGATGCAATGGCGCCGTTGAAAGGAATGCTTGAACGGACGCAAGGCTGGAACAGTACGGATTACGGCATATTCACAAGTTCTTACAGTTGGTTTAACGTGTTTTTGCTGATGCTGTTTATGGGTGGAATCCTGCTCGACAAAAAAGGGATTCGTTTCACGGGCGGCTTGGCAACCGGCTTGATGGTCGCGGGAGCATTGATAAAATATGCCGCACTGTCGGGAATTTTACCGGTGGAGGGCATGCTGTTCGGTATAAAAAGTCAGGTGCTGTATGCTTCGGTCGGTTTCGGTATTTACGGAATCGGCGCAGAAGTGGCGGGCGTTGTTGTTACCCGGACTATTTTTAAATGGTTTAAGGGATATGAAATGGCTTTAGCAATGGGATTACAAGTGGCAATTGCGCGTATCGGAACAGGAATTGCCTACCTGACAGCTAATCCTTTAGCCGAGTATTTCAAAAATGTTCCCAATCTCGTAATGTTCGGAGTTGTGTTGTTGATTATCGGTATGTTAGCATTCTTGATTTACAATATTACTTTGGATAAGAAATTAGACAAAGAACTCGGAACCATCGAAGCAGCCGCTCCCGAAGACGAATTTAAGTTATCCGATGTAAAAGTGGTTTTCAGTAACTACGGCTTTTGGTTATTGACGCTTCTTTGCGTGTTGTTTTATTCCTGCGTATTTCCGTTTTTGAAGTATGCTCCCGACTTGATGACCAACAAATTCGGCATTGAAGAAAAGTGGTCGGGCGTGATTCCTTCCGTTCTGCCTTTAGGCACCGTTTTGCTAACTCCCCTTTTCGGTTCCGTTTACGATAAAAAGGGAAAGGGCGCTACCATTATGATTATCGGGGCGTTGATGTTGGTGGGTATTCACGCTTTATTTTCAGTACCCGGAATTAATAATTGGATTTATGCCGCTTGCCTGACGGTTTTGTTGGGTATTTCTTTTTCGTTGGTACCTTCGGCGATGTGGCCTTCCGTAACGAAAATCATTCCCGAAAAACAACTCGGCACGGCTTACGCCCTTATCTTTTGGGTGCAAAATATCGGCTTGATGCTTGTTCCTCTGTTTATCGGCGTTGTATTGGATAAATACTGCATTATCGAAACAAAAATGCAAATAATTGAAGGAGCGCTGACAAAAACAAATCTGTATGATTACACGCTTCCTATGCGTATTTTTGCCGGAATTGCCGTTTTATCGGTATTGGTCGCTTTTCTTTTGAAGCGTGAAGATGCAAAAAAAGGCTACGGATTGGAAAAGCCGAATATTGAGAAATAGGCAATTTGAATTTCATTGTTTATTAAAGCTTCCACGTGACTTAATCAGAGAAATAAAAAAATTCTTGCATAATTCATAAATATTATTTAACTTTGAAGTGATTTTTTGTAAGGTTTTTTACGGACTTAAATAATAAATGATAAATTTGATTTATTATTATGAATATTGCAAGGCGTAATTTTTTGAAAGCAGCTGCCGCTACGGCTGTTGTTCTACTAACCATGGAAGTCGGCGCTCTCGGAAAAGTATCTGCCAACGATATCCGCCGCAATACCGCTCCCATCGTCATTTTCGACCTCAAATACACATTGTCTTACAACCTGAACGACAGCCTCCAAACACTCGATGTATGGGATGACATCCATACTGTTGCCACATTGCAGGGCATCGTCAACAGGAACGAACCTCGGTTGTTTGTCAATTATGTGGTGGAATCGAAATTTGAAATAGATACCTACTGGTGGAATAAATACCGGAAAAAAGGCGAATGGCTGCATGGTCGCGATACTGTTGTCTTGAACAGTATTGAGGAATTAGTCAGGTATTTCAGGAAGGATATTGCCGGTGCGGTGGTTTACGATTCGAAGGTGGCTTCCACCAGCAATGTGGCTTCGGCGGTGGCAGGCATCGAATCGTTGATAGCGATTCGTTATGATACGCGCCCGAAAAGCCTGTATTCGCGATTGATAGTCAGCGGTCCCCGATTGGATGTGAAGGTATGGCTGACCGGACAGGATGGTAAGCCCTTGTTCACCGGTTCGGGTACGATTCCCGGAACCAATCGCCCGTCAAGCGGTTCCATCAAAGCTGACCCGTATATCTGGTTTATTGAAAAATATATGAAAACGGGGAAATGCAACGCCCAATACGGCGCATACTACATCGACCAGAAATGGCGCGACAAGCCGCGCGCAACCGTTGCGAACCATCACACGCTCACCAACCACGATTTTTTTGTCAGTCGACGGGCATTTTTCTTCGACCTCTCGCCCTGGGGCGACGAACCTGCCACAGACGACCTTTCGCAATCGGTTGGAACAGACCTTTCCGTGTTGAAAGAATTTCTGTTAGAGGCATATCGCTACAACCGCGGCGAAAAGATGTGCTACATTGGCGGATTTCCTGCCTGGGCGTTCAAATATACGCAACATGCAGGAGGCAAGCACGGAGATGTCCCTACCGAGTGGGAGTTCAGCCGCATCATCAGCGCGTACAATGCTTTTAAGGACGCCGACGCCATCGGATACGGCGCTTTGGCAAACGCTTCGTTTTGGCAGCATTTCCCGCTCGAAGATAAATATCCCCAACATTGGGTAACGCACGAAGAACTGAAACAACGGGGTTATCTAACCCCAGATGGACGAGTGGATTTCCGTGGACGGGATTTTATCATTTTCTACGTGGGCGATTACGACGCTTCATCGTGGATTACCCAGCGGACGCCGTCGATATGGGATGACCCCAATCGCGGAAAATTACCCTTGATGTGGAGTATCAGTCCCGTTTTGCAGGAACGTGTGCCGATGGTAATGCACAATTTCAGGAAAACAGCCACCCCAAACGACTATTTTGCCGCAGCCGACAATGGGGCAGGATACCTGATGCCGGGCATGTTGCAGGCGCCTCGCGATATTTCGGGACTGCCCGACGGTCTCGATGCCTGGGCGGCGCATTGCAAGCCGTATTACGACAAATGGGGACTGACCATCACGGGTTTTGTGATTGACGGACATGCTCCGGCGCTCACGGAAAAAGGTTTGGACTGTTACGCCTCGTTCAGTCCCAATGGCATTGTCCCGCAAAAAGTTCCGCTCACCCTGCTGCATGGCAATATGCCTGTGTTGCGTGCCGACGAGGACATACAACAAGTCCCTGCCGATGCCGCCCGCCGCATTGTGGAACGGGTGGCTGCACGTCCCGTGCCGTTCCACTGGTTCCGCAACATCCTGAAAACGCCGACATGGTACGTGCAAACAGTTGACGAAATCAAGCACCTGAATCCCAATATTGAATTGTTGGATGCGCCAACTTTTTTTGAGTTATACCGGATTTGGTTGCAGGAAAAAGATAAGAATTAGCCGAACTTTTTACCGGTGGAATGTATGCTAACCGCATCGTAACGTTTTGATGAGTTTGTGTATCTATAAATTGAGGTATAAATTACTGTTTTTATCTCTATTTGATACTGATTTGATATATATTTAACATATACTTATACTTAGTATATATTTATTACTATTACTTTCTTTGGGTGTACGACAAAATTCCATTAAGCAGTATTTTTATAGTCAGTGATTAATTTTTTAACCAGAGATTGTTTGTTGCTTTTATAACAAGTTCTCATGTTCAGCATTTGAATAGCGCCTTGTACAGTCCACCGTTGTCCTGAGAGTTTCATTCTTTTTTGAATAACATCTCTATTTGCGGATTCAATCGCACCGGAACCTATTAATAGCCCCTCTTGAATAAATTTTCCATAATCAATTCGTTTTTTGTTGTTTGTCAGATAAGCTAATAATTTATTTTTGCTTTTGTCCGGACTTTTATTTCGGGTCGGCAATTCATCCAATTCTTTGAGAAGTATGTCCACACGTTTAGTTTTCAATTTATCAATGCTGTCTTCCACCCATATCAATGCTTCTTTTTCCGTAAAATATTCTTTTGCAAAAGCGTATAGATGTTCTTTACAATGATAAAAGTCTAATATTTGAGTACTTTTCGGATAATATTCTTCTATCCAATTCCATATCCATTTAGCTCCGTCTGCAATGAATACCGGTGGATAGCCTGCGGGTATAATGTCCAATACTTTATCCAGGAACGTTTCATGACCGCCCAAATGAGCCACATAGCGGGACGTGGCTATCATGTTTCGATCCTTAGATACCGATTCAACCCTGTCTGTATTGTAAAACATCCGACAGAGTTTTACTTCTTTCCATGCCTGCTCTTTATCCCTTGTAAGTAACATACTTCCATCCATTAATACATAGAGTTTTTGATTGAAAGGAATGCGTAATTGGACGCCATCCGAATATACTTCTCGCCAATTGATTGTCTCTAATGATTCACCATAATGATGACACAACCTCTCTATTTGCTTGGCATTCGTTTCTATTTCAAGTAATTCATTCAACTCTTCCGATGCTTCTTCAAAGGTCATCTTTACTCCTGACCTGCACATTTGTTCCTGAAGATAGGCGCTTATCTTAAAGCCTCCGGGAGATACTGCCAAAGGATGTCCCTTTTCAAGTACAATTTCTCCAAAACCGGTCATTAATTTCATTCGCTCATTTTTATTTATGTCTGTTCTTCCAACTACTTCCTGATATACCGTTTGTTCCAATCTTATCATTTCCTTTTTGAACGATTTCTCAAAATCGTAACTGTTGGTGTTCGAATTTATACTTGATTGTAATGCGATACATTTTTTTGCTGCTTTTTCAAATATTTCCATTATCTTTCCTCTAAAAATCCCCTTCACCATCACAGTCACTAATTCTGCAAAGTGTTGATATATAGTCATCATCTTGTATGATAAGAGAATAAGATACCGGAGGCGAGTAAATACCCGTCTCTAAAAT
>Ga0209629_10000687_pt1 | contig 19252 bp, 9 predicted proteins | sample TergutCu122P5_FD_187286 | JGI IMG/M metagenome (GOLD analysis project Ga0209629, IMG submission 187286) | Cubitermes ugandensis P5 segment gut microbial communities from Kakamega Forest, Kenya - Cu122 P5 (SPAdes) (version 2) | ecosystem: Host-associated > Arthropoda: Insects > Digestive system >...
GAGCAGGAGGGAGGGTGGAGGTTGTGGCTTCACTCTCTCAAGGTCGCACAGCTGCTGCGCAGTGCGGCTTGTTTACACACAAATCAGTCCCAGTCATATTTGAAACACCTTGTATAATACTGTAGTGTTTAATCTTGACTACAAACTCAAACTTGTGGTTTTGTCTGTAGGTATACAACAAGACGTACAAAATGGCCCAGCCAGCACAAATGCTCATGTTGCTATACATTTTAAAAGTATTTTATTTATTCAAGAGACTTCTAGAAGTGTGAAACTGAAAAGGTTGTGGGCTCAACTCCATGTTAGCTAAATGATGATGATGATGATGATGATGATGATGATGATGATGATGGCGGCTTTCTATCTGATTGTGTTAAGTATTCTGTGGTGCATACGCCAAAACAAGACAACACTGGGAGGAGGCAATATACATATTAAACTTAGGAACAATGAAAATTATTTATAAAACTAGATTCAGAAAGTGTGGAGGGTGAATATCCATCTAATATGTGAAGCCTCAGTGTTTCAAATTCAAATTACAGTGAGACATTCTGCAGGTATGCACTCAGGTCAAAGAACTGGGACTTCGTACTAAGTCAGGTAGGACAGCAGTTAACTTGCAACTTTGCTGCATGGATGTGATATCTAGAAAAAACAACATGATACCTCAGACAAATACTGAAATAACCTTGTAAGAATAGTCAGACTGAAGCATACAGCAAACATAACAACGTGGATTCTGACAAGGTAACTATTTATCATGTGCACCTAACATAAAATATTTCATTTGTACACTGTATATCAAAATGTAAAAAATAACATTAATATTTGGAGTTTTAGAATAATTTGCTTAGAAACAATAGCAAATTTAAGACAAGAACTGTTCACAAATTTCTGAAACTAACAGACAAGTTACAAGCTTCACCATATAAATATAATTTTTACATTCCTGCTTGCATGGGCTATCACCTGACATAGATTTAAATACTCTGTTTCCTCCTCTCCTCTATTTTGAGCACAGTAAGTACTGAACTACTCAAAAGAGGTATACCTTCCTACCACACCCAGACTCTAAATGCTATCTAAATCACATGGGCATTCTACAGCCTTAAGCCCTGGGTAGTTACCCAATCAGCTGCTTATTAACCATGGAATTAAAGCACACAGTGAATGATCACTGTACAACAAGACTCAGTAGTAATGCCACTGAATTCACTTGGATAGCAAAAGTTCCTGTTCCCTTATAATTTTAAAACAAACCCTAATATAACTGCAGAAATGTTTAATATTGCATTTTAACCCACTGAATTATTTACTCTTTTCTTAGATGTCTACAGGAAACAGTCTTACATTTACAGATTTTAAACCCACTGCCTTCCATTTGTAATGCTTACAGCTTAAACATTCTTGCACATTGTGTCCATGCATCTGTTGCAGGGACACTAGAGAAAAGTAAATTTAGATCAGACAGATACATGTTAATATATGTCACTAGATTAAAAGATGATACAGAAATTTTGCCTGAATACAATAAACCTTTAACATATGTATTTCTATCTCAAACATGGGAAAATATATCCTGTAAGGCATTTGGCCATACCATCACCTTCCTACCAGCATCAAAAATACATCTCATGACATAAGGCAATTCAAATCAGTTCTAAAAAGTTTCCTTCTTATAAATTCATTTTACTCATTGAGGGAATATTTTACTTGGAATTCCAAACGAGATCTTGGTTCAGTGTAATCATTTTAAAAGTAAAAATCTAAATAATCTTGCATGTAATGTAACTCAATACCATTCTAAATTATTACTTTTAATTTGAATCCTTAACTTTTAGATATATTTATATAAATACACATACATCTAGATGTAGTGACAGATTCCACTGCCAATTGGCCTATAAGTTTTGTTCTGTTATCTATTATATTATATTGGGTGGCTGTCCATATATTATAAGTTGTGTTGTAATATATAAATTGTAAACTGTAATTGACGTGTCCAATGTTACATGTGTGACTAAGTGGATGAACAAACAAACCAAACCAAACCATGGCTCAGCTGATTACTTGATGGTCTCTCCATGTGGAGGCATGGGAATTGTCACAGCACAGTTGTTATGGAATTTTGGTGAACAAGTAGCAATTGGGGGTGGTTTTTCTCCCAATACTTTGGTTTTCATGTGTATCATTCCACCAATGCACCATACTTACAATTCATTCAACTATTAATAACAATTTACAATCTTAGTAACTGACATCATTAAATATGGCATAAAACATAAATATATTACAGTTAAATGTTAATACAAATAGATGAAAATAATCATTCTGCAGCTCAAAATAAATTGCTGATTTCTCATGCCACTCTCACTTGACTAATTTGGTGTGTAATACAAATATTATCTAAAGTATTTTGATTCTCCCTGATTACAAATACAATTCACAAAATCTCAGTTTTATTAAAATTAGTTAAACTTTCACAATGCATAAAACAACTGTTGCCACAGACAAAATATGAATGAAGTACTACATCCCCTGCAGATTTATAATATTCTAAAACACCTTTACATTGGCCTGGACCTCTATTCATTATTCTTTAGCTTGATAAGTAGTAAGAAAAATCTTCTTCTGTCAAAAAATGTCATTCATTTTAAAGCTCCTGATTTTAATTGCTTTCCAACATACTCTCAGGTCAGTTGTGGACGGCAATGTGCTTTTCTTTCTTAATTTCCTGTCTAGTTTCTTTTTATATTATGACCATGATCATTGTACAGACAAAAGTATTTGTCACATTGTCATAATTTTATATTGCAGAATTTGTTCTTGTGTATTATTTACAACAAAAGGATGATTCTGCCAGGGTGCACCTACTTCAAGTTACAGTGAAGCTACTTGAAGTCACTACACTTTGTACCAGATGACTTTACATTCACTGTACTCACCAAGAGATACAAATGTTGGTCACAGTTTTCCAAAGACTGAACCACATCATGTAACATTACTTTGATGTCACAAGGAAATAGGAGGGATGTTGTCCATAACTCCAACTTACACTCTACTGCACAGACAGACCACATGGAATATTTTCAGGTTATATACTGACATATATCTACCATCCTCAAACTTTGACGTTCACAACCTGAAAAGAATACTTGAAGAAAAATGTTCAATAATATAATTGGAATTTGAAGTCATTTACAAAATCATCTTTTGCAGTAGGTAAAGTTAAGGATAAAGTTGTCCCTGTGTCTAATTAAGCATAACAATATGAAAGGATATCGGGGAGTGCAGGTATAGCTTCATGTATTCGCATTCTTGGAGCTAGACAGGGGTGAGTTGTCAGCTTCATGCCCTGACCACTTTACCCACAGGGAACTGGCACATGGCATAATTTGAATAGGGCACTGGGTAGGCGCCAGTCTGTCAGAATGCATTCAAGAAGCAGAGCTTATGTAATCAGCAGTAGCAGCAGTAATCCTAACCAATTTAAACCACAGTACAATGTCCCTTGAGTTCTTTAATAGCAGAGTTTTACATTTCAGAAAAATTCTTACTGAAACCCTTTCATATAACAGTGAACATATCATGCTACTGTGTTAAGAAATATGGTACTAAACAGGAATATCTGGTACATTTTATAAAGTGATTATTATGTAATTTTAATCTCTGTCCAGCGTGATCTTTAACACCACAGAAACTCTGGCCCTTTCCTGTTCCATCTAATATGTACTGGCATAATGTTGTACAGATTGTTTTAAAAATATACCCAATATCCAAAATACCAAGCAAATTTAAATTTAAAACCCAATAAATGGACATATTCCATAGGTGTGATGACAACCAGGATTTAAAACAATTACCACAGCATATGGTGTTAAAGTCGCAGCATGAATGGGGCCCTACCTACAGGTTATTCTTATTATCATCATTTTAACGAAATGATTTGCACATTCTTTACCTTAAATATCACTGAAAGTTTTCATATTTTACAGTGCTTCTTTATACAATATACAAAACAAATTCCAGTTAGCCTTGAAAATATGTTACTTAAAATATAGTCCAGTTCATGCACAAAGGAGTAAAAATGTGTAATTCAAGCTACAAACTAAAATCTGTTGTACTCTAACATTTGTTATGTACTCTTGTGGTTACAAGCATTATTATATGGTCATGATACTCAACATAGTAGTAGTAGTATCTCATCATCAGAATGTAGGCCAAGCTAGTATATCCTTGGAAAATACAGTACAGATAAAACACTGGGGAATGCCAATAACAAATCAAAATTACATCACAAGGAAAAGCAAATGAAAGAAATCTCTGCTTCCATTCAGTTCTAAATCTGTTTGCTACTTATCAATTATGTCAGTGTTTCCCAAACTTTTTGTGCTCACTGACCATTTTGGCTTTGAAAAATAACCACAGATCCTCTCATCCTTGCTCATGTAAATACAGTGTGTCCAGATTGTAGATATCCAAAATTAAAAATTTATAACTCAAAACTGATTTTAGATAGCCATGAATACATAATAGTAGCATATGTAGCAATGCATTGCATGATTTGGCCTTAATTAAAACTTATTGTTGGTCACTTCATGGTTACAGGGGTTTCTTAATTAGATATTCTAACATTCATATGAAATAAACACATCACCAGTTAAAGAAGTTCTGTGATTATTTATAACAAAACATTATTCCTTTAATTAAAAATAAGTCAACCTCAAAGTAACCATTAAAGAAATGTATCCGTGGATCCACTGAGACCTGTTCACAGATCCCAAGGGATCCACAGCGCACACTTTGAGAACCACTGCATTATATGAAAAGGTAAATATAAAAAAAAATATATATATAGAAATATAACTTTATTTTTTGTTTTATATTTGTCTGAAACTAGGTCTATGAACCAGCAGTAAGAACATTTATTATGGGAACTTGGAAATAGGCTACTGATAAGAATATACAGCTCCTTATAGCAGAAGAAGATGGATGAGACATGCAGCTATGTGAAATTTAGTTTTAGGTAGAAACAGTGTAAGATGTGGACTGGATTCAATTGACTCAGGATGATGTCCAGATGTTAGCAAATAAGCATCAGATCAACACCATCACAACACAACATTTACGTATTTAGTACTTAAAGTTTAAATTTTAATCCTCATTGTGTTTCAGCTAACAGGTGGCCAGCTTCTGCAGGGACATCACAATATCAACAATAAAGAGAACATTAATATGTGGCATCCTGTTGTATTTCCTAAAAAGAATGAATATAAGCTATTACATTCAGTCAACACAGCTTTATTAATAAACAATCCTTGAGATATGCGCTCTTCTGGAATTATGCAGCATAGAGTGGTAATTCCTTACCAACGTTTCAGAACAACCTATTAGTCCCATCTTCAAGGATATGCCCCCCTCTCCCCAGTAACAGTCCTTTTAAAGCTGTGTCCACTCTTTTGTCACTCTGTTTCACTGGCCACTTGGCTGCTCCAACAAGTCGTAAGTCCTCCCAAAGTATTCACTATCTTCATTGCTAATGTTTGTGAAATAATTTTACTCTCATTCACAATAAGACACATCCATACTACTGCATTCATATCTTCACTTATATTTTCTCTTATTTTTATTACTTTTATTCAATCATGTGACAAAAAATGAGATGAAAAACACACATCATCATATTTGAGGAATAAGGAATTTGGTGTGGACTATTTCGAGATACTGTCCATCATTTACCTGGAAGGACTAACATAAACTACAATACAGCAGGTAATTAACTGCAGCTGGGAATGAACTTGAAGCCTCACAAACAAAATACATGTACTTTAAATGGATGTGTACATATTTAGTAGCCTTAGTAGCTTTTCTTTTATGAAAGTCCTTATCAGAGGGAGGTTTTGAGGTATGATTCAGGCATGTTCAGAGCAATAGTACAAATTATAAGTGATGTTAAGACTTTAACCCCTTCTTCAATGCTGTGATGTGACTGAAGTTAAGAATATGCTACTGCTCTCATAACAATAATGCAACATACAGCAAGAAAGCTGCTTTAAGCACTTGTCCAATAAAATGCTTCACAACACAGCATTAAGGACTTCCTAATGCTTCACCTCACCACAACAGGGGGATGGGGAGAACAAAAAATGTTTACAATATTTTTGTAAAATACAAGACTGACAATGTGTGTGAAAGATATTACAATTTGTCCATACCCCCAACAAGCTCCTTTTGTTTAACCTTTCCAGTGGCTAGTTATTTACTATGATTATGAATATGAGCAGTAATTATTACTGGTTAATTTATAAAGCAGCATGGAGGCACCAGATGACAGAACTCAACTGTCACACTGACAAATAACATACTATGTACTGTGTTTAGTAAGCATAATTCTGATAACCTGCAAATTCCTTTAGTATTAAGGAAAATAAGTGGCAATGTTGGATGATATGAGCACTGTCCTGGACACACGAAGTTTTGAGTATGTTCACAATTACTGAAACATTATACTGTATTTTAATGAGTAATCAGCACTATGGCTGATGGAAAAGTTCTCAAAATAACAGTCTAAACTGAATTCAGGAATGAAGGCCAACAAATATTACAAAAATATTCAAAAGCAAAAACTAAACTCATCTCATAGATACAACACTGTTCACAACAAAGAAAGAGAAATGAAGTCAAAAAACTGAAAATATGATGAAAGATATCAAATTACTTCTAACTTATTATGCTATAAGAATTTCTGAGATATACTTGTAATAATGTTACATAAATTTATGTAACTGTATGTAAAGCTCTTGGGATAAAACATATATCCATAAATTTGACAATGGAAAACACAAAATACTACTTACCACAGTGTATTTATACAAGCACACTATAGTTGTTGCAGTTTTAAGTGTGAGATTAGTGTATTTACTTATGTGTGATATTAATGCTAACAATAAACACAGAAATCAAGACTTTTTCTCCATAACTGCTACAAAACACATCTTCTAAGTTAGAGTGGTACAATATTTTGTCAAATACATTCACATCCTTGCAGAAAGCCCACCCACAAAGAAGAGACTAAATTATAAAATTTGGTTATTGATCCAGGATATAACTCATTTCAGAAAACAATCCATGCCAAACATCGATAAACCACATTTAGTTGCTTATCTGTCTCCTCTACCACTACAAATCAATGGGCTTCATACCAGCACACAATGGGTCCACTTCAGACAGCAGCATACAAAGAACAGTGTAAATGGATGTTTCAACTTCATGTGAAGATGTGAATTCCACATGTTGTGGATAAGTTCTGAGGTTTACAGAGCAATGAGAAAAATGAATCCTGTGGTTGTCTCTGTCATGACAATATATTGTTTCACATCTTGTACTCCTACATTTAAAAGGAATCTACTACCTGCATACTCAGGTTAAGAGATGAAGCTGTAGGCAGAAGGTCCTTTCACAACACTGGTAACAAAATACAAAACTATACAGTGTCATAACAGAAGACATAAACTTTAGCTAAATATGATGTACTCATTTTATAACAATCTGCATACACCAGTGAGGTCCTTGTTCTAGATACAGGCCATATGGCACTCCTAGCTCCTAATCCAAAAATCAAAGACAAATGAGCTTACTTCTTAACTGGTGTTTACTAGTACAGGTAACAAAAACAGAAGATTATGTTTGTCAAAACATAGCAGTCAAAATGACAAAAAAATACAATTACCTGTCATGTGTAATTCCTAATGGGCTTGCCAATGGTTAAGTTTCCAGTAAGAAGATTTTATATTGCCATAACTTCAGAAATATTTCATTAAGATAATTTCTATATAGCTCATAAATCTGAAAAGAAAAGTAGGTCACCTACTTCCAATTTATATATCTTAATGCCGTACTTCTCCCATTACCAAAACACACAAACTGTCCATCAGTGCTTAAATATAGACCTGTTATTTCACTAATGACACAATTCTAAGAAGTTACCCAGATCTTTCAAACTTATTTTTATCACCTGAATTCACCCTTGCTGACCATTGATAGTCAAACTTCTAGGTTCCTAATTTACTATAAACACATACAATTTGACAGTACTCTCTTGAAACATGGTATCTCCCTCCAAAAGGGAACATGAAAATTCAGGTAAATATACACATGAAATTAAAAATTTGACAATGACTTGACTTAGAAATATGAACAAACACTTGTATATTATGTGGGAAGAATTTGTCTTGGTACACACGTATGTTCATAAGCTTTTCAGGAAAACTTCCTCAGTATCCATCTATGCATAAAACTCTGAAGTTTTGTTTTTATTTTCCAGTGCTAGCAGCATTTGGCTTAGGAATGTCAGAGGGGTAGAGTGAAGGGGGAGTGGGGCCCTATCATGGTGGATACACAGTTCACACCTACCATGGACACTCTGCTTAAGGCAACTCTGTACATTACTAATTTCATGGCAATTTCAGGAGACAGGAAAATAAAATATTCAGGACTGGCCAGTAGCATGTACTGCCCAAAGGCAATCTGCTCAATTCAACACAAATATTACTTTAATTTGTTACAGCTGTTCTCATACGTATGACCTCAGACACATGTAACATAAATTTCATAGCAGGAACTTCAATATCTCTTCTCCAGAGAACAGACATACTGCAATTTCAAAAGCAGATATATTGTACATGGGCAAGGGACATCCTTTTAATGCATTCATGTTTCATTTACTGGCCTCTGCAGGCTTGGCAAGAGATATGTAACCTATTGTTGCAGGCAGGAGTCAGTTTACTCCCAAACGTAGGTTACTGAGTGTCATGAAAGTTGATCCACACCTTAACTTGGTCTACACGCTGAATGATAAAGCAAGCCTGGAATACTCCACACTTTGTCAAAGATGAGGGGCTGGAGAAGGCTTGTACTTCATCTGGCTGGTCTGGAAAGTGACACTTCTGACATGGCAATCCCAGCACCTTCACAACAGACTACCAGTATCTCCATGAACGTTCAATGTTATTAACCAGCAACTAAGAGTTGAAAACGTAAAGTGACATTATTATAACAAGCAGTAAGAAAAGCCATGTCACTCTGATGGGACAAATGGCACTCCTGCACTTGTACCAGTTGCAGTGCTGCTACTGTGTATAAAGCTGTAACTTACATCAACGGTTCTAAACATATCCCACTAGAATTTAAACAGTAATTGAAGCCAAAAAAGTTGAACAAATGGGTGGATTCATTATTCTTGACTGCCATATTTCATGTTGTAATGATAAAGACACTGGGGACAAAATTTAACCCTATCTGTGGGATGTGTATGTATTAACTATATATATATAGCTACGAAAGAAATTAAAATTAAGTTTCGTAAATTAAGTAACTCTGCAAAAGTTTTCTATGTGGATGTAACAGGGATAATAGGAGACCACTGAAGATTATAGATGGAACGATTAATATCAAACCAATACCATCAAATTTACACTGACAACAGACAACATTATATTCCTATATACACATTTCCCATATGTTTCAGCTGAGCTTGACCATCTTTAGCAATATATATGTGATACAGAAAGAGCAGAAATTAAATTTATAAGCATGGTGGCTCGATTGCGACTATTTCATCAGGTAAACGTTAAAAGATAAATATTTGAATGAAATGGTGGAAGAACAGAAACAGAAACACTATGCACATGAAAGGCACATGGCGAACACAAAGACAGAACAAGGAAAAGGGAAGAGTCAAAGAAAATGTCAGAAAAATTTCACTACAACTCGCAACATCAAATTTCACAAGAACACACTCACTGGTTCTCAAAATATGGCAGGCAGACAGACAGGGTAAAAGTAACAGGAACATTTCTGCAAGATTTGTCACTGCAAATATGCCAAATGGGTGTGCGCTCCTTAAATAATGGAAAAGACATACATGGAACATATTTTCAAGTGTAGCATAAGAAACTTGATGTGGCAACAGATTTAATATTTTGTGGTCATACTTAAAATCTGAATCCCCAACCGTAGTGGATTTGCTTAAATCTCTCTAATATTCAAATCATTAACTGTGCACAGATCCCATCATTATTACTGAAAATAAAAATGTAAAATGTCCTGCATTGATCTCTATCATCTCAAACACCAAGCAAAATCATCTTCTTTCATGTAAATTGATGAGAAACTTGGAGGGAAAAAAATAAAATGTCAAAAATCAGAAGAGTATACAACCTGCTGGTCAGAAGCCTTATGACAAACACAGTTTGAAGCCATTTACTTGATTAGATCTCCTCAAAAGAGGGCCCAGTGCAAGTACTTACAGAACCTGGTGAAGAGCCAACAGGATCCACAGCAGCAAGAAATTTCACCTTGCTACATTCACACGGAATGCAACATGCCTAAAACAAATTCTCGTAAGCATTCTGGAACAGCATACATCACTTCACTCTCAACCATAGAAACACATAACATTCACAGTGCAAAAAACTTGACAGGGTGGCCACGATACTGTAAAAGCAGACCAACATAAAACACAAAGCTGTGCACACTCCAGATAAAATGAATGCATACCTGTTGAGACTGGTCTAAAATGACTTTGACCTCAAGGTCCCAAGCACACAGTGCATCCCCTGTAGATGTGGTAATGTCATGTTGGACAGACTGGCTGCACTACTAAGACAATGTAAAGGGATGTCATGCACGTAGACTGATCATTTAATTCCAGGACTGATTTTTTTTCGGGGAAGCTATAGTACACAGTGAAGTGGCAAAAAGACAGGACAGGTGGCAACTCTGTGCAAGTGTACTTGCATAACCGGAAGCTGGTATCTCCCCGCATTCGCTCTGTGGAAGCCTCTAAGTGAACGTCTATCTGCAGTGTGTGTCACATCTCACGATGGAGGAGAAAGTTCAGCAGCGTGTGTGCATCAATTTCTGTTTCCGTCTGGGGAAAACTGTTGCTGAAAAGTACGAAATGCTGCAAGCAGCTTTCGGAGAGTCCTGCCTAAGTCAATCGAAGACATTTGAGTGGTATTCCCATTTCAAAAATGGACGCTGATCCTTTGAAGATGACCCCCACTCAGGCAGGCCGTCCACCTCCCACACCGAGGAGACCGTGGCACATATGCGAGAAATCTTTCACGCTGACCGATGTCTATCAGAGAGGTTGCAGAGGATGTTGGAATAGCATTCGGTACGTGCCAGAAAATTCTGACTGAAGATTTGCAAATGATATGTGTGTCAATTTGCACTGACCTCTGTGAGTGAGCCCAAAACGATCAGAACTTCATGTCCTCGGTAATCACTGGTGACGAAAGCTGGGTTTACGGGTATGACCCGGAAACAAAGCAAATGTCCTCCCAGTGGAAAACTGCATCATCTCCTTGACTGAAGAAAGCGTGGCAGGTGAAGTCCAATGTCAAGACCATGTTGATTGCGTTCTTCAACATTGATGGGCTCATTCATCATTAAGTACATCCCTAGAGGCCAGACGGTAAATAAGGAATTCTACAAAACAGTCTTGCAAAGCCTCCGCGATGCTGTGCGCAGACATTGCCCTGAGAAGTGGCATTCCGGCAATTGGATCCTGCACCATGACAATGCTTCTGCTCACAGGGCTGTCACCACAAATGAATTTCTGGCGAAACACAACATTCCGTCCCTCCCACACCCTCCCTACTCCCTGACCTTGCTCCATGCGACTTCTTCTTGTTCCCACAACTGAAGAAAACAATAAAAGGTTGCCGATTCGATGACAATGAAGAGGTGCAAGCCAACGCGACGAGACAAATGAGGGCTATTACAAAAAGTGACCTAGAGAGGTGCTTTCGTCAGTGGCAGGAACGCTGGAATAAGTGCATACAAGAACAAGGACACTACTTCAAAGGAGACAAGACAACTAGCCGGTAAGTCTACTCTTTCACTCACAAAAAAATTAGTCCCAGAATTAAATGATCAGGCCTCGTATTACACAGCTCTTACAATTCAATGTTGATACAAACTTCAAGGGCACCACAATACTGGATATAAAGCCAAGTTATGTGGACTGATTAGTGAATGAAACCATCACAATGTAACTACAGCCCAACACATACAGAATTCATGTAAAGTCAAACATAATATGGTACCCAGCCACTAACACACACCAGCACTTGCACAATGCACAAAGAAATAAAACACTGCAGAGAAGGACCTAAGATGGACAGCACCACAGATAGTCCCCTCCATGGTCTGTCTTAGACATGGACATAATGCTCTGAGAAGAGTATATAAAAAGTGACCAGTAACGTCACTCATAACATGAACAACCCATTGATGGAGGCAGAGAGTCTCTAAAATGTTGAATACACATGTTACATACACCAACGCAGTCTTCACACAGTGGGAAGGATAACAAGGCAACCAGCCACCACAACAGCTGAAGTCTGTGAACCATTTGACATACATCAATGACTGTTCTGTTCAAAAATGATTTGGTGCACTGAAAGAATGAAGCACAGTGTTCATACTAAGGACTTTTATGTATATAGTTATTACGAAAAATTCTTCATGGCATAATCACTACAAACAATGTTATGGTTTTAAAGTAATGCAAAATTTTGTACAACAAGCTTTGTTGTGACAAAGGATATAAAAATCTGACATTATGTTCCAAGAAAAACTGGAAAGCACTGGTGCTCAAGTAGAACCTCCAAAAAACTGCTGTGCCAACTGGATCTTGGGTGAGCATGTCAAAAACTCATCTCACACCAAAACAAAATCAGAGTTGTACAAAATCTCATGTGTCCATACTTTAAAACAAGAATCTGGTATTCAGGATGGTTTTCTTTCTTGTTTTTTGATGAGGAACTGTTTTTGTCACATAGCTGTAAAAACAGCTACTGGAAAGGAGGAAATCACCATGCAATACATAAATTCAAGGTAACAGCCATGTCACATGTCTAGAACTAGTATCAATATCTCAATATTGCATGTAAGCAGGCTGTCAGGTTCCTCTGGAAAATTAAGAAACATACACTATATGGGTAAAATCAGGTAACAATTTCTCAGCACCTCTGAATGAAACTACCCGCTACCTACAGCACACAGCCACCAACTAAACTGAACACACAGTATTATTTTGCCACCATAAATGAAGCCTTGTATGTACTATTATGAATAAGGTCATGTTACGTATCTGAATGGAGGCCTGTATGAAATTCTGAAATTTATAAGATAAACATGATACAGAACCCTTTCATCTGAACAAAGCATTTTGAGAGAACCCTCTTATTGCATTCTCAATTAAAATGGAGAAGGCTCACGGTGCACTTTCATTGGCTTGCTAAGAATTTAAATTCTCATATGAGAAACTCAATCCTAAACCTACAAAAACTTGTCAAATGCATACCAAGTAGTTCACACATTAATGTTAGAAGAGTACTGGAGTAGAGAAAGGAAGATGGTACAAAATCTGTTACAGAAACTGGTTTATGGAAAATTGCATATCTATGGTCTGTCTGTCATCTTCGTGAGATTTACTAATGTAACGAGAAGCATACTGCATAAACCTAATAATCAGTACCCCAAATTACCAGAATTAATTTCGTTTGAAAATATTATATCCTTGGTGAAAAAGCTACACAAACAAAACTGCTGAACTAATCGAGGTAACAGGCAGTAATTTTTATAACATCCTGAACTTCAATAATACACATATATAAAAGAAACAGAAATATGTCAATCATTTTTTATTTTCAGTACCATACTTAAATTCAACATACTATTCATATAAGCAACTTGACAGCCAGCAAAAAATCTTATTGCCATTGTTCAGTATTTTTTTTGTAAAAAGTCATTTAAATCACATTAAGAAATGTTACACAATTAACTAGCATAAAGTCACTTTATGGTCTGCCTTAAAAAGCAGAATTTTTACTGGTATTTCATTTTGGTTTCTGCACATGTGCGCATAATCTTGTTTTGTTCACATAGGATGTGAAGTCTATAAACAATTATACAACCCTTTCTATTTATGTAAAGGCAGGTAGTGAAACAATTTCGTGATCAAAAGAATACACACAGGTCATTACAGGATACTGGATAAAATAATGCACAATTCTGTAGTAGCTGGTAGCCACAGCAAAATAAAATAATACCTCTCTGGAATAAACCAAATCCTACATGTAAAAAACAATGTCTATTAAAATAAACTGCATGGTTTCACATGGATGTGATCTACTTTGTTCATGTGTATAACTGTTTAGTGTTTGTTTATACAGCTCAATGAAATCAGAACAAACAAGATCCCTTAAAAATTTATTCATTTAAAATTAGATAATCAAATAAATAAAAATTGGCAAAAATATTAATCTCTTAATAAATTATAAAAAAAATATTTGATACTACAATCAGTTACGCACAGTACACAATTCATTGAACTCCAGCCAATTTTATTCAAATCATACTAAATGGTAGCCAGGTTCAGTCTCAGAACAGTTTCAAGTAGAATACAGAAATAAAAGGATTATAATTTAAATGTTTTATGTACACCCAACATTTATAAATGAAACCATTATCAATATAAATTTCAGACCAAGACAACACTTATATATATATATGCATACAGATAGACTGGTGTGATAGCTTCATTACATTACAGTAAATTCCTTTGTGAAACAATAAACAAAAGAAAGAACACTAATGCTAAGTTCACAAATTTGAAGCCTCAATCTAGGTACACTGTTCTGTTACCAAACCCCCTAACAAAAATATTTTTTGTTAATATACCTCATTTTATCTTGTATGATGTGATGTATCATGTTAAAATGACAATAAAATACGTGAAGCTTCCATGGAGCTTCACAGAAAACTTCCAGTTTTAACGTAAAACCGTAACAAGCAGTCATTTAAAGTTTGTACAGGTGTATACACCCAACATTAAAGCATTTTTTAAAATTTGAAATGGCAATATGATACACATAATAATAATAATAATAATAATAATAATAATAATAATAATAATAATAATGCCTATACATTATATACAAGAAATCATACAATGGTATTAGTCCTTCACAATCCTGCGCTTTTCTACAGCCTCGCAGAGGGAGGGGGATCTACTTACAATGATGGCAATACTTCAAAAAAATTAAGCTGATATAATTCACAAAAAAAGTTTTCAGTTCTGCACATTATTTATACAACAGTTATGGTTTTGGGAAATCATTCTTATCAAAGATAAACTGTCATTAAATGATCATTTTTTTCCCCCAAATTGTGTGCAGTCACCTCTGTGTATGGAAGGTAATGCACTTCCTTTCTTCATTAATCAACTCATTTCACATTATTGTCTGTGTTTACAGTATCTTCAGATGTATGCCATGTGAATTGTTTTAATTCTCTTCTTATTTTACAATGACTAGAAATAAGACAATTTGTGCACACAAAAATACACAGCTGCTACAAAATATATATATATATATATATGTATATATAATATGTATATATGTATGTATAGTTTATTACCAATCATTCAAAATACTTATCACTAACACAAGTATTTTTCATGAAAGCCCAATGAATTTATCTCACCCCCTGTATCATACATAGTTACAATTCATTTACATTTCACATGTACAAATGTTATACTCCTATTAGTCTTCCCTAATGGAAAGATCAGTTCACACTGAACCTGTGACATAAATAATGAAAAGGAAAACTCAGAAAGGGAATGTCATTTCAAAAACCATGAGAGGGCACTTATCTGGATTTGAGCTCCAATCCACATTAAAGAGTTAAAACATGTGTGTTGAACCGAGGAGGGCTACGTGGACAGTTCCATTACACTGCTTTCTATGTGTGTTGGGGCTAATTCTGGCAGGTGCTACATCCTGCATAATAATCGCTGAATTCACTTGAAATTAAAATGTACGTAACATGAAAAATAAAGAACCTGAAACTGGTACAATGAGTTGCATGGAATGGTACACCCAGCTATGAGCTAAAATTGTCCAGGAAACATGAATGGGCACTAACCTATTCGAAGGCAGGCAGCATATCAGTGCTACAGTTACTGGAACTCATTTACTTACGAAACTGTTTCAATTAACTTATCTTGTTAGCCAGTAAATGGATCATGGCAATGAATGTAACTAATCTCAAAAATATTGTAAATACCTAAAGCAGATAAATTCTACACTGAATTAATCATCTGCACTATTTTTTCCACATTTTCATCGTTGTGCCAGAAGAGAAAAATGATACAACTTTGTATCAGTTCACCGGGTTCGCAATTTGCAAAAGTAATAAACATACAATCTTGCAAGCCATAGCTGCTATACAAGTTAAACAGAATTACAACACGTAATATTTTTCCTGTTAAGCCACTCCATGCCTGAGGAAAACCTTGTATGTAATACTGACCAATACAGATAAAGTATCAGGTTAAAATATGAAGTAAACAGATTATCAGTTTTCCAGTGCTAATTTAGTTTAAGAAAGATGATTTTTAAGGGACAAGAAAAACTTCCTTTAGTATTGCTTGTCAATAATGGTCTCCAATCTCAACTTAATTTCAGTAACTTACTGTTTAGACTGCTGTGCATGTATTTAGGATTACTTACCTGTTAGATTCTGGCCATTGTCAAGTACTCCAAAATCAAAAGCCAAAATAATTAGTAAGTTCAGTGTTCTGGAAACTAGATCTCTTTCTGTCCTCAGGTAAAACAGTGGGAAACACCTATTCACCAATCAGACCTTGCTATTCTCAATGTCTGGGATACTTTCGTCTAACAGACACAACAGAGTATATGCCTCCTCACCATTTTGCCCAATGATGGAAACATCCAGTTTCCACAATGATTAGTTTAAATTATTGTTTGCTTCTCTATTTCTGGAACACAAAATGATGGGCAAAGTCCAACTCTCAGTAGCCCTAATTGTAATATACAATTATCAGAATGCTAAATAAATAAGATAACTCTCCTATTTACATATATAAAATTCACACAGAACTCAAATGTATGGAAAAAGAGAGCACATGCATAAACTCACAATGCAAGTCAGAGTTTTATCCAACCTCAACAGAATGTCAGACAACTGACAGACAATATTGTGAGGCACTAATGCTTCAGAACCATTCTAATTACTGGTAGGTAAAAAGCCTAGATGTACTACTCCATACAACCCTGTAACAAACAATCTTAAGGACCAAAAATTCCTCTTTGATCAGAAACACAACATTCTCGAAAGTCAAGAACTATCTGTGATTAAAAGTAAAACTGTCAGAGATAAAATACACCATTGGTTAATACGTAATCTCTTTCACATTATTCTGTCCATGTGTTCTACTGATGACTGAATGGAAAAGTTTACAGTTTGTTAAAATGTGCAGTGGTCATCTGCAAGTAACATTTTCCATTAAGGCAAATAAAACACTATCCTCATGAAGTCCAGTGAATATAAAATCTGTAATACATGAACATGTAGCACATAACTACCCAAAAGGCAGACATATGAGTTAAAATTTCAGTCAGCAACATAACATATTCTGAGCAAAAACAAAGCTACATTGTTTGGCTAAACATTTTGTCTTGTTCTGCTCAGCAAATGTTGCACTGACTGACTGAATTACTCACGTCTATTTAAGAAAGCAACTGGCATTTACCACCTTAAAATAAACAAAAAACAAGGATTCACTGCTGACGGTACTGTCTCTGAAAGAACCAAATCATAGACGTACAGACTAACAAAACATATGATGATACAACCTAAGAAGTTTCTATTGTACCATGTATGGCTATCCAACCTCCTTTAGAAGCAACACAGACAGAAGACATGGACTGAAGGCATAAGCCAAGTTCAAAAGACTACCAGCCAGAACAGCCCACACAACAATGCTAAATAAACACTGTTCACCGGGAAAAATTAGGAGGTAAATCCTCAGGGAAATTTATTTCTATGATTTGTTCCTACATAACGTTACTGATCCTTCCAGTAAGATTTGAATATGACATTCATGCTTCAGATTTCAACATCAACAAAACACAGATTTAAAATTCATACTGCACAAATGGCATTTAACTCATAATAAACAGAGTACTTAGAAGTAAGGGCAAGACAGAGCAAATGTTATCAACATAAATAAGAAAAAGTACAGAACATTCTTCCATCCATTTGGATAAGCAGAGCCATGAACAGCCTATGTGAATATTACCTAAAAAAGACTAAACCCATGACAGAGGCCTGAGAATGTGTAATTGTGTCATATAACTGCAGATGTGTTTTGATGCATACAAAGTTTTATATTTCCAACCAATCACATACACCATACTGATGTGGTCCTGTCTTCAAGTTGAGGTCCAACTGGAGTTTACAGAGGACTTGCTGGGATGAATAAAGGTCAACTTCTTGCAGTAAAATGTGGACAGTTTCCATTTTACAAACCATATTCTTTATAAGGTATGTAACGTGGGTAACGTGATGCAAGCTGTGAGAAGTAACAGCTACACTAAGGCCACACAAAGACATCCTATGGATTGACCCCCTCCACATCTCTCTTGGGTTGTTATGCCTCCCACTCTGGCACATTTCCCTGTATTCTCTACATTCTAGCCACTCCATTCACATGGATGTTGGTAGCAATCACCCTGTTAAAATCTTCAGTAGCAACAAGTGCTTTACAATCATTAACATGAACCAGACAGAGATGGAAGGGAATAAAACAGCAGGCAGAGGAAGAAACCCAGAGCACAATCACCCATGGAACTTTTTTCTGTGGCCCCATTAGTACATACAAACTTACTGAAACCTTCCAGAACTGTTTTTCATAACCCTACATATACATTTACTGAAACCTTCCAGAACTGTGTTTCAAAACCCTGATATTTTCTTGTAAAAGGTGTCATATATTAGGTCCAAATTTACAACTTCACGCATCTTTTCTGTCTGTTACGGATGCTGAATCTTGTATTTGTTACAGCATGGTAAAGGCCTTCCATGACAGCCAAATACAACATACCATCATTAAGAAATCTGAGGGCATATTAATCCCATGACAAGAACTGGCTATTGGATCCCATCCCAATTCAATTCGATCCTGTTCAAATCTTCCTTGTACTCTTAATCCAATCTCTTTTTCACAGTAAAAGGTCACCTTTATATCATGAAGTATTTGCTAAAATGTAGCGTGACTGTAGTTTGAATCCCTATGCTAGCTAGCCTCACGCCTGGCAAAGTTAATGAAGTTTAATTAATGTTTTAATTTCAAATTAAGCAAATGTATTGT